>Ga0307516_10003615_pt1 | contig 19669 bp, 23 predicted proteins | sample 19_EM_MG_FD_203310 | JGI IMG/M metagenome (GOLD analysis project Ga0307516, IMG submission 203310) | Populus trichocarpa ectomycorrhiza microbial communities from riparian zone in the Pacific Northwest, United States - 19_EM | ecosystem: Host-associated > Plants > Roots > Unclassified | place...
ACGGTGTTGATCGGCCTGAACCGCTTGTGGGGACTGGACTGGTCACGCGAACGGCTCCTGGCGCTCGGTGAGCGGCTGGGCGCCGACGTGCCGTTCTTCATCGGCGGCCACACGGCGTTCGTCGAAGGCATCGGCGAACGACTGACGCCAGTGACGATGACGCCCCAGCATTACGCGGTGCTGAAGCCGGCCGCAGCGATCCCGACAGCAGGAATTTTTTCCAGCCCTTTGATGACACGTGATACCAAGGCTGCTATAGTCAAGGGCTTTCTTGCAGACGCTGAAGCATTGGTTCGTCGCGAGATTGGTGAGGCCCAAAGTCTTGCTGATTTCCCGGGCCACAACGACCTGCAGCGCGCCGCCGAAGCCTTGTGCCCGGAGGTTGTCGAGGTGGGTCGCTGGCTTCAAGCTCGGTTCGGCAACAGCCGGATGACGGGCTCAGGCAGCGCGGTGTATGCAAGAGCCGGCGCAGGCGAACGGCCTGTGGCGACCATGCACCAGGGCGAATGGCCCGAAGGCTGGGTCGGGCGAATGTGCCGGAGCCTGGATATGCACCCGCTGGCCGGGTGGCCGGGCTGAAAGGTTTCAAGGGGGCGGCCTCCAAGCCGTTTCCTGTGTAGGGGAGTCGCCAAGTTGGTCAAGGCATCGGATTTTGATTCCGACATGCGAGGGTTCGAGTCCTTCCTCCCCTGCCAAATTTCTTGCTCAGAGACGGCGTGTTGATCGACACGCCGTCCTCGTCTGAAGACCGCACACCCGCCGTCCCGTTCTCCCAAGCCCTCCCAAGCCGCCTGCCCACCGGAGTCCCACCTGTGCTGTTCAACACCGTGCTCTTCACCGGCAACGCCAACCCGGTGCTGGCCCAGGAGATCGCCACCCATCTCGGCGCCGAGCTTGGCAAGGCGTCGGTCGGTCGTTTCTCCGACGGTGAAGTCACCGTCGAGATCCAACAAAACGTTCGCGCCCGCGACGTGTTCGTCGTCCAGTCGACCTGCGCGCCAACGAACGAGAACCTGATGGAACTGCTGATCATGGTCGATGCGTTGAAGCGCGCCAGCGCGCGCCGCATCACCGCCGTGATCCCCTACTTCGGCTACGCGCGCCAAGACCGTCGCCCGCGCTCGACCCGCGTGCCGATCTCGGCCAAGGTCGTCGCCAACCTGCTCGAAACCGTCGGCGTCGAGCGGGTGCTGACGATGGACCTGCACGCCGACCAGATCCAGGGCTTCTTCGACATCCCGGTCGACAACATCTACGCCTCGCCGGTCCTGCTGACCGACCTGAAGGCCAAGGCCTACCGCGACCTGGTGGTTGTCAGCCCCGACGTCGGCGGCGTGGTGCGTGCCCGCGCGCTGGCCAAGCAGCTGGGCTGCGACCTCGCGATCATCGACAAGCGCCGTCCGAAGGCGAACGTGTCGGAAGTGATGCACGTGATCGGCGAGATCGACGGCCGCAACTGCGTGATCATGGACGACATGATCGACACCGCCGGCACGCTGGTCAAAGCGGCCGAGGTGCTGAAGGATCGCGGCGCCAAGAGCGTCTACGCCTACTGCACGCACGCGGTCTTCTCTGGCCCGGCGATCGAGCGCATCAAGGGCTCGCACCTGGACGAAGTCGTCATCACCAACACCATTCCGCTGTCGGACGCTGGCAAGGCCTGCCCGAAGATCCGCCAGCTGTCGGTCGCTTTCCTGTTCGCCGAAACCATCCGCCGCATTTCGGATGGCGAGTCGGTGACTTCGATGTTCGCCGAGCAGAACAACAATTTCTGAAGACCGCTGAGCCCTCGGGTTCGTCGGTCTTTTTCGTCGACGGTGCAAGCCGTCATTTCAAATGGGGCGCATCTGGTCGCGGACGCCCCGACTCATTGGAGAGTGTCATGGAATTCGTCGCTTTCGAGCGCAGCAAGCAGGGGACCGGAGCGAGCCGCCGCCTGCGTCATTCGGGCAAGGTGCCTGGCATCGTTTTTGGTGCCGGCGAACCCGCAATGATCGAGCTGGATCACAACGCGCTGTACTTCGCACTGAAGAAGGAAGCCTTCCACTCGTCCATCCTCGAGATGGAACTGACCGGCAAGAAGCAGAAGGTGCTGCTGCGTGACTTCCAGATGCACCCCTGGAAGCAGCAAGTGCTGCACGTTGACTTCCAGCGCGTGGACGAGACCACCCGCCTGCGCAAGAAGGTGCCGCTGCACTTCTCGGGCGAAGAAAACTCGATCGCCGTGAAGACCGACAAGTGCCTGGTCAACCACGTGGCCGCCGAGATCGAAATCGAATGCCTGGCAGTCCAACTGCCGGAATTCGTCGCGGTCGACCTGTCGGGCCTGGTCAAGGGCAAGAGCCTGCACGTGTCGGACCTGACGCTGCCGGAAGGCATCAAGGCTGTGAAGCACGGCACCCAGAACCCGGTGGTCGTGGCCGTGACCGAGCCGAAGGTCGAAGAAGAAGTCGTGGCAGCGCCGGTGGCGCCTGTCGACGACAAGAAAAAGGGCAAGGGCAAGAAGTAAGGCCTGTCGCCCGACGCCATCTGGTCCACGGATGGCGCCAGCGTCAACCCCGCCTCGGCGGGGTTTTTTCATTGTTGATCTTGTTGTCTTCCCGCTGTTGCGATTGCATTCAATTTCACGGGCAAGCCTGAATCTCGCCGTTGATCTGCCTAGCTAGCATCGAGCTCCCATCAAAGAGGAGGTACCCATGCCACGATTCAATCTTCGCGCTGCTGCCGTCGCAGCCGCCCTTGCCGTTGTTGGCGCATCTGCGTTCGCCGAACGCGTGGCCTTCCCGGAAGTGCGTCTGGCCGAAGCCGGCGCGTCCGGCCAACGAGCCATTGACCTGCTGGGCAACAAGCTCGAAGCGGTCGCCAAGTTCTACAAGCGCAGCCCCGAAGCGCTGCGCGAGATGCTGCTGCGTGACCCGCTGATGCGCCTGGACCGCAACGGCCGCCTGTATGTCGTCGAAGAACTCGACAAGCCGCTGGTCTCGAACACGCCTGACTTCGTCGAAGGCACGGCTCCCGCGCCGCTGGACAACACCTTCCTGCTGCACAGCCGCCCCGGCGCCAAGCGCACGATCTACCTGGACTTCAACGGTGCCGTGATCCAGAACACCGCCTGGAACAGCGGCGGCAACACGATCAACGCACAGGCGTTCGACTTCGACGGCAACGTCAACTCGTTCTCCACCGCTGAACTGGAACGCATCCAGTACATCTGGCAGCGCGTGACGGAAGACTACGCACCGTTCGACATCGACGTGACGACCGAGCAACCGCCGGCCGACAAGCTGACCCGCGCCAATGACGCCGACGACGTCTACGGCACCACCGCCGTGATCACCAACCACAACGGCGTCTACAGCTGCTCGTGCGGTGGCGTGGCCTATGTCGGCGTGTACGACAACGTGGGCGACTACTACAAGCCGGCGCTGGTGTTCTGGGACATGCTCGGCCCGGCCAACGAGAAGTACGTGGCCGAAGCGATCTCGCACGAAGTGGGCCACAACCTGGGCCTGAGCCACGACGGCACGTCGCAGGTCGGTTACTACGCCGGCCACGGCGATGGCGTGACCGGCTGGGCGCCGATTATGGGCGTGGGCTACTACAAGAACACGGTCCAGTGGAGCCAGGGCGAGTACACCGATGCCAACAACAAGGAAGACGACATCGTCGTCATGGGCAGCAACGGCGGCATCCTGCGCAAGGACGACCACGGCAACGCCATCGCGAAGGCCACCGCGCTGAGCACCTCGCCGAACGGTTCGAACATCAACCTGTCGGGCAAGGGCGTGATCGAAACCCGCAAGGACAAGGACGTGTTCTCGTTCTCGGCCAAGGCCGGCTCGGGCTCGATCACCGTGACCCCGGACGCCCGCTCCGCCAACCTCGACGTCTCGATCAAGATCATGAAGGCCGACGGCACCGTGATCGCCAAGGCCAAGCCGGCTGACCAGCTGGGCGCCACCGCGACGTTCACCCTGCCGGCCGCCGGCAAGTACTACGTCTCGGTCGACGGCATCGGCTACCTGACCCCGACCAACGGCTACAGCGACTACGGCAGCCTGGGTCAGTACAGCGTCACCGGCACCGTTCCGGCGCCCTGACCTTCGTCACGGGCTGCGCGCCGCGCGCAGCCCGTGAGAAGACAAAGCCCCGCCTAGGCGGGGCTTTTTCATGCACCAGCAGCCAGATTCAGTGCGGCGTCAGCCGGAACGCGAACGTCGAACGGCCACCCTCCCGGTATTCATGGGCAACCGCGACAATGACGCCCTTGTCGTTGATGGCGGTGGCGTACTCGAGTGCGCGCGCGTTGCCGAACGCGTCGGTGCAGCCGGCCGGAACCAGCGTGTTCAGGTCCACCGGCGAGGCGTCGAGACTGGCCCAGTAGATCGGGGTGTAGCGCGGCGTCCTCGAGTCCATCGAATTGCCAATCACGGCACCGCTCGCATTGATCGCCATCGCGGAAGTCGAGACGTTCCCGTTGAAGCGGCCCAGATCGACGGGCTCGAGCCCGCGCCACGCCGTGGCACGACTGCCTACGTTGTGGTAGTAGGTGTCACCGACGCTCACCTCGGACGCGTTGATGGCCGTGACGCTCGAGCTCTGGCCACCCGCTGGCGGCAGCAACTCGGCCACCGTGCCGTCCTTCCAGCGCACAGCCTTGAACTCCGATGTCTCGAACGACAGGTTCATGCCCACGGCAACGCCGGCGTCGTTGACGTCGTAGGCGACCGAGTCATCCTTCTTGAAAAGCCCGCCGAGACTGATGGTCTTGCCGTTGCGCCACATCGTGGCCCGGCCGACATCGCGGCCCGATGGCAGCGTGACGATGCTCCTGCCGACGATCACGCCGTTCTTGTTGATCGCTGACGCGTAGCCTCGCGGCGTCCCGCCACCCAGCGAACCGAGTTCGACGAGCTGACCGTCCTTCCACGACACGGGCCGTCCTTGGGCAGCGCCGACCACCTGACCGGCGTCATTGATGTCCAGGGCAGTTCCGTCGCCTCCCGGCAGTTGATGTCCGACCCGGCCGCGGCCCCAATGCATCGCGCCACTCGGTTGGCCGCCGGCGACGCTGTCAACTCCGAAGCCGATCGCTTCGTCGCGATTGTTGAGACCGTAGGCCCAGACGTCGGACACTTCAGGAGAGTCAGCCGCATCGGTCAGCGGCCGGCAGGTGAAGCTGGGCGCAGCTTGCGCGGCAACGCTGGCAATGAACAGCGATGCGGCGACAGCGCTGGCGCAAAGAGTGAAGTTCTTCAAGGGTGAGCTCCAAGGACGATGTGGTTGTAGGCATGAGCCATACAGCACTCATCCCGCCTGCCCGGCCATGCCGGGTCGGGCCGACTGTAGGGAGCGCGGCCCGCGAAGATCACCCCTAACTCGACGGGTGTGCACACGACCTCATCGGGTCAATGTGCACGATGTCACGAACTCTTGAAGTTAGCCGATCAGGCTGTCTGCGGACACGTAGGCGTAGCCCAGGTCCTTGGCGACGGCTTCGTAGGTGACCTTGCCGGCCGCCACGTTCAGGCCCGCCTTCAGGTGCGGGTTGTCCTTCATCGCCTGCTTCCAGCCCTTGTCGGCCAAGGCCAGGCCATGGGCCAGCGTGGCGTTGTTCAGTGCGAAGGTCGAGGTGCGAGCCACGGCGCCGGGCATGTTGGCGACGCAGTAGTGCACGACGTCGTCGATCACGTAGGTCGGCTCGGCGTGCGTGGTGGCGCGCGAGGTCTCGAAGCAGCCACCCTGGTCGATCGCCACGTCGACCAGCACGGCGCCCTTCTTCATGCAGCGCACCATCGAGCGCGTCACCAGCTTTGGCGCGGCAGCACCGGGCACCAGCACGCCGCCGATCACCAGGTCGGACTCGAGCACTTTTTCTTCCAGCGTCTGCACGTTCGAGAACAGCGTCTTGACGCGGTTGCCGAACACCATGTCGATCTGGCGCAGGCGGTCGACGTTCTTGTCCAGCACCGTCACCCGAGCGCCCATGCCGATCGCCATCTGCATCGCGTGCGTGCCGACCACGCCGGCACCGATCACCAGCACATGGCCAGGCTCGACACCGGGCACGCCGCCCAGCAGCACGCCCATGCCGCCCTTGGACTTTTCCAGGTGCGCCGCGCCCGCCTGGATGCTCATGCGGCCAGCCACCTCGCTCATCGGCGCCAGCAGCGGCAGGCCGCCGCCCGGGCCGGTGATGGTTTCGTAGGCGACGCAGATCGCGCCCGACTTGACCAGCGCTGCGGTTTGTTCAGGGTCCGGCGCCAGGTGCAGGTAGGTGTAGAGGATCTGGCCTTCGCGCAGCATCGCGCACTCCTGCGGCTGCGGCTCCTTGACCTTGACGATCATTTCGGCCTTCGCGAAGACCTCGGCGGCGTCCTTCAGCAGCACGGCGCCCGAGGCAGCGTATTGCTCATCGGCCAAGCCGATCGCGGCGCCGGCGCCGCTTTGCACGAAGACCTCGTGGCCGCGCGAGGTGAACTCGCGCACGCTGGCGGGCGTCAGGCCGACGCGGTATTCGTGGTTCTTGATTTCTTTGGGCAGGCCAATGCGCATGGGGTGTCTCCGTACTGCGGTTTTTGGTGGAGGACCATGTTGTGCTTCGCCGGCGCGGCGGCCAAGGCGCATCGCCATCTCAGCGGCTACATTAGCGAAGCTGATGAATTTCATTAGCGTTAACCCATGTACGCTTCATGAACGCATTGGACCCGGCGGGTCTGGACTGTCTGGCGGCGCTCGCCGAAGCCGGCAGCTTCGAACGCGCGGCACAGTTGCTGTCGATCACCCAATCGGCCGTCTCGCAACGCTTGCGCTCGCTGGAGGCCAGCGCTGGCCATCTATTGGTCGTGCGAGCCCGTCCACTGCGCCTGACCGAACCCGGCAAGGTGTTGCTGCGTTATGCGCGCCAGATGCAGGCCTTGCGTGCCGACGCTGCGCGCGAGCTGGGCACCACGCTGGCGCGCGATGAGCGCCTGCCTATTGCCGTGAACGCCGACAGCCTGGCCACCTGGGTGCTGCCGGCGCTGGACCCGCTGGTGCGCACCGGCCAGCGCGAAGGCTACGGCCTGGAGCTGATCGTCGACGACCAGGACTTCACGCACGATTGGCTACGCCAGGGCGAGGTGCTGGGCTGCGTCAGCACCGTTTCGCAGGCGCTGCGTGGCTGTTCGTGCCAAGCCTTGGGCCACATGCGTTATGTTGCCGTCGCAAGCCCGGCCTTCATCGAGCGGGTGATGCCTGACGGCCTGACGCCGCTGAACTTCCCGCAGTTGCCCTTCATCGTCTTCAACCGCAAGGACGACATGCAGGCGCAGTGGGTCGCCAAGGCCTTCGGTGTGCGCGCGCCGCGCTTGAAGGAGCGCTTCGTGCCCAGCAGCGAGGCCGGTGCGCGCGCCGCGGTGATGGGCTGGGGCGTCGCGGTGCTGCCCGAGTTGCTGGCGCGGCCCGAGATCGGCAGCGGCGCGCTCAAACCGCTGAAGCCCGAGATCACGATCGACGTGGCCTTGTACTGGCACCAGTGGAAACTGAGTCTCGACGAGCCGCGCCCGGCCCCGCCGGCCGCGGGCGACCGCGCAGTCACCCCCGCCCACACCGGGCTGATGGAGCAGATCGGCCAGGCCGTGATCGCCGGCGCGCGTGCGGCGCTGGGCGCGAGCAGCCCGGCCCGAGCCCCGGCTCGATAATCCGGGCCATGATTCGCTTGATCGTCGGCCTGGGCAACCCCGGCCCGGAATACGAGGCCACACGCCACAACGCCGGCTTCTGGTGGGTGGACGAAGCGGCGCGCCTGCTGAGGGCGTCGCTGTCGCCAGACCGCGCCTACCACGGCCTCGTGGCTCGCCTGAACCGCCCGCCCGAGCAAGGCGGCCCGCTGTGGCTGCTGCAGCCGATGACCTACATGAACCTGTCGGGCAAGTCGGTCGCACCATTGGCGCGCTTCTTCAAGATCACTCCGGCCGAGATCCTGGTCGTGCACGACGAGCTCGACCTGCTGCCCGGCCAGATGAAGCTCAAGCAAGGCGGCGGCAATGGTGGCCATAACGGGCTGAAAGATATCCAGGCCCAGCTTGGCGCGGGCGACTTCTGGCGTTTGCGGTTGGGCATCGGCCACCCGGGCGTCAAGGCCGAGGTCGCCAATTACGTGCTGCGCAAGCCACCCGCGGACGAACGCGACGCCATCGTGCGCAACATCGAAGATTCACTGAAAGTGCTGGATTTGATGTTGGCCGGCGAGATGGAACGCGCGATCATGAAACTCCACGCCAAACCAGCACGGCCCAAACCGCCGCGCCCGCCCGAGGCCCCCGCGGCCGCACCGGGCGCCGATCCCACCGCCTGAAGGAGCACCGCCATGTCCACCCCCGCCCGTTGCCGCGCTTTGGTTCTGGCGTGCCTGGGATGGTGGGTCATGGGCGGCACTGCCGGGGCCGACAACAAGGTCTACCGCTGCGGCCAGACCTACCAGCAGGTCCCTTGTCCGGCCGACGCCGCCGCGAGCAGCCAAGCCATCAACGCCATCGACAACCGCAGTGCCGAACAGCGTTCGGATGCACGGGCCGCAGCATCGGCCGACAAGCGGCAGGTGAAGAGCCTCATCGCCGAGCGCCAGCAGCGCGAAAAGGCGATCCAGCCGCAGCAAGCCCCGATGGGCACAAGCATGAAGGGGAGCGAGCCGCCGGCAAGCGCCCCTGAGGCTGGGTCGCCCCCACAGCATCCGAAGAAGCACAAGAAGAAGACACCGGAGCCGGACCGCTACGTGCCGCCCAAGCCGCCGGCCGACAAGGGCTGACGCAGGATCAGCCCGGGCTGTCAGGCGCCGGCGATTTGGCCACCAGGGTTTGCGCCTCGGCTTCGCGCGCCTCGGCCATCAGCGCGTGGTACTTGCGCTGCAGCTGCTCGCGCGTCTCGATCACTTCCGGGTTCAGCGGAATGCACTCGACCGGACAGACCTGCACGCACTGCGGCTCGGGAAAGTGGCCGACGCATTCGGTGCAGCGCTTCGGGTCGATGACGTAGTACTCGTCGCCCATCGAGATCGCGTCGTTCGGGCACTCGGGCTCGCAGACGTCGCAATTGATGCACTGGTCGGTGATCATCAGGGCCATGGTGGCGCCTTCTCTTCCCTATTCGCGCGGCTGGGCCACGCGTTCCTTCAATCGATCGAGCACCGAGGGTGACACGAATTTGGAGACATCACCGTTGAGCATGGCAATCTCACGCACAAAAGTACCGCTGACGAACTGGTACTGATCGCTCGGCGTCAGGAACAGCGTCTCGACATCGGGCATCAGCTGACGGTTCATGCCGGCCATCTGGAACTCGTATTCGAAGTCGCTGACGGCGCGCAGACCCCGTATGACGACACGGCCACCGTTCTGCACCACGAAATCGCTCAGCAGGCCCCGGAACGCGATCACCTCGACGTTGCCGCAAGGCTTCGCAAGCTCGGTGGCGATGTCCAAGCGCTCGGCGATCGTGAACATCGTGCGTTTGTGATGGCCTGCCGCGACCGCCACGATCAGGCGGTCGAACAGCCGGCTCGCCCGGCGCATCAGGTCTTCATGGCCGAGCGTCATCGGGTCGAAAGTGCCCGGGTAGACGGCGGTGAGCGGCTGGGCAGTGGTCATCGTCGGGCCCTCGCAGGCGGCAGGTTGGCTCGCGGAGTGTAGAGGCGCTCAGGCCGACGCGCTTTCGCCGGCCTGGAACAGCGCGTAGTGCACCGCACCGGCACGCCCGCTGCGGTACAGCTTCAGCCCGGCGGGCAAGTCGGTCGGCGGTGCTTCGCCCGCTTCCAGGTAGACCCAACCCCCGGGCACGACGGCACGGGCGGCGGCTGCCAAGGCGGTCACGTTCAGCCCGGTGCCGAAAGGCGGGTCCAGCAGCACCAGCTCATAGCGGGCGACGGCATGGCGCAGCTGCCCCATGCCGTCACCGCGCAGCACGCGCAGGTTGGTGGCCTTCAGCCGTTCGCGTGATGCATTGAGCAAGCGAACGAGGTCGCCCTCTTGCTCGACCAGCAGCACCTCGGCCGCGCCGCGCGAGGCGGCTTCGAAGCCGAGCGCGCCGGAGCCGGCAAATGCATCGAGCACGCGCCAGCCGCTCAGGTCCTGGCCGAGCCAGTTGAACAGCGTTTCGCGGACCCGATCGGGCGTCGGCCGCAGGCCGGGCTTGTCGGCCACCGGCAGCAGGCTGCGCCGCCACCGGCCGCCGATGATGCGGACTTCGTTGCGCTGGGCGCCCGCGGCTTTCGTCGCGGCCTTCACTGGCGCACCGGCACGCCGGCCTGCGCCATCAACGCCTTGGCCTGGCCGACCGTGAACTCACCGTAGTGAAAGATGCTGGCGGCCAGCACCGCGTCGGCGCCGCCGATCTTGATGCCGTCGACCAGATGCTGCAGGTTCCCGACACCGCCCGAGGCGATCACCGGCACCGTCACCGCGTCGCTGACGGCGCGGGTCAGCTCGAGGTCGAAGCCGCTCTTGGTGCCGTCGCGGTCCATGCTGGTCAGCAGGATTTCGCCAGCGCCGTGCTCAGCCATCTGCTTGGCCCAGACCACAGCGTCGAGGCCGACGTTCTTTCGGCCGCCATGGGTGTAGACGTCCCAGCCGGGGCCGCGCGCGGCCAGGTCGTCGCCGTGGCGGCGCTTGGCGTCGATCGCCACGACGATGGCCTGCGCGCCGTATTTCTCCGATGCATCCCGGATGACCTGCGGGTTCGCCACCGCGGCTGAATTGAAGCTGACCTTGTCAGCGCCCGCGTTGAGCAAGCGGCGCACGTCTTCGACGACGCGCACGCCACCGCCGACGGTCAACGGAATGAAGACCTGCGAGGCCACGGCTTCGATGATGTGCAGGATCAGGTCGCGGCCGTCGCTGGTGGCAGTGATGTCGAGAAAGGTCAGCTCGTCTGCGCCCTGCTCGTTGTAACGCGCCGCGATCTCGACCGGATCGCCGGCATCACGCAGCTCGACGAAGTTGACGCCTTTGACGACGCGGCCGCCGGTGACATCGAGGCAGGGAATGATGCGTTTGGCAAGCATGGCAAGGCGGTTGCGCGAACAGTGGAACGACGGCTCCGATTGTCGCAGCCCGATACCTGCAAACCGGGTCACAGCCGGCTGTTACCACGCCCGTGCGCTCGCTCATCAAAATGGTTCACCACCGGCGCACGGCTGCGCCGGGGCCCATTCAAGGAGAGCATCGATGGCGAAGAAGATCCTGATGTTGTGCGGCGACTATGGCGAAGACTACGAGACCATGGTGCCCTTCCAGGCGCTGCTGGCGGTCGGCCACGAGGTGCATGCCGTGGCGCCCGACAAGAAGGCGGGCGACTTCATCCATACGGCGATCCACGACTTCGAGGGTGCGCAGACCTACAGCGAAAAGCCGGGCCACCGCTTCACGCTGAACGCGAGTTTTGCCGACGTGAAGGCTGAGGCCTATGACGCGCTGGTGATTCCTGGCGGCCGCGCGCCCGAGTACCTGCGCATGAACAGCCGCGTGGTCGAGATCACCCGCCATTTCCTGCAGGCCGACAAACCGGTTGCTGCGGTCTGCCATGGCGCGCAGTTGCTGGCTGCGACTGGGTTGATCAAGGGCCGACGCGTCTCGGCCTACCCGGCTTGCCAAGTCGAGGTGGAGCTGGCCGGTGCCGAGTACTGCGGCATCGCGATCGACGCAGCGGTGACCGACGGCAAGCTCGTCACCGCGCCAGCCTGGCCGGCACACCCGGCGTGGATACGCCAGTTCCTGACTGTGCTCGGCACGCGCATCGAGGCTTGAACGGCAGGGTGCCGTGGCCTACATTGGCGGGCCCGACACCCACCCGGCGAAACGGCCCATGTGTGAAATCTTCATCAGCGCTGAACCGGCAAGCTACGAAGGCCGCACCCGCTCGGTGCGGCTGCACGGCGTGGTCACCAGCATCCGGCTGGAGAACCTGTTCTGGGCGGTGTTGGAAGAGATCGCCGAGCGCGACAGCCTCGGCGTGGTGCAGCTGATCGAGCGGCTGTACGACGAACTGGTGGTGGCACGCGGCGAGGTCGGCAACTTCGCGTCGTTCTTGCGCGTCACAGCGCTGCGCTACGAGGCGCTGCTGGCCGCGCAACGCATCCCTGCGGACCGCAGCGTGTCGATCCGCTCGCTGGATGCGAAGGCAGTGTTGCATGCGTTGCCGCCCGGCTGGGGGCGGGACCCCGCAGCGCCTGAAGCGGCCGAGTCTTCAGCTCAGGACAACTCGTCCGCGCGCGCCTGGGCCGCGGTGAAATCGAGCGCGCCGGTGTAGATCGAACGGCCGCAGATCACGCCTTCGACGCCTTCGCTTTCGACCGCGCACAGCGCCTCGATGTCCGCCATGCTGGACAAGCCACCCGACGCAATGACAGGGACCGAGAGCGCCTTCGCCAGCTTCACCGTCGCATCGATGTTGATGCCGGTCATCATGCCGTCACGGCCGATGTCGGTGTAGATCACACCCTCGACGCCGTAGTCCTCGAACTTTTTCGCCAGGTCGATCACTTCGTGGCCGGTGAGCTTGCTCCAGCCATCAGTCGCGACCTTGCCGTCTTTCGCATCGAGCCCAACGATGATGTGGCCGCCGAAGGCCGTGCAGGCATCTTGGAGGAAGCCCGGGTTCTTGACCGCGGCGGTGCCGATGATCACGAAGCTCAGGCCGTCGTCGAGGTAGCGCTCGATCGTGTCGAGGTCGCGGATGCCGCCACCCAGCTGCACGGGGATCTCGTCGCCCACGGCTCGCAGAATCGCCCTGATCGCCGGCTCGTTGACCGGTTTGCCGGCGAAGGCGCCGTTGAGGTCCACCAGATGCAGGCGACGCGCGCCGGCATCGACCCATCGGCGCGCCATCGCGGCCGGGTCTTCACTGAAGGTGGTGGAGATCTGCATGTCGCCTTGTTGCAGGCGAACGCAATGACCGTCTTTCAAATCGATCGCAGGGATCAGCAGCATGGCCAGCCGGGCAAGTGGACGAAATCGGGAGTGGTGGGGCGCAGCGGTGAGAAGGCGGGTCAGCGCATCTGAGGCGGCAACCGGCGGGCAACCGAGGCAACAGGGCGGATCACGGATTCCAGTTCAGGAAGTTGCGATACAGCGCCAAGCCATGTGCAGCGCTCTTCTCGGGGTGAAACTGCGTCGCGAAAATGTTATCCCGCGCCACCGCGCAGGTAAAGCGCAGCCCGTATTCAGCGCTGCCCGCGGTGTGGCGCTCGTCCGACGGCCGGGTGTAGAAGCTGTGCACGAAGTAGAAGAAGGACTCGTCGGGCACGCCTGCCCAAACCGGGTGCACCGCCGCACCTTGCCGAACCTGGCGCACCTCGTTCCAGCCCATCTGCGGCACTTTGAAGCGGCTGCCGTCGGGTTGCAATTGACCTTCGAGCTGAAAACGTTTCACCTGCCCGCCAATGAGACCGAGGCAGGGCGTGTCCTGCTCCTCTGAGTGGTCCAGCAGCATCTGCATGCCGACGCAGACTCCCATCAGCGGCTTGTTCGCCGCCGCTTCGAGCACCGCTTCTTTCAGGCCGGAGTCGTGCAGTTCGCGCATGCAGTCGCGGATGCCGCCCTGGCCGGGCAGCACGATGCGCTCCGCAGCCCGCACCTCTTCCGGTCGTGCGGTGACGAGCACCTCGACGCCCTCGCCTGCCGCCACGTGCATCACGGCCTGCGACACCGAGCGCAGATTGCCCATGCCGTAGTCGACAACGGCGACGGTCCTGATCACAGTGTCCCCTTGGTCGACGGGATCACCCCGGCTGAGCGCGGATCGAGCGTCATCGCCATCCGCAGCGCGCGGCCGAAGGCCTTGAAGATCGTCTCGCACTGGTGGTGCGCGTTGTGGCCCTTCAGGTTGTCGATGTGCAGGCTGACCAGCGCATGGTTCGAGAAACCCTGGAAGAACTCGTAGGCGAGCTGGGTGTCGAACGCGCCGACCATGCCGGACTTGAAGTCGACAGCCATTTCCAGGCCCGGGCGGCCGGAAAAATCGACCACCACCCGTGACAAGGCCTCGTCCAGCGGCACATACGAGTGTCCGTAGCGCGTCAGGCCTTTCTTGTCGCCCACGGCCTTGGCCACCGCCATGCCCAGCGTGATGCCGACATCTTCGACCGTGTGGTGGCCGTCGATATGCAGGTCACCCTTCGCGTCGATTTCCAGGTCGATCAGGCCATGGCGCGCGATCTGGTCCAGCATGTGGTCGAAGAAACCGATGCCGGTGGAAAGCTTGGCCTGGCCGGTGCCGTCGATGTTGACGCGCACGCGGATCTGGGTTTCCTTGGTGTCACGCTGGACTTCGGCGACGCGCGGTTCGGTGGTCATTGGCTGAGCTCTTCGAGAGCGCCGCGCAGCGCGGCCAGGGTTTGCGGGTTCTCTTCGGGCGTGCCGATCGTGATGCGCAGGCAATTGGCCATCAACGGATGCATGCCGGACACGTTCTTGATCAGCACACCCCGTGCCTTCATGCCGGCGAAGACGCGCTTCGCATCGGGTACGCGCACGAGGACCATGTTTGCCTCGCTCGGGAACGGGTGAACGCCGGGCAGCGCAGCCAGCGCTTCGATCATCGTGGCCCGCTCGGCGCGGATCGTGGCGGCCTGCTTCGTGTACTCGTCGACATGCTCCAGCGCGAACAGCGCCGCCTCGCAGTTCAGCACGCTGACATTGAACGGCGGGCGCAGCTTGTCGACCTCGTGGATCAGCGCGCTGCGGCCCATCATGTAGCCAATGCGCACGCCTGCCAGGCCAAACTTGCTCATCGTGCGCATCAGCAGCACATGCTCATGGCGCTTCAGGCGCTCGAGCGAATCGCGCGACGCGAACGGCTGGTAGGCCTCGTCCATCACCACCAGGCCGGGCGCCGCCTCGATGATCGCGTCGATGACGCCGTCGTCCCAGAGGTTGGCGGTCGGGTTGTTCGGGTAGGCCAGGTAGATGATCGCCGGCTGGTGCTCGCGGATCGCCGCCAGCATTGCCGGACCGTCCAACTCGAACTCCGCCGTCGTCGGCACGCCGACGAACTTCAAGCCTTGCAACCTGGCCGCCATTTCGTACATCACGAAGCCGGGCAGCGGCGCCAGCGCCACGTTGCCAGGCAGGTCGGCGGCCAGCGTCAGAAGGCTGATCAGCTCGTCCGAGCCATTGCCCAGCATGATGCTGCAGCCCTCGGGCATGCGCGCGTGCTGCGCCAGTTCGCGGCGCAGATCCGCTGCCCGCTCTCCCGGATAGCGGTTGATCGCCACCTCGGCCAGGCGTTCGCCCAATTGCCGGCGCAATTCGGGCGGCAGGCGAAACGGGTTCTCCATCGTGTCGACCTTGACCATGCCTGCGCTGGGCTGCACGGCGTAGCCATGCATGCCTTGCACGTCGGCACGAAGATAGCGGGTCATGCGGTCGGACAAGGGTGTGCTCATGGCAGGCTCACGGCGTGGGGCTGATCGCGACGGCCGGATTCGGTGCATCGAGCACCTCGGGGCCGACGAGGAAGGGGTTCAGGATCTCCACGCTGTCGATCTGCTGGCCGTGCGGCAGGCCTTCGGTCAGCACATAGCGGCAGCCCTGGTGCTGGGCGGCGGCGACGATCAATGCGTCCCACCAGTTGACCTGGAAGCGGGCTTCGATCGCCCAGGCGGTTTCGACAGTCTGATGGTCGATCTGCCAGGGCTTCCAGTGCTGGTAGCGCCGCACTTCGGCACGGGCGTCGCCTTGCTGCATCGGCGGCTGCAGCTGCTTCGTGGCGGTCGCGTAATACTCGGTCAAGACCTGGGTCGACAAGCGGCCGCAGCGGCTGGTCCACAGCACCTTCAGCCATTCGCGTGCGCGCAGGTGTTTGGCCGGGTCGGCGCCATCGTCCGCACAAAGCAGAACGCCGGCGTCAACGAAGACGTTCGAGCCGTTCGCCATAGGTCTCTTCATGTGCAGGGTAGGCCGCGCCGTTCGAGGTGAACAGCGCTGGCCTTTGCAGCCACTCGTTCATCGCCCGTTCGTAGGCGTCGTCGTGGCGCATCTTCTCGGCCAGCATCTCACCGATCAGCCGTGACACGCTGGTGTTACGACGCGCGGCTTCCAGCCTCGCCCATTCGGCGACGCTGTCTTCCATCGTGACGGTGACGTTTTTCATGCTGACGATCAACGACTACACGGAGTTCGTGTTGCACGATTTTCGTGTTGCACGAAGTTCGTGTCAACCGGTCGCTGACGAGCCGCCCCTAGGCGACTGCTCCCCGTTGGGGGGACCAGGCCGTAGGCCTGTAAGGGGCTGGGCCATGCGCATTTCCGCCGCCCGGGCGTGTGCTTGCAGACCTTCGCCATAGGCCAACTCTGCGGCGATCCCGCCCAGTTTGTTGGCGCCCACTTCGCTTACTTCGATCAGGCTGCTGCGTTTCTGGAAGTCGTAGACACCCAGTGGCGACGAGAAGCGCGCGGTGCCCGAGGTCGGCAACACGTGGTTCGGGCCGGCGCAGTAGTCGCCCAGGCTTTCGCTGGTGAAAGCGCCGAGGAAGATGGCACCGGCGTGCCGAAGCTGCTGCTCCCAGCGGTGCGGGTCGTTGGACGACACTTCCAGGTGCTCGGGCGCGATGCGGTTGCTGATGTCGCAGGCTTCGTCCATCGAGCGGGTCAGCACCAGCGCACCGCGGCCTTCGAGGGACGCGCGGATCACGTCACGGCGCGGCATTTCGGGCAGCAGGCGCTCGATTGCCTCGCGCACCTTGGCGATGTAGCCGGCGTCCGGGCACAGCAGGATCGCTTGCGCCAGTTCGTCGTGCTCAGCCTGGCTGAACAGGTCCATCGCGACCCAGTCCGGCGGCGTCGTGCCGTCGGCCAGCACCAGGATCTCGCTCGGGCCGGCGATCATGTCGATGCCGACCTGGCCGAAGACGCGGCGCTTGGCGCTGGCAACATAGGCGTTGCCGGGGCCGGTGATCTTGTCGACACCGGGGATGGTGGCCGTGCCATAGGCCAGCGCAGCCACCGCCTGCGCACCGCCGATCGTGAAGGCGCGGTGCACGCCTGCCACGTAGGCCGCGGCCAGCACCAGCGCGTTCTTCTCACCGCGCGGCGTCGGCACGACCATGATGATTTCGCCGACGCCGGCCACGTGAGCCGGGAGCGCGCTCATCAGCACCGACGACGGATAAGCCGCCTTGCCACCCGGCACGTAGATGCCTACCCGGTCCAGCGGCGTGACCTTCTGGCCCAGCAGCGTGCCGTCTTCGTCGCGGTAGCTCCAGCCGCGGCCGCAAGCTTCCAGTTGGCGCTCGTGGTAGCTGCGGACACGCGCAGCGGCCGCTTCGAGTGCACTGCGTTGCGCAGGCGTGATCGCCTCGAACGCGGCCTTCAACTCCTCGCGCGTCAGCTCCAGCGCACCAACCGACTCGGCCTGCAGGTGGTCGAAGCGCGCGGTGTACTCCAGCACCGCCGCATCACCGCGCACCTGCACATCGGCCAGGATCGCCGCCACCCGCTCCTCGATCGCGCCATCGGTCTCGGCGGACCAATGGCGCAGCCGCTCGAACTGGGCTTCAAAGTCTGAAAGCGTGGTGTCGAGCTGGCGCAGGTTCAGCATGGCGGTGAGAGAAGCTATTGAGGGATGGCGGAGGCGAACGCGTCGATCAACGGACGCAGGATGTCGCGCTTGAGCTTCAGCGCGGCCTGGTTGACGACCAGGCGCGACGAGATGTCCATGATGTGCTCCACCTCGACGAGGTGGTTGGCCTTCAGGGTCGAACCGGTCGACACCAGGTCGACGATGGCGTCGGCCAGGCCCGTCAAAGGGGCCAGCTCCATCGAACCGTAAAGCTTGATCAGGTCGACGTGCACGCCCTTGTCGGCAAAGTGCTGGCGCGCCATCGCGGTGTACTTCGTCGCCACGCGGATGCGCGAGCCCTGCTTCACCGCAGCCACGTAGTCGAAGTCGTCGCGCACCGCGACGCTCAGGCGGCATTTCGCGATGTTCAGGTCGAGCGGCTGGTAGAGACCTTCACCGCCATGTTCCAGCAGGATGTCCTTGCCGGCGACGCCGAGGTCGGCGCCGCCGTACTGCACGTACGTCGGCACATCGGTGGCGCGGACCAACACCACGCGAACATCCGCACGATTGGTCGGCAGGATCAGCTTGCGGCTCTTCTCCGGGTCTTCGCTGACGGTGATGCCGGCGGCGGCCAGCAGCGGCAGCGTCTCTTCGAAGATCCGCCCTTTGGACAGCGCCAGCGTGATCATGAGCCGGCCCGTTCGCTGACACGCTCGATATCGGCGCCGATCGAGCGCAGCTTGGCTTCCATCCGGTCGTAGCCGCGGTCCAGGTGGTAGATGCGGTCGACTGTCGTCGTGCCGTCGGCCACCAGGCCGGCGATCACGAGACTGGCCGAGGCTCGCAGGTCGGTCGCCATCACGGTGGCGCCAGACAGGCGCGGCACGCCGGTCACCATCGCCGAGTGGCCATCGACCTCGATCTTCGCGCCCAGGCGGATCAACTCGTTGACGTGCATGAAGCGGTTCTCGAAGATCGTCTCGCTGATCTTCGCGGCGCCTTCGGCAATGCAATTCACAGCCATGAACTGGGCCTGCATGTCGGTCGGGAAAGCCGGGTACTCGCTGGTGCGAAAGCTCACCGACTTCGGCTGGCCGTCGGCCTGCACGCGGATCCTGTCGTCTTCAGCGGTGATGGTCACGCCGGCTTCGCGCAGCTTGTCGATCACCGAGTCCAGGTGACGCGCATTCGCATGGCGCAGCGTCACGTCGCCGCCGGCAGCGGCCACGGCGCACAAGAAGGTACCGGTCTCGATGCGGTCGGGGATGATCCGGTGGCCACCCTTGGGCGCATGCAGCTGGTCGACACCCTGGATCACGATGCGGTGCGTGCCGTGGCCTTCGATCTTGGCGCCCATCGCGATCAGCAATTCGGCTAGGTCGGGGATCTCGGGCTCTTGCGCAGCATTTTCGAGCACCGTCTCGCCAACGGCCAGCACGGCGGCCATCATCAGGTTCTCGGTGCCGGTCACGGTGACCATGTCGGTCGTGATGCGCGCACCGCGCAACCGGCGTTGGCCTGCGGCATTCAACGGCGCCTGGGCCTGGATGTAGCCGTGTTCGACAGTGATTTCTGCGCCCATCGCCTGCAGCCCCTTGATGTGCTGGTCGACCGGGCGTGAGCCGATCGCGCAGCCACCCGGCAGCGACACCGTCGCGGTGCCGAAGCGTGCCAGCAGCGGGCCCAACACCAGGATCGACGCACGCATGGTCTTGACCAGCTCGTAGGGCGCCTTGGTGCTGGTGATCTGGCTCGCGTCCAGCGTCACGCTGTTCGGCTCGGCCTCGCTGCGCTCGACCTGCACGCCCAGGTGGCGCAGCAGCTTCAGCGTGGTCGCCACGTCCTGCAGCTTGGGCACGTTGTGCAGCGTCGCGGCATCGGCTGTCAGCAGCGCAGCGCAGAGCTCAGGCAGCGCGGCGTTCTTGGCGCCGGAGATCGTCAGCTCGCCAGACAGGCGGCGACCGCCGCGAATCAGAAGTTTGTCCATGGGATCAGGGGTGCGATGGGCGTGTGGGCAGGAAAGCGCGCGACGAGGCCCCGGGCGGCGGCCGCGCGCATCACGCCGGCCGCCCTAGCGGGATCTTCAATGATGCGGCGAGGTCGCGCCAGCGGTGGCCGAATTCGCCTGTTCGCG
>Ga0307516_10003616_pt1 | contig 19652 bp, 28 predicted proteins | sample 19_EM_MG_FD_203310 | JGI IMG/M metagenome (GOLD analysis project Ga0307516, IMG submission 203310) | Populus trichocarpa ectomycorrhiza microbial communities from riparian zone in the Pacific Northwest, United States - 19_EM | ecosystem: Host-associated > Plants > Roots > Unclassified | place...
TATCTAGTCCTTGAAGGCTTGAACACGATCCTCGTGGAGGGGGGAACCGGCAGGTGCAGCGTATTACGGGGGAGTCATCGAAAGATGACGACAATACCGCGAGCGGCTAGTTCCAATTGCTGGTGGACTTTGGGAGCCTTTCTGACATAGTAGCTATGATGGCACATTGCATCGATGTCGCTGTGGATTTAGACACATGGAAAACGTACTCGCTGTTATTCAGGAATGGACCGACTATAAAATTTCCGAATCTGTCCCCTCTGCTTCCGCGGGGCCCATCGCGAAGACCGGATGTTTAGTCAGCATGCAAAGATTATCTGATAAATCCACCCGTCGGTCTACACCAGCACCAGCATTATTCACAGACCCCCAGTCAGGCACGACAGTACCATTATACCTATGTCTGCCCTCGGAAAACTCAAGGCCATCCTTACGGGTTCGCGTCGAAATAGTCCGGCTTCTACTCAACAGCTCTATGATGCACTCAACTCTGCGGACGTCCCCATCACAACTGCGGACTGTCGTACTTGTCCAGACCCGTGCGATCAAGGTGAGGGATGCAGCCTTCATTCCATTCGTCGATCGCAGGAATGACGGGAATACAGACCACGATGACTATACCAGGAAAATTAGTGTAGACATAGACTCGGAGCTACTTGGATCCGTCAAACCATACAGGCGGCAGGTGAGTTCGACTATGCGCAATTTACTTGCCCTTATCAGTCTTCAAGGTGGTCATCTCGACTGGAAAGTCAGATTGGCAACATGAAGTGACTGAAGCAGATGGAACGCTTGCAGCCTTTCTATCCAGCATGGACGAGAATTTGCGCACCAAGCCAGATACATCAGGTGCCAAACCGGTCAATGGGTCTATTCCTGGAGGTAGCAAGTCCCTCCCACCTGGTCTATTCACACAGGAGACTGCCGGACGCCTGTCTATCCTTAATGGCAGCCACAACTCCCTGTCATTACACTACGATGCCACCTCGACACTTGACACCGTCATCGTTCTGCCAGATTACAAAGTCGTTTCGGATGTACCTCGGACCGTGGACGGCGCAAAAATGCTGTGGACGACTGCGCTAGATCCTGCGCATGGACGGCTTGGATCGCCGGAGAGGTCGGATACGTCATGGATACTGCCTTACTCATGTTTGATCCTGCTTTGTAAGTCTGTCAGAGGCTGTCGTCATCTTGGTTTCATTAGCCAATAGAGGCTGACTTAGCATCATCCCGGTTTTGATGACAAGGTTCGCATAAGAGGCGCGACAAGCGCTGCGCAGTCGTCGCGCCGATTCTCGAAAAGAGTAGGTCCCAGATTTCCATTCTAGTTCATTGGCTATAGTCCCTGATAGATTCTGTCGAGCTTTCACGCAGTGCCTCGAACACGAAGGATGGGAAGTCCACACTGATCTAGAAGATTTATCTAGCAGACCAACACTAGAATCTCTAAATACCCCTGGTGGCCCAGATCCAGAAACAGCATACCAATCACAGCTCAGGGCGCTTTCTGGGGAACATAGTAGGGCGCTCATACTGCGGAACTCTCATATTGGCGGGCACAAGTTCGCGGGGAACGTCATCGTAGGTTTCTTCGTCGGCAGTTTTCCCCGCAGGGCTTACATGTTGGACAGATCTATACGCCTGGAGGTTCGAGTGTGTGGTATGGGCGAGTTACGCCACATCATGTTGAATCCATTGTCAAGAACACTATCATTGGCGGACAGGTACTTCCCCCCATACTTCGAGGTGGACTAAACCTAGTCCGGCCTGGATGCAAGACACTTTATGACTGGTGACTAGATTTGAGAAACCGGATGCATCCCACTGGCGCGTCTACGTGCAATTACACATTGTGATATATACAGTAGTTCCATGCTGTAGAGGTTCCGTGCTGTAGAGCATGGCGGGCGAGGAAAATGAAATAACAACAGTGGGATTTACATGACAGCACAAACAAGAGTGAACATTAGGGAAAGAAGAAAAAAAAATGCTCCATAGAAAGTTAAGCCTTCGCGATAAGAAAGACCATGCAGTTATAAGAAAGCTAGTGTGTGGTGAAAAAAAAAAATGAACGAGCAGAAACCATACCTGTCCCTGATAGTCTATAGTTACCCCAGTTGAAATGAAGGATTAAGGACTCCATGTCTAACATTGTCGAGACGCTCAATCTGAGATGTCGTCCTCGCGTCCTCTTCTCGAGTACCGCCCAACAAAACGCTCATCCTCATATTCGTCCTCCGTCGTCGGTTCATTAATTTCCTCCTCGTCCACTACCTCCTCGTCATCCTCTTCCTTCAAAAACCCTGTAGCTGCAATGAAGCTCTCTCTGCCCGAATATGTGAAGCCCCGGAAATTCTCCTGTACGCTATTCGTGAGCGGCGAGCCCGCCGCATCGTGTTGTTTGGGCTTCCTTATCTGGATACCTTGACTCAGACCGTTCTTACCATTCAACGGTTCTGAGCGGTCGCTGCCAAGGGGCCCGTTGGGGGTATGAGGAGGCTGGACACCAGACACTGTATGTGTCCAGTCGTCGCTAGGATCCTCCTCGTCTGGGCTGCGGCCCTCCTCCACTTCCACACCAAACTCTCGCAGGTCTGCGGTGGTGAACTCAGGATCAAAATTAGCCGTTGATTCGTCCGACTCTACGGCAGGTTTAAAGGGCGGTGTCACTTGTTTCATGGAGAGTGCTTGCCACTCTATGCTGTTAAAAAATGCATGTTCTTTGAGTTCTTCGGCATCACGTTCTGCGCCTAATCGATGCTTTGGATTTCTATTTAGAAGCTGAGCGAGGTTTGTTAGTCACTCATCGGCGAGAAAGATAACTATATGCTCACCCCTTTAACAAACAACTTCCCATCTTCGCTGATAACATTCCTTGGGAACCGTATCTTCCCGAAGCATATGTTCTTGTACATCTGTTGTGTGTCCTCGGCATAAAATGGGCTCCATCCACAGCACATTTCGAACAAGAGGACGCCAAGCGACCAGAAATCAACTAATTTGCTATACCCTTGTTCGTCCAATAGCACTTCGGGAGCAAGGTATTCCGTTGTGCCACAAAACGTGGTCGTAAGTTCCCCGGAGCGCAAATCCGCCTTGGATAACCCGAAATCGCAGAGTGCTACATGACCAGTTGCGTCCAAAAGGATGTTCTCGGGTTTGAGATCCCGATAGATGATGTTATACTTGTGCAGGTGTTCCAGAGCCAGTACAAGTTCCGCGATATAAAATCGGGCCCGCTCTTCCGAAAAGCGCGTCTCTTTTTGGAGGTGCCAAAATAGTTCGCCACCGCTTTTGAAATCGGTGACAAGGTACAAATCATAGTCGGTCTGGAAGCTGAACTTGAGACCGACAAGGAAGGGGGATTCCAACGAGCGTTGTAGGATCTTGCGTTCGCCGATGGTGTGGGCGACCTCTTTCTTGGCGATGATTTCCTTCTTTGACAGGACCTTCATTGCGTATATGCGCTTTGTATCCCTTTTTCGGACCTGGAAGACTTTTCCGAAGGTGCCCCTGCCGATGAGCTTTAGGAACTCAAAGTCGCGTGGGGTGAGGGCTCGTTTAGTCTATCGCGTTAAAATGACGAAAACATGAGCATCGCTGTCAGGAGTGACTACATGTGTGAAGGGAGATGGGGGAGCGTGGGATTGGCAAGCATATCAGGCAAGGTACACGAACCTTGTACTGTTCAAATGTGATCTGGACTCGCATTTCGCCGGAAACGACCTCGTTCTCCAGCGGCAAGAGCCTGAGTTCATGGAAACCCGATATGGCAGTCCAGGGGATGGATGAGGAACAGATGAGGCATGGCGATGGGAACGGGGCCAGTGAAACTCACTTGTACCATTGGTCTACCGTGTGATCGTGTACAAGGACTGGTTTGATCCGTACTGCGCCAAGGAAATGGTGATCAGAGACGCGATCATAGACGTTGAACGTGATGACGGAGTCTTCGGAGGTGACATCGCTAATCGTGTGGTTGAGTGCACAAGAGTGCTGTGGTAATGGAGTGCTTACAAAGAGACCTCGTGTTTCCACACAGGATTGTGGGCAGAGAGCCGTCCGAAGAGACTCTGAGTGGCAGAGGGGGGATTCGACGAGGCCGGCGGAGGGGAGAGTGCAGACGAGGTGGGGGATGAACTGATGCTGGACTTGGCCGATCGCTGTGCGCCGATGGAATTTGTAGCCACTGCGTTGGAAGAAGACGTTCTCGATAAAGCGGTGGCAGTCCCTTTGACTTCCTTATCCATCTCGTCGGTGGGATCGCGGCTAACGAACTCGTTCTGTTCGAATTGGACTACAACGTATGGTCTGGCGTGCACGGAGGTGACGCTGAGGCCACGAGCAGATATGAGCTTGACGTGGATCTGGCCCTTGGATGACACGGGGGGGCCAGAGGACTGAGAGGAGGGTCCCGAGGTGGACGCTGTGCTGGACGTTCTGGTCGTCGAGGCGGTCGATGACGATGGCGTCTTGGGTTTATTTTCCATGGTGTTTGAGAGCTGGGAAGATTTTTTGGTGTTGCGCATGGGAGGGTCGGGTGCATGAAGGGAAATTTGAGGTATAGAAATGGCAGCGGCAAAATCACCGGAAGGAGGCGTTAGGGGGCCCAGCAAGGCTACATCGGCCTGTGCCGGACGGGACACCGAAGGCGACCCCAACAGATGGTGCTGGATGGACGAGGCCATCGGTGTGCGCTGGCCATCGCCCGCCGGGGAAGGCGTAGACATCGTCGAGCCTGGCTGCACTGCGAGGCTGGGCTGGGCTGCGGCATCGAATGGATTCGGCTGCTCTCGGCTGCCATCGGCGGAGGCCCGGGGCGTGAGTTGGTCCAGGAGCGAAGGCCACAGTCGCACCATGGCTTTCGGGATTGGCAAGTACGACGAGAGGGACGACGACGACGGGGACTGAAACAGAGCCTTGTCGGGGGCATTAGCTGCCAGGTGTTTCGCACTCGACATCATCGTTCCAAGTTGAAATTATCAGCGTCCTAGTACGACAAGCGAGTCCCACTACTACGACTACTCTCCCGAGTCCCTACTCCCCATCGTCTCCTCGGCTCCCCTCAGAATGGCTCTGCAAGTCCGCCCTTCCCCGCAAGTACGTCTGAGTCCACCGCAGCAATCCCATGCACCCTCCGACAAGCATCCCAAGCATCACTGTGCGGCCTGCCGTCCTCCAAGGAAGTCGGTCTGTGCATCCTCGTCAGAATTACCCCACCAGCTGTGGTCCAAACAACTTACACACACTCGAAAATGCCATCGCTGTCCCTATACTAGCCCCGAGTTCCCTTGTTTCCGCCCACGGCTGTCCGCATCGTTCCAGACCGTCTTCAATGCCCACCCAGGCAAGTGTCGTGACACCAAGTCTCAATGCATCTCCGCCCCCGTGTTTCAGTCCGGCTGCTATCCGCCGATAATTTTTGGTTTTATTGTAGAGATACCACCCCCGAATTGTTGTTGGTGGTCGGTGTGCATTTTCTGCTAGAAACCTGAGTCCTGCCGTTCTTGATCCCCGTACTGCCCCAATGACTGTTCCGACTACTGCCGCACTGACTGGTAGCATAAAATAGCGCGAATGGATGATCGGCGTCACATCGTAGGGGCTTCCATCGTCGTTTGGAGCCATGCGAGCCTCGACCGCGTTGGAGTAGGTACCGTTGTGGGTTACAGGTTACCGGCAAGAATAGTGGATCATGGTAATTCGAGGCCGATAGTCTGGCTCATTCGAACACTACATATCATAATCGGCACATACGCCCACACAGAATGCATACAGTAGGAGTCGATTGTGCTCGTGCTACAAGCGTGATTTGATACCTGCCTTCTCAAATACGGCTGCTTCCTTCTCCCTCAGCTCCTCGGCACGGTTTCGCAGCTCGGTCGCTCTTTGAAGCTCTCGCTGTCCTACTTGCTGAATGTGTACCTTGGTGACGTGTTAACCTACACAGATCACCTTGCACAGCGGCTCACCTCATCAGGTCCCTATCGCACAGGAATTCGTCAACATCCGTGCCCCACAATAACGAAACACCTACATCGGCCATTCTCAATGTTCGCAGCTGGGCATACATACTAGCGAGTTCTTGATCCTGGCTTAATCCTTCAGCCCCAAACGCCTGTATTGCACGATCGATGACCGTGCAGGCCATTTGGGGAACAACGAACTTGGAAAATTAAAATCTCAGTTTCATTTCCTTTCGAACGTCAAGACCTTGACCCACTTTGGCGACGCCAATTTCCTTTAGCGCGCCCTTGGCTTTATACTTGTCAATCTAAAAGGTCGCCGTTGACTGACAAATCCATACATGAGGAACGACTCGCCTGTAGTGCGGCGCTCAACACAAGTAATCGCGCAGCCTCGATCTCCGCTCGAGACTTGGCTATTTCGGCCACCACTGTGCCTGGCAGCAGCGGGGGTAAATTCAGTTGCCGGTTTCATGAATACGTTGTGACTATGGGCCGCACCATGCTCATATAAGAATTTGCCGAACGTCTTTCTCGTGGGGTCAGTCACGCGCTGGATCATCAGATCAAGAGCATAGGAGGCTGCGCCAATCGCACGCATGCAGTGGTGGATGCGCCCGGGCCTAGAAATGGTCAGCTTCTGAGTGATGTCAACACAATCAAAATATATCACTTACCCTAGTCGTCCTTGAATAATCTATTCCATAACACTTCACTGTTAACATCACTGATCTGAAGTGCGAAACGTGACTTACCTCGAACCCCTTCCCCCATCCCAGCACCAAATTGGCAAGTGGAACTCTGACATTCTCATAGATTACCTCACAATGTCCCTCTGGCGCATCGTCGTATCCAAACAACCTCATCGGGCGGATGACACGGACACCAGGGGTGTCAGTAGGCACAATCACGACGCTATGTTGCTGGTATTTGTTGGGGTGGTCGGGGTCACTTTTGCCCAAGACGAGATGAATTCGAGTTCGGGGGTCACCGGCGCCCGAAATCCACCTGTACAATTCCGAGTAAGGGATGCAAGTGATACAGAGGAGGGTGAATTGGACTGACCACTTGTGTCCGCTGATAACGATTTCGTCACCTTCTTTGCGGATAGACGTTTTGATATTCCGTGCGTCAGAGGATGAAACTAAGAGATACTCGTCAGGACATCGACAAGGTTCTTAAGATCCAATAAACGCACCAAACCGCTCGGTCATGGAAAACGCGGAGCGTATCTCACCACGCAAAAGCGGCGTTAACCATTTTTGTTGTTGGTGAGGCGAACCATACCGAGCAAGCACCTCTGCCATAGCAATTCAAATCTGCACCATGAAAGCGTTCTTGTATAAGACATACCCATATTCCCTGTATCTGGCGCAGAGCAATTGACAGCTTCGGAAGCCATGTGTCCTCCCCGTCCGAGGATCTCTGCCATAACTGCATACTGTAATTGTTTGACACTCGCTGTATTGGACTACCACAACAAGTAAAACACACCTCGACATTGGACAACGGTACACCGTGTTCCGGATAATGCGCCTTGCTCAGGAATAGGTTCCAAAGGCCCAATTTGCGCGCTTTCACTTTGAGCTCCTCGATCACTGGTACGATCGTGTTCCATCGTTCGACAGGGTCATTTGGGATCTGGGCATGAGCCAGACGGACGGAGGGGTAGACTTCGTTCTGACAGTATTACACCGCGAGTTAGTAGGCTAGAGAGATCAGTGCTAAAGTATGGAGAGAAAGAGCGCACCTGCAGAAATGTGACGAGTTTTGCAAGGGTTTCTTTCCCGTAGGGGGTGAACTTATCCTCTACCTGCCAAGCATCTTTGGATCTTTTTTCAATTGCTGCACGGAAAATGAAACCACGTACAAAATTCCAGGAGCCTTCAGAGGTAAGTTCTACGACAGGGTGTTTCATGAGTCCCAAAAGATCAGGTGTTTGAAAAGACTGGAGCCAGTGGGCGGCTGTCACCTTGTTTACGAGGTCAACATAACATGTGACATAGCCTATGTAGATGCCGGAAGGCCCGGCATTCCGAGTCCTGCCTAACCGCCGTAAACCGTTCTTCCTGCTGAATTTCCTCAGTTCTCAGCGATGCCAGTTGGGCATAAGCATTTCTGTCCTTCGCGCTCGACTCCGAACTCGTGGAGGATACTGAGCACGAAATAGGGGCCTAATCCTACATCTGATTCTCTCATCAAGTGTCCCCACAGCACTAGTACACTCAGACCACATGGCCACGATTTGATGCGCGAACCGCCGGAACAGCGATTTACCACAAGTGCACACGTACAGGTCTCATCTAGTAAAGTTAGGAACAAGAAATGATTTGTATTTGTTGCTACTACAGTTCATTAAGAATGTGTGCCTACGGAGAAGCACACAAGCTGCTGTAGATGAGGTGGTGATACAGGGAAAATGTCTGGGATGAAGCAAGGAACCTGCCACGAAAGTTGGTCTACCGCTATCCAACCAACTCCGAGGCGAAAAAAAGTACACAGGGCAAGTAGGTATGGATGGAGTGCAGGACAGGTGAAATTAGCGGTGAATACGGGGAACAAAGACTGACTGTAAGGTAAATTCGAATGTATCGGCGTGATCCGTATGGATACATCTCATTCAATCATTAGAGTACGACGCGAATGCGAAAAGCGAGGAAAACTGCGGTCCGTATTGAAACGCCGCTTCGAGAATCAAACAGACACAGGTGAGTGCTCGAGGAGACAAAAGGAGCGCTCATTAAGCGATGTCAACGATGAGATCCCGATGAAGACTGCTGTTGTTGACCTTCATGATGGTCAGTTGAGCTCTCCATGAGAGGAAAGGGGAGCTCCGGGTCAAGGCCAAACGAGCGTGCATCGAAAGCCTGCCACAACGAATCTTGGTCTCCAACAAGCGAATATCCGTTTGAATTATAATTACGGATATAGTCTAGCCCTAGGAACGGAAGACCTGGTCCAGGGAAGGAAGAGGTCGGGGGAGTAGTTGACAACGTGGAATACCCCATGTCGGTGCCGGTATACCATGACGGGTCAATGTTCTGGTGCTCGTACGTAGCGTACGGCAAGGAGCTGCCCTGAGGTCCAGGCTGATACATTTCCACGTTATGGGGTTCACCTGAGCTTACGTCCCACTGACGAGTGCTCGAAGATGCCAAGGGGCTTTGGTGCACCCCATAGTCATATGTCGAAGAGACATAGAGAGGTGACAGCGGGGCACCTGGATAGCTGTAAGCGGACGTGTTCATCATATGAGGACTTCCGTCCTGTTGCTGTGATGCTTCCGCAGCGGACATAGACGGCGAAGGCAAGTTAATCGAGGCTGGAGAACTATGTGGGCTGGACTTGGAGGCCACAGAAGGTGGACTAGGAAAGCCGCCTTGGTATGGTGCCCCACTGCTCGGTCCAGCCAGTCCCTCGCTTTCGTCATGCCCCCGCTTGCGCGACGTCGAACGGTTGCGCTGCGCTGCGATCCATGAAGCATCAGCAAGCATCATCAATGAAGGTGTGTCAGGCTTACAGTCAACACGATATGGAGAGGAAACCGGGGGGCGCCGGGTCGAATTAGGGTCTCGTGATCGACTAATTCTCCTAGGCTTCATCTTGATGGGGCGGTTAACAGTGGGCACCTGTCCAACGGGCGAGACAACAAGAGACCGCCTGCGCTCAAGCATTGCGGGTGCCACACTCTGTGCAATAGGTATTCCTTGGGAATGAAGGTCTTCACGACTGACCTTCTTGATTGCATTGTCAGCGGTATTAGTTAGCTCTGTGAGCAATTCTTTGCACTTTCGGGCACCGGGCCAATGGCCTTCCCAGGATTCTATCGCAGGGAGACAGCTCTTGGCTTCATCCATAGCTGCTGCCGCAGCTCGAGAGTCGGGAGAATGCATGGCATACAGAAGGATGATGACAGCGGAACTGAAAAGGTGTTGTATGAAAAAGGCGAGGTGGTGACAAGGCGGAACGACATTATTGATCGATGGTGCGAGACGTATGCAAGACCGTGCAGACGATACAGCCTTGGCAACGGAGTTGGGGGCTGCTGTTTGATCGTGCTTGACTGGGAGGAAATTGCGATGGAGGGTGGTGAGCACGGAATAATAATGGCTGCACAATACAACAGTCATTGAAACGTGCTTGTCCATCGTAGAAGACTCATTCTTGAATTGTGCGGGTAAATCGTCGCACCATTTGCTCAGTTCAACATCGAGACTCTCCACTGAGCGCTGCAACTCCGCCCTCCTTTCGGGTTCCAAAATTTCCTTGCAGTTGTCAATCGCGTACACTTGGCGGAGAACGCGACCAGCGATCTGATAGAGGTTCGCGATAGCTATCGTGCCTGACATAAGCGACGTATGTTTCGGGGAAATGTTAACTCCGCTGAAGTATTCTGGCAGATATTCGTCGTCCACGTCAACTGGTAATTCCACGTCGCAATCAGAATCCTCGACACCCAAGGGTCGACCCAGGGCAAGGGCGAGCATACGGTCCAGACAGTAGACATTCCACCATATCTTCCGCCGGGTCTCCTTCTCGATAGGTGAAATTGTGAGACGACGGGGTGAGCGCTGAGGAAATACGTCAATAGCTATGACCGATACAAAGATAGAAAACCTCACGTGTAAGCCCAGGTCTTGTGCGGTACGCACCGCCTGGCCCACCAGGATCCAGGCTTGGGGTAAGCAATTGATGGAACACAGGAACGTGGACATGAGAATGAAACTTTGGACGTGGGAAACTTGAATCGATGTATGGCTGATGTAGTGTAGAATTAATGCCCTAGTGCAAAAAAGTTCAAGAAATGAGCTACATTAGTGACTGAAGGGGTTAAGAGGCCCACCTCTCATAATAAACCATGCCCACCCCGCCGTCATCGGATGTATCCCTAGATAGACGGACATCGTCAACAAGACGAGCGGAGCACGCGAACACGGCAAAAACTATAGATGTGAATGCTGCTTCGGTGTCGAGGAAGTCGGCATCGCTCCGCATTTGCATTAGCTTCTTATATCGAATCATGAAAGATGGTTTATCCAGGATTGGCATCAAAAAGTGCAAACGTTGGAAGTATACTTCGATCTGCATTCACCGCGGGGATGAGATAGGCATGCTATGTCATATCTTGCAAAACAACTCACTAGCTTATCGCATAAATCTTCTTCCGGGAATTCCACTTCCACTGCCCTAGGAAGGGCATGTACCTTCCCAAAAAAGACTGAGGCTGGGAAATATAGCTTGTTTGCGCTAGGGCCAGGTGCCCGTGGGTCTTCTTCCATCGGGGAGACACGATGAAGGGGACTACTAGTGAGAGCACGGAAGGACTGAATGAGGGACATGGTGGAGGAACCACCTATCCAGCGCATGTGGCCATGCTCGTCTAGAGCAAGTTGGCCAAAACATTCCGAGACATCATCTTCCATTTTGATGCCTGAGGATTCTGGGGATGCGCTGCTATCAGTTTGCGTATCGGAGCCATCTTTGGAGGAGAGGGCCTGTAATACGGCCGCAGCTGGCTGAGAGTCGTCTGTGGAAGTGCCAGAGGTAGAGGATTGACCCGAAGTGGTAGGAAGATTTAGGGACGGCCCTAATTGCTCGAGAAAGGGTGTTATCTGCGAGAACAGTGACTCCATATGCAAGAGGCGAGCCTCGAGTTCCTGTACATAGCTGGAATGTGGATGAGACGGAGAACAAATTGCTTTGGAAAAGAATTGCGTACTGTCTGCTCAACGCTGCCCTGTCCTTGGTCTGGAGCCATGTGCATTGAGAGCCCGAAGCTTGGCACTGTGCACAGGTTGGCTCGCAGCCGTCGCATTTGATTTTCTTGCGCCTATGATCGATGGGAGTGAGCTGTAGTCTGGAATTTACAGGAATTGTGACCACACACCTGCAGCTCTCACAAGCACGCCATACTCGTCTGCGCTGAAGCTGTATGGGCTTCGTTCCTGCGTCGGCTGGCAGAGTCTCTTCATCGATGCGCTTCTTCTTCGACTGATGGGTCATTTGGTAGTGGGAGTCGTTGGTGTGCACAAATCGCGTGGGGGGTGCTTGAGCCCGGGGGAGGCCTTGTTGTCGAATGACTTCAAGATATCGTCGGAGGGCTATCGGGTCGGGCCGATGCCACTGAGGTTGGTGACTCAGCCAGTCCATTTCAGGAAATGCCTGTCCACGGTCGGTCAGTAAGCTCACCGTTCCGAACCACAGCCTGAGCACACGCACCGTGGCCTGTGCGAGTAGAACGAGAGGTATGTCTGGGGACCAAGACACTGACGTTGCTGACGTTCGGGTCGTCTTTTTATACCCCCAACTGCGGAAATGAACTTCATAAAACCATTTCCTGTGACGAGCTGGCGTATTCATCCGAATGAGCAATCTCATCCGGACCCCCCCTTCTCCCGATCCGTTGGAGATGCTTAGGCCTGTGAAGGCATCATAGCCCCCCAAAACTTCAGGTGGGTGGTCCCTCTCTGCTCATTTATTAGGTTTAAGCGAGGAGGAGCATTGCCCACCTGACTAATTCAGTGACTACCCATGGCACAGTCCTTGTGCCTTCTCCTCGATCATGCGCTTCTCGTCAAATTTTCATTCTCTTTCGCCTTTTATTGGCAGTGGTTGTTTCCAATTGTGTCTTCCGTCATTGCGTCTCCCCGGCAACATATCGGATATGGTTAGACACATACTCCCGCGCCATGTATTAAGGGACTAGTGCTGCGCTTTATTCGCTTTTTTTTCGACTGGCGTGTGGTACGATCCTCTTGGACTCTCCAGTTTTATGAAAAGTCTTGACTTGTGACCAAGTTAAGTCTCTCGCCGGGCATAAATAACGGTCTTTTTTTTCGGCTTCACCCTTTCTGGCCAGATTATGATGGCGAAAAACGACTAACCACAACTAAAATGCAATGGAAGGTCACGCTTGAAGAAATAATCAATATATATGTGTCATCACTACTCGTTATGACTTGTTCACAAATCATCGCTTCCATCATACAGAACCCTCGACGCCCTATCAAGTCTCGACGCCGATCGCCAGGGCCCTTAATTGAGAGTATTTCTGGTCGAAAGCGCCCCAGGGAATGTGGTACACAAGGCCTACTGCTCTCCGACTAATGGCACCTCGCGATAAGAAATAGGTCCTGTCACATCAGTATGTATTTCAACTGGCTCCGCCAAGCTACCCGAATCATTCCGTTCTTTCGGGGCACTATGAGTTGTGAAAAGATAGCAAACTTATTTCCTGGTCAGTCAGTCCTCCTAGATCGCTTTCGTTACCCGCCCAGATTTGTTACCCTCCATGCTGTGATGCTCATTTGTCTGCGCCCCACGCTAAGCATTAGTCCCCTTTTATTGTCCAATCCGTTCACAAACAATGCTCTTCGCCCTTTTGGCCGATCAAACGTGTTCATCCAAGGTCACCACCCCACAATGAAAGATTCAATTCATGCAATTTGAGCTCTCCGTTCACCCTGGCTGGACCACTGTGGCTAGACGGGAGAAGCTAGAACTGCACTCAGTATGCGCCAGCCCTCCAGAAGTCTGATGGGCCTTAGCAGGATCTGGAAATGTAGTATGTAGTATGCAGAATACAGTAACTTGTACAGCGATTGCGACACGTCAATTCTACGCTGTCTAGACCAATGTCACAGGCTGCGGGGAAGTATCACAGTGCAGCACTAATATTATAATTACCAACGTGTCAATATGCATTGCGAGATAAACCATGCTCGAAGCCTTGTCACGGAATAGACCTCATCCCGCCCTCACTCTCGCATTCCGCAGTAGTAGCAGCTGAATATACGTCGACAATTGAATGTGCTTCATTTGGAAGTGTCTGAATCTGTTTGCGCCCGATCAGGTAGTCGAGTCCTGGCCTTTGGATAGTCACCAATCACACCTCGACACCAGGGAGGTCCCATGACGTTCATCAAGCACGGGCGCCCACAAGTCGGCGCCGCTGCCGCTCCTCGGAGTTCTAAGGACGTCTTCCAGTAAAACCTGATGGGAAGACTTAGAGTGTTGCCCTGCAGCACATGGCTTGGCCCAGGTGATTGGACCCGCCGCTATTGGAGCCGTGGACGGTTCGTAACGGATAGCATAACGGGACAGACGCTGGTTGGTGTACCACGCAATCTCTTGCAAGTCGTCACAGAAGCCTTGCTGATCCTTTCCCTTAGACGAAGCGCGAAGCGCTTGTGAAAGGACCCGGTAAATAGCAGCCCATGTCCTATGATGTCGTTGACAAGCCCACCTTCTGTCAAAGCAAACGTTCGCAGTTTTCCATTGCCATGGCAGACAGTGCATTGCAAAGGCGCCACTGTATAGCCGGATGCACACCGGATAGTAGTAGGCTGGAGTTGACACCGCAAGTTTATTCTGAGCGATGCGCCGCTTTTGAACATGCGGCAAAACACGTTGTCGGAATGCATGCCCCTCTTATGCTGTACCACATCGTGTTTTCCTATTTCTAAGACCTGACTTTGAAGACAATATTATGTAGTGTCCAAACTCGTCCATTGAATAGTATATATGTACTTACGCATGTTGAATATCGGTGAGGTGACATCGCGATTACACGAGGGGGGGATCTCCTTAGGTCGGAAGCGAAGGATCCACATCAAGTTAGAACAAGACGGCCACCTCGAATAGCTTCCAATTGTGTGGATACTTGCGGTACCGCTTCACGGAATCCATGTCGATATGTATATCAGAAGCCCCAGATGGTGCCAAGTCAAGTGTGGTTGCGGCAGGGCAACAAAAAGAAGGGGCACAACTTAACTTATCATTCTTCCGATTTTCACGTACATACATTCGTACCTTCAAGGGGGGTTCGGCGACTCGAAGTAGTGTAGCCCCTGTTCGTCGCAGCAGAGATTGTAGCGCGCGGGAGGTTTGTGTATCCTTGTTTACGTGGCGGCAAACTTTTGTCCTTCACCATACTTGCAAAACGTCAAATGGCCGATGTGGGGACTGCACAGACACCGCTGGTTGACAGCGTGGACCCATTGCTCGATGACGCGGAGGAGGCTGAGTCAAAGGTTCTACTCTAATTGCATAGTACGCTGCTTGAAAACTAAAGAAAGCGGTCCTGTGCGCTCAGGAAATCCAACTCATGAAGCAGCGCGTGGAGGAGATGGAGCGGGAGGCCAAGAAGTTGCGTGAACTCCAGGCTGCCGCAGAATCAGCTGGTTCTGGAGGCGGCGGATCGGATGCCGGCGTTCCGATGGAAACTGAAGAAGACAAGGCCGTTTCAGACGGGCGGAGTGTTTTCGTGGGCAATGTATGTGATTGACTCGACCCCTCCCTGCCACTTGCTGAACTTGGAATATCCAGGTGGACTATGGCGCAACCCCAGAAGAAATCCAGGGACATTTCCAGGCTTGCGGAACCATCAATCGAGTGACTATACTGTGCGACAAGTTCACAGGGCACCCTAAAGGGTATGGACGATTAATATACGGCGCATTATTGTATCCTGACGTGGCTTCCATTCTACCCCACAGGTACGCGTATGTCGAGTTCGCAGAAGCTGAATTCATAGATGCCGCGTTAGCAATGGATAACTCCCTATTCCGTGGACGGCTAATAAAAGTGGGCATCCATAACATTCTAGACAATCTCCCCGTTGCTTCACAGCGTGTCTAGGTTACAGCAAAGCGTACTAATGTTCCGGGATTCAACCGGGGACGCGATCGAGGTGCACCCCGGGGCGGATACCGTGGAGGATACCGAGGTGGCTATCGAGGTGGCTATGGGTACAGCCCCTATCGTGCACGTGGGAGGTGAGTTTTTGGACGCACACAACGTGTTGAATGTATTGTCGAGCTATCACAGAGGACGGGGGCGGGGCTTTTGAAGCAAAAAGTTGCACACTTGCAACGTGTTGCGTGTTGCGTGTTTTGCTGTCGAAGTTAGGTACTTGGTGACCTCTCTTAGCGGTTTTTCTAGCTTGTTCTGAGGCACGAACTATCATGTTATAATGTGTCTGATTTAGTTTCTGCTATGTATCATTCACCCTCATTGACTTTTGCATTCAAGTACTGCTTCTGAACCAGGACTGATACAATTGAGGGACGACAGTGAATTGTATGCTACCTAACAGTCTTACATAATCAGCATTACATAGTCCTCAGCCTATCAGTCCAAGTCTTGGAACCTGTGATGCCCTTCAGAGCGTGCAACATAATATCGAGGCTTTTGTCTTCGAAAGCCGGCTCTGCAGAATATCCATTCGCTAAAAATGCCATTCTTTCGCCACCCCTCCCAGTCCCCTCGGGCCGTGGCCAGGCTCTGCGCAACGGGAAAGGCTTGATGTTTTTCCTGCGCCAAAACCTGCCTGAACCCAAGAAACGACAATGGCTACAGACCCTGTTCTCCCGACAACACCCACAGCGCCTTCTTCCTGGCTCTGTGCTCACGATCACACTCGAACATGCGCCTGGTATTTTCTCCGGAGTACTGATGTCCGTACGGCGGCGCGGTCCTGACACGTCCTTTGTCTTGCGGAACGTGATCCAGCGGACGGGCGTGGAAGTGCAGTTTTTTGTCAACTCGCCGCACCTGAAGGACATCAAAGTTGTGCAGAAAGCTGGCGGAGGGCCAGGAAAGGAGGGTAGGAGACAGAGGCGCGCGAAGCTCTTCTTCCTTCGGGACTCCCCCTCCAAGATGAGCTCCATTTCGGCCAGTCTCAAAGGCTAAGTTTGTATGTGGTTTCCACTGTTTCCCCATTCTGATTCTGATTATGCACGTTCAGACGCCTTCGGCACCAGGCTGTCTGTTGGGACAAGGGTTGATAGAGGATGTGTCTATTTACATATAGTACTACTTTGCACGTATTACATAGACGACTCAAAGACAAACCAAATTGGGGAAAACGTGACTAACGCAAGTCAGCCGAGAAAGACTCCTGCTCTCCTCTGACGCCAATCAGCACTCTTCGCTGTCGAATGCCTCGTAAACCCCGTTCGTTGCGCAATCTTGCGCTGTCTCCAAAGCGCTCCTCACCGACACGTTCACCCTCACCCACGTTCTCAGATGCTACCCGCGCCTCTGCCATTAACTTTGGTGCAGATGGCCCAGAGAAAATCATTACCCGCACGAACCTTAAAATGAGCCTACAAGCATACGATGAAGTGCGTCAGTCGGCGGTCGTAACGTTCTGGACTGTCCTGATGCACTGTAGCTCATGAATTCGAGCGCGAACTATCGCGCAGCACTGCTCCATATGTCCAAGGTCACCTCTGCGTTCGCAGATGCTCTTGAAAAGTGCGCGGGGTGAGTGTCAGCAGTCCACTATCGTCGCAATAACCGGAACTGTGCACCGCAGTCTTAAAGGACCCTCGTACGAAGCTAGCACTAGGCTACAGGCGGCTTCAGGGCTGCACCATCTCATTGGTAACCACTGGCATGTATTGGTCCGCATTGTTTTCTACTGTTCACAATTGTAACTCCCTCACACACAGTCTATAGGCGGAGACACTTGATAAGAACTTTGAGAAGCCCCTCCGTCAGCACCTGGATACTTACCGGACCATAGTGAATGTTTGTCTACCCCTTTTTCTGGGCTCAGGCTTGTCAACCCTCTGTTTCACTTGCAGGAACGCTCTGCTTCTTACGAGAAAGCCCTTCGAGAGAAAAGTGGCATAATTCGACAAACGGAAATGAGCAATCTCAATAAGAAACAACGCAGTATGTACCTCTGCCTGCAAACCGCACTTTCACCGCCAACTGAGAGTTTATAGATCTCCAGAGCTTCAGAGAAGCATTAACAATACTTCAACAACAAGTCGACGACCTTGACGCCCTGAAAACACAGCACTACCAAGAAATTATGGAACATGAAGAAGAGGTTTGGGATGTAGTACAAGCCAAGGTAGGTTAACCCACGGCGTCAATAGATAGGCTATATGACCCCTAACGCTATTAGGTTTGCGTTGATGTACGCTCAACGATGGATGTCTTTGATCGGTTTACGGCGAAGGCGTACGTTTAGTACCCCACTAATGCAGCGCACGTACATCTAACCTCGACTTAGCTCTGACCCTATCTTAGAGCCTATGCTGCAGTCCGTCCCAGACCCGTTTGATTCGTACGGCCCTCCTCAAGCAGAGGACCAGATATTTACGATACTCCCACCCCTTTCCGTTATTGCCAACACGCCGTCCCCATCGGCAAGTCCCATGACCACCACCCCACCCCCGGGCGCCGAGGTGCCAGCTTCCCTCCCTAACAATTCCTGGACGTCATCAGGCACGTTTTTCGCCACACCATCATCAGAATGGGCGGACTCTTCATCTGCTTTCTCCAACACGTCACGTTCAACATCTCCGTCGTCGTTGAAGCGCCGACAGTCGCACCCCCCGACCACGAACCATCAGTCACGCAAGTTTGAGTCAAAACTGCGCAGTGTCGTCGCCCTCGTCGATGAGCCCGTCTCACGGCATCCTTCGGAAATACCCGGTGTAGATGCCTGCCCATGTGTGCCCGATCTCCACGGGGGATCCTCTTCACCTGATGCATGGAACGTTTCCGGCACTAGTGATGGTGCGTACAATGACCCTGGCTATATCACACAAAGTGGGGAGGCCACTCCTCGCCACTCTGCTTTGTCCGTGATTTCTCCCGATGCATACGGAGAAGGTGGGAGAAGTCTTGTTTCTGATGAACAATCGGATCGCACTGTGCCGCTTGAGCTTGAGGTCTAGCCACCTTCAGCTGTTGGTTTTTTTTTTCTTCTTTCGCTCACATATGCTAGTAGTGGAGGTGTAAAGTAAAATCACCGCAATATCTATTATGGCTAGTGCTACTGTTTCGCTACCGAGGGCGATGGTGATTGGATCTACAGGCTACCCAATGACTGGATGCCGTACTGCTGGAGTACATCGAGGCTGACAGCTGCTGGGCTTTTGAAAAGCGGATCAGTGCCTGCACCAGTCTTTGGGAAGGCTATCACATCTCGAATAGTCGGGGCCTTGCAAAGAATGGACATGAGCCGGTCAAAACCTGTGTATCACACATGCATTTTAATTTCTCTGCGCAGATTATAGGGCGATACGTACCAAGAGCAATTCCACCATGTGGTGGCGCGCCACATTTAAGGGCATGTACAAGGTGATCAAAAGTGGCCTTCTCGGAATCTGATAACTACAAGGGGGGGTGATGAGAGAGGTACGGTACACCATACGAGGCAAGGTCTCGTACCTGGAGCACCTGGGAGAAAATGTAATCCTGCATGGCGGCATCATGCACCCTAACAGATCCTCCACCGATTTCGACACCATTCAGGACGAGGTCGTAATGCTGCCCCCGAACCTAATCCATATGGAAATATATCACTGATCATGGTTTCGAAACAATCTTTCAATCACAGACCTGATCGATGTGACCAGCGTACATGGCTTCGATGTCGTGCCACATGGGGGCCGTGAATGGATGATGGGTACTGCTCCACCGCCCACGAGCAAGGAAGTCTTTGTCCGGATCCGCTCTAGTGAACAGGGGAAATTCCGTTACCCACAGAAACTGTGGAGATGAAGGAGCATAATCGCCTATAACAGTGCATTACGTCGCGAAGCAAGGTGGTGAACAAACATGCATACCAAGCTCTTGCGCAATCTCAGCCAATTGAATCCGTATTCGACCTAGTGCGGTGGATCCACCCTGAACTAGTGAGGGATCGGCGAACGTGCG
>Ga0307516_10003617_pt1 | contig 19646 bp, 26 predicted proteins | sample 19_EM_MG_FD_203310 | JGI IMG/M metagenome (GOLD analysis project Ga0307516, IMG submission 203310) | Populus trichocarpa ectomycorrhiza microbial communities from riparian zone in the Pacific Northwest, United States - 19_EM | ecosystem: Host-associated > Plants > Roots > Unclassified | place...
ACCTTTGGTTTATTTACCGAAAAAATAACGCCCCCCCACCCCCCCCCCCCCCCCCCCCCCAAAAAAAAAAAACAGCCTAGGGTAGACCTGCACCATCTGACAAGAAGAAATCACACAGACACGGAAGGTGGCGATGGAGAAGAAGACGGAGGGTTGGTGTTATGGCCCCGTTGTTTCACTGATGTGTTCAGGATAGAGAACAAACACCGCTCAGCGGCTCGCCGAGGCCCACCGGGGCTGACGAATCCCCCAAATCGTCGCTATTCTTCGTGGTTCTCCGATGCAACAAATATAGCCGCAAACATAGAATTAGGCATACATCGCCCCCCTCAACAGCATATAGCTTTTGGGGAGGTGGTAACAGGACAAGCACAACCCAGAAAAACGCGCATCAGAGGCTGCGGCCGGCGAGAGGGGGCAGCCATGGGATGTGGCGGCGCACCGACCGAGCAAAGCAAAGGTCTCCGCGGCCAATCGCGAGGATAATGTGATCAGTAGTCTACCCCTCGCGTTGGGCTGATTCGCTGACGCAACTGTGCCGACCATACCGCGCCACCGGAGCCCCGTGAACGATCCGCAGTGGGCTGCGATCGTCGCATGTTCACCCGAGAATGTCCGCTTGCTCCACGGCGCGACTCTTCAGTGCGCGCATTGTGTAGATACCGCCGCACATCGCTGGTCAAACGGAGAAAGCCGACGAGGGTGAGGACGCAGCAGCAGCGCCATGTGCCAATTGCACATTTGGACCTTCATATCTGAGACGATAGGTGCCAGACTCCGCAAAGCGCTAGGGCGAGCAACGCGGAAGTGGGAGAGGCGGGGAGGCAAAAACCGGTCAGCAAAAGCGGCAGAGCGCGATCAGGAATGTCTGGTGACCGTGGTGCGGCCAGGTTCTGCAGCAGGAGGTGGTCTGGTGACGCGGCCGCGAGGGCTGTGAATGAGGATCTACGGGGAGCTGTGCTTCAAACGGGATGTGCATCAGCCCGCGGAGATGGCCGACTAGGGGTGAACACCCAGGAGCTCTCTTGGCGGTTAACGGCCGCGCTCTGGAGTGCGAGTATGGCTCTTGGGTTGCCTCCGGTCACTGTGGAAGCTTGGTGGAGCAGTGGCCTTCCCAACGCCCAATGCCAGACAATCCGACCGCGTGACTCCATCATCAAACCGACGGAGAGTGTGGCGGCGCATCCGATCGTGGACTGCGATGAGCAGAGGTAAACGGTGCACGATGGCCAGAACGGGTGCAGGAAGGGGTGGTCCGCCGTTGACACCGTCGGGACACTAGAGAACAGTAGACAGAAGGCGCCGCCGCGAGAACAGCTAGCGGGCACACACTGCTTATGGGCGGCAAATCGACTCTGGACAGGATGGGCGCAGGGTGAGAGCACTGGATATCTAGTCATCGACGAATCGAACCGGCACCGGCTGGAGTGGCCTCTGATTGGAGGAAAGCATTTGGGGAAAACACGGCGCTCGATACTCGGATTGACCAGAAAAGACGGAAACACCGGAGGCCCTCACAGCCCACACACCCCAATAGCGGATCAGGCGGGTGCAAAAAAGCGGAAGACGCAGAAGATTGGCATGGGGCGGACATTGTTCACGGGCGATGACGAGGCGTGGGGGATAGTGGGCATCCGCAGAAGGTCGCTGCGCGAGCCTCCCGACATCGCCGCAGTCGTCCGTCCCTTCCTCCTGGCGAGGCCGTGAGGCGACGGTGGAGTTGATGGTTGAGATACACATAATTGATGCAGAGACGAAAGTTCCCCTTCCCTTTTGGCGCAAGTGTCGCATGCGATGTTTGCTGGATTGGAATCTTCTGGCCATTTTTTTTTTGGTCAATCGTACGCACCCTGTACGCGTCACAAGCTCCACCGATTCCCAAACCGCCAGTAGGCCTAGACAGGTGTGGGCGATGCAAGCGCAGAAGCGTCTCGGAGCACGTCGGAAGGAGGTCGAGAGTGATCCCGGCGTCGCCATTGAGAGTTGATGGTGCACCGGCCATGAGGGAACTACAAGGAAGGAGGTGGCGAACGAGGGAGTCAACCTCGCTGCGATGGAGCAATACTGGCGGGGGCGTGGAGCAGCGGCGACGCGCGTTCAGGATCGGCAAGAACCCACTGACTTCGCCCTATCACGCGCGCACAGGAGGCGTGAGACAGCAGAGAAAAGGTCAGCAGACCCGACAATGGGGGCAGCCCGGACTCAAGAATTGGAGTTACAGCCTCCCGGGCGAGCACCGTGGTGGCTGCTAGGTGACGCGGCGCACGAAGTGGTAGGTTGGGCGGCTTTGTCAATCTGCCTGAGGAGGTCTGGACAGGACGCTACCGTGACATCAACCGCCCCAGCGGTGAGAGCAGGCGGTGCCGATACGACGTGTAGACACCCGCGAGCATCGCGCGAAGATACTCACGCTGACGGCCGCAGCAGAAGATTCTGTGGCCTAAGCTGCGAAAGGTGGCGGGCAACGGCAGCGGGCGGCTCAAGACTTCGGACGTGTTTGCCGGCCCGAAGTTGGGCCAGCCACGGCTAAAAACTCTTACTTTCCATGACCGACATGGGCCAGACGGAACCCGATACACACCAGCCAGGGAAGGAGGAGCAAAGCCAGCAGCCGCCACACGACTGGGACGCAATGGCAGGCGAGGGTGGGGAGGGGAGGGGTGGGGCCCGGACGTCCGGTGTTTCGTTAGCATTAGTTGATTGCTTGCTATTGTTCTCTTTTCCTTCCTGAGTTTGCGGTGAATTGTTCTTGCGATTGTTCTCTTTTCCTTCCTGAGTCTGCGGTGATTGGTCTTGGTTTCGTTGCCATTGTTCTCCATTCCCTCCGACTGCGGGTTAACAGTCGGGGATAGCTGTCACAGGCCGTCAGCAGACTGTCCGAGGTCGGGTGTGGATGGTACGTAACGCATGAGATCAGCGCAATCGCCATCGCCACTATTATCACCGCACATCCGTCACATTTCAGCAAAGAGCGAGTCGTACGATACGATTGAATCTGTGCGGGGGGGGTGTGAATTGCGATCAGCTGCCAGAAACCGGACACCGCAGGGATACGGGAATTGCACAATGCTGGCGACATGGGGGGTTGCAGTGGCGACTCCTCTTCCGTAGCGGGTGCTGGCAGTTATCGCGCAGTCGACGAGAAACCTACTATTTCATCAAAGCCGTCGGGCAACATCGAAGGACAGCGCAGTACTGCCGCCGGGCGCGGCTTCAGACTGCAGTGCGTCCTGTCGCCACGGCTTGCGGAGCAGGCATTGATATCCGCTTCCTGACGAGCTGCATTGATCGTTCGCGGCGTCGATCACGGGCGGTGGGCCTCCGTTGTCTTTCGTCGAGATCTGCCATGTTTTGTTGCGGCTATGCTGTGTGCTGCTAGTTCCTCAGTTTTCGGACCTTCCTGCAAGATCCAGCCGCCGTTTACCCCGCGGTCGAGTTTGGCCGTAGAATCCCTTCTCCCTTACAACCAACTCTCTATAAAAACCCAGCTTCCCGAGCCCTCACCGCAGACTGCATCTACCACATAATACATCTACCGCAGACACATCCACCTCATACACATTCACCACAGACACATCCACCACAAACTCATCCACCGCATAAACTTCCAAACTTCCATCACATACACACTCTCACCTCTCCCGTGCCACTCGGATCCGACCGCAATCCCACGTGCGGAGATCTGTTTCGCGTGGACCATCGCGCGACCACACACTCGCCGGCGAATTTGCAGAATCCGCTTCCACCACGGAGTACTTCCCGATCACGCCCATGTCAGGAAGGTCTGTACATCCCCCGCGCATTCCACCATCTACACCAGAAATCAATAGACATCTTTGCCTGCCGCGACATCCTGAGAGATAGCCACTGACGATTGGTGACGGAGCTCAGTCACACGGACATTCCGGGGCCGAACATGTCTGCCCGAACCAATACCGCGGCAGATCGGGTTCCGGCAATTATCGAACAGTGTGTCCAGGCTGTGATCGACCGGGAGACGGCGCGCGCGAGGGCGCGGCTGAGGCAGGGGATGCTTAATGGCGATGAAGACCAAGCAAGGGCGGGCATTGTGGACAGACGGGGACTCCCGGTGCGCCACCGTCAGAGTCTGGTGCACCTTCGGCCGCTTGGGGGCATGCCGGGGGCGTGTGGATGTGAGTGGGCGCGAGTGAGACCGTTGGAAAATTACAGCCAGCGATTCACCGATGGCCGGAGAGAAATTGCAGACCTGAGGAAGAGAATGGATCTCTTTCAGCGTGAAATGGCTGAGAAGATGCAGCAGTTCACAGCCAAAATGGACGAGTTGGTGCGCAAGCACCAGTTGGCCACGGAGAAATGGGTAAGGGCAGACGGCGCCCGCAAGAGGGACAGGGAGACGGGGAGGGAGCACAAGCGACAGAGGATCACGGAAGACAATAGCCCACACGGAAGCGCGAGAGCTCGCTCGGACGGCGACCAACCCGAAGGAGAGAAATCCACCTGGCCGAGGCCAGCACCTTCTCCTGCCAGAATTCCACCCGAAGTGGTCCGTCTTGCCCGCTACATGGCAGAGCCGGCGGTGGCGAGGTTGTGAGAGCCGGTTGTCAACATAGCGATCGCCAACCGTACAGCAAATCGTCTGTCCGCGCCACCGTCCTCCATGTTGGCGATCATTTCTTTCTCCTGTTGGGCAGTCTTTGTTGATTTTTCAATTTTCTTTTCCCTCCTTCACCTCGCGAATCATAGGTTCCCCCTCCCCCCACAAATATTTGTATCCACTGTCAACATACTATGCTCTTTATGTCGCTGTGCCTTTTTCCCGTTCCCCAATCAGCAATGTGTTCTGTTAACTATTTCTGTTTCTTGATGGCTCGAATCATGTTTCTCCCCCCCCCCAATATTTTGTATCCGCTGACGACATGCTTTGTTCATGTCGCAGTGCTTCCCCCCCTACCCCCACTTCCCACGGCCACTCTTCTTACCTGTTTTTGCTACTTGATGTCGCGATGCATGTTCTCACCAAATATTTGTATCCACTGACGACGATCTTTGTTCTTCGTGTCACAGTGCTTTTTCCCTCTCTTTTGATAGGTAGTGTATTCTGATTTTTTCTTCCCGATGCCGCGACATGTCCCCCAGGCACCTGTAGCCACTGGCGGTACGCTCTGCTCCCATGCTGCAGTGACCTTCCCCTCCAATGTGTTCTGTTAACCATTTCTGTTTCTTTATGTCGTGATGCACGTTCGCTTTTCGAAGTATTTGTGTCCACGGACGACAGATACGTTCTTAATGTCGAAATGCAGTTTTCTCACTTTTAATAGCCGGTCATTTCTGTCATCTTTTTGCTTCTTCTTGTCGCGATGCCCGTTCTGCTTTCTGATAATTAGTGTCCTTTGTCGACATACTTTGTCGTTGAGATTCTAATTCAGCCAGTCTTTTCTGCTATTCTGCTGATGAATTCGCCGTGACCTGGAATTATATCGCTGCGCAATCCGTACCAACCGCAGCGTCAGAATTGTTGGTGTGCACTAACTACCGCCGCGATCCCTCAGTCGCGGACGTCTTTACGCATGCTTCGTGATCAATTCTACCCAGCCCTGTCATCCGGAGGTCTTCTCGCCGTTAAATTTCACGCCCCCAAATACGTTTCCAAATCCTGCCATGATAGACTACATACATAGCCTGAACGTGACTACGATCAGCGAAAAGGAATCCTTCTGTCTCCTGCTCCTTCTCCTTCTCCTTCTACGGCGCGTCGTTCGCCCTTGCTCCACGGCCTCTTCCACCATCTCGCCCCCTTCTTCTCCGCATGTCCGGCGGCCTTGCTTTGGCACCGTCCCTCCCGCGGCGCTAGTTGCTTCGCTGACCGTCGAGTGGCCACCCACAGCCGCTCGTCGTTTACGCGCTTCCGAACCACCGTTCCCATCCGCGGCATTTTTTTCTTCTTCTCATTGTGGCAGCAGGCGGGGCGCGTTGCTGGACGTTGTCCTTCACCGAAGCCGGTCCTCCAGGATCAACGCCCCATCGAGCCATGCCCTCTTTATCGAGCGACAGTTTCCTTGGACTAGCACCAGCAACCAACTCAAAAACCACCCGACGTTTGGTAGCGTCCTCCCTGACCGGCAGTACTAAGCACATGTGCGCAACCCATGGGTATGTCCGCGATGCTCCACCGTCCACCTTGTGTTCATCTGGGCTCTTCTGCGGCTCGTGGGAGCGCCAGATCGTCGTCCTGCGGCTAGTCTGGTGGGGCGGGAGCGACGGTCACCGAACGGAGCTGGTCGCCAGATTGGAGAATTCGGCTGAGGTGTGTTCGCCTTCGCCCAGCATTGCGGCGTCGCTTTCTGATCCGTCGCAGGTGCGTGTTGATGCGCGAACCTGACGTGGGAGCGTGTCTCCCGGTGGGATGGATTGGTGAGTGACGGTCAGCCACGTTGAACGTCGTTCGAGGGGTATGTTGGTCTTGCGTAGGCACGTGTGTGGCGGGTGAAATGTGGCACCCGGAGTTGCGGGTCGGAGTTTGTGACATGGCTCGCCTCTGACGTCCGTGTCCTCCGATGCTGGTCGAGCGGCTGTCACATATCGCTGTAGCCTTAGCGTGGATGCGGAAGGAAGGAATGCGGCATGTGGGGGAGAAGGAATGCGGGGTGTTCGAGTCGGATGAGTAATCGTTGTTGGCGCGGAGCGGCGCACATCCTAACAAGCCATCGCCCACGACATACTCCTTCTTTTCATCCTTCCGCAACAACCTGTCGCTATGGTCTAGCAATACGCAATCGCCGACGTCCACGTTTTGGCATCCCACCGCCACCCCCACCTGGACCTGCTGACTTGTTCTCAGCCTTTGACCTCTGGTGCCATAACACCCAACCTCGTCGCAACGGCAGAATTTCCTAGCCTGCCCCACCGTGTGCAAACCTTCCGCGTTTTCGCCGCACTACTAGTGTAGCCCGCATTCGTACTCGATCGCCATTCGCTCTGGCTGTTGGAATATAGGGATCGATAGAGACGAAGATAGTGAACTGATTGATTGATACAACGTCGAAGGAAAAACATTCTCTCTATATACAACGCGCCTGAGGGAATCGCAAAGGGGAAAGGACGAAAGACTGTCTCCCGAGCCGGTGCTCGGAGACTAAGGCTGCTGTCATCTCCGGACATGTTGCCTCTGGTCCGCCATCTCCGGATGCCGTCTCCGGACGGTCATCTCCGGAGGCCCATTATTCTGACACTGGCATATTATGTGGGAGTGCCAAATGTCTTCACCCGCCGGTACTCGCTCCGCTTCTCAGTCGTTTGCTGCCCCCCTTCTAACTATAGCTTAGATCTCCATTCGGTGCTCGTGACGCAATGTGGTCGCTCTCCGCAGCCCCCTCAACGACATGAACGCCACCCAAGTTACGCCCTTATCCCCATTCCTGCCGTTCAGCCGCTACACCAACCTCGACCTCTGCGCGTTATTCGGTTACATGGTCCTTGTGCATGTTTTTCCGGGAACGCTACTCGGCGGCGACCCTTCTACCAGGCACAAGCCATATCTGCCATCGTTTTACAGTTCCCCATGTCCACACTTGTCGGTGGAGGAGGATGACGCCGTGAGCGCGGTGTCTGAGCTGGAGGTGCGGGAGTGGGTAGAGGAGCACGGAGCGGGGTCCGAGGAGCCGGTCGCTGGGGGGGAACCCCCGTTGTTCCCGCCCACACCCGACTTCATGGCGTCCGCAGAAGCGGGTTAGGCGGTGCTTTCCTATGTTCTTTCCTTGGTCCGTCACGCTCGCTTCTCTCCTTTTCCTTTGTAATTCCCTTGGTGCGAATCACATCGTGGGACAGGCCTGGGCGGAGGGCAAAGGGGTGCCTGCAACGTGCCGCCACTGCGCGGACAGCGGACAGGAAACGGACTGTATATACCCTCGCCATGATCTCCATAGGTCGCATGCGAGTAATGAATAAACAAAAAAAAAAAAAAAAAAAAGTCCACACTTGTCTAAACTGGCCTGATTATACTGCAAGAACTGCAGGAAACACCGGTCAGAGGCGAACAACGTGCAAAGGCCGTGTCCGGAATGCAGGCCAGCTGGCCATCCGAGCGCCCAGCCAGCGCAATCGAATTTTCTCTTTTCAGGACAACAACATGGAACAGATACCTGTGTCGGAATATGGGCCGTCCAGTGATGACGGACCGGAGGCGACACGTCCGGAGCGGTAGACCGTATTGCGAGTCTTTCTGATGGCGTTTCCCCGAGGCCTGTTCTGCGTCGCGAGAATGCTATTCGTTCGACTGAATATCTTTAATCCAATTCAATATCTTCATCGCTACTGTTCCGTATATTCCAACAACCTCGGGTACCCCTCCTACCAGCCCAAATCCACCGCCTGTCTCAAGATCTGTCGCTAATTTAATGGGTAGGAGTCTGCCATCCACCATTCGGTCCTTAGGAATCCTCTTCGGCATCCCTATCACCCGTTTCGACCCTCGCTCCTCACTGCTGCACTCGCATTCGTCCGCTTTCCTCCCGCCCGACATCCGTCTCCTGAGGCCGGTCTCGCAGTAGCTACGCGGATGGTGGGAGGAGCAGCCGAGGAGCGCTGCCCTCACCGGCAACCCAAGGGCCGGGGCGACCCAAAGAGGACGAGGAGACGGGTGGACTGGATCTAATTTACGTGGAGGTGATTATTTGAGTGCTAGCGAGAGGTGTTTTATTTGTATCGGATAGAAAATACAGTGGCTTGGGTGAACTCGAGGCATCTGCCCCCTACACGAGAGTTTCAACACCTGAATTCGCGTCGAACACCAGCCGCAGCCAGAGTAGAGGAACGATGTAGCTGTAGTCAGCAGATGGGCGCACACCGTGCGTATAGAGAACAGGATGACCCACCAGTGTCGGTGGCATCATCCAATTTTGGGTCTCAGTCCGCTAGCAGCCTCGTGTTCTGGCTCCCCGCATCCCGTGGAGGGTCGGCGAATGTAGGTCCGCCGTCCCTCAGGAGCCTAGCGTGATTACTAATTGAATCTAGCACGTGGGGACAACGCTAGCGCCCATCGGAAGTGTTGTCGCCCACCGTCAATCTCTTCCTTTCCGCTCACTCTCTGACCACTCTCTCATTCCATCTCACCTCCATCTCTCTCTCATTCCATCTCACCACCATCTCTCTCTAGCTTCCTCCCCCATATCTCTACACCATATCTCGCTTCAATCTCTTCCCTCCATCACTCTCCACTATCACTGCCTTCCATCTTTTGCACATCTCTCTGACGCCCATCCCACAAATCCCTCAGTCACAGCTATCCTTGTGCAACAGCGATAAAGACCAAGTATCCGCCCCTCTCCTTTACCTAATCTCCTCTTTCCAAACGGAGATGTTTGCTCACACAATAACTGCGTAGTAGGTCTGTTGTTTAGGCGTACTTCCCCTACAACCCACGTCAGTCCCCACCCATGCCTCCCTTAAAAATCACTCACCATAGTCGCTATCGCTGACCATGGACAACAGAACCGGGTGGCCCAACGCAGCCGTATCCACCATCATTTGCCATCCTATTAATGACGCCGTTCACAGTTCATACTTTCTATCCACGCTAGTTAGGGTTACAGGCTCACGCCATCTTTGACGTCAAAATTTCATTGCAGCTATACCACTCCCACTAAAGATGACAAGGAGACGCATTAATCCTCCATAACCTCATCAACAAGATTCGAATGCGAATGCGCGACGAACTACAGAATCACTGCAGGCCAACAAATAGAGACAGACGCAGGTCCCCACTCTTGCCAATCCTCTTACCCTCGTTTACGCAACCGCACCACCACTCTCGGTCCTACCACAACTCCTTCTCGGCGCAAGTCGGCTCATCCACACGCAACACAACACCAAACAGTACCAATACCACCTCAATGGTTGCGGCTTGGAGGTACGACGGCATGGAAAAATTTCTCCCAGTCCGGAAAGAAGAGCCACAATTTAGATGCCGTTCGGGTGGTGGAAAACTGCAACAGGTAGGAAGCACGCCCTGCTGCACCTGTGGCATCGACAATGGCTACGAACAATCCCTGACGAATTACAGACCAAAAATTTGATTGATAGATATCCGTTTCGAGCGATGGAAATGCTTCTCACTGCTCATATACGGCGCCGGCAGAGGATTAGGCGAGGCCAGATTTAGGTGGCGGCTGGGGGGCGGTGGGTAAACTGATGTTGCGAGAGTGCCCGATTGAGATTCGCGTAGTTGAGGAGCGGAGAGTGATGGAGTGTCGATCGGCGTTTGCTCTTTCCCTTGTACTTTACGTCTTCATACAGCAATCGGTATACAGAATTTTCAACCCCTCTGTTACTACGCCTTTTCTTCGGCCGTGACTTTGTATCCCCTATGTCTCTACAAGTCTCCAATTAACAATGCTAAACTTTCTTCTGTAGTGAGTAAATTGGGGTCAAGATTCTATACCGCAAACAACCACGGGAGGCCATAATATCTAACAACACGCCGGCCATCCTAACCTCCATCACTACCGCAGCCATGGTCACGAGTCTGAGATTTATAGCGGCCACCATATACCGTATCTATTGTCGGCGCCTTTATTACGCCAAGACCCGGATCGCCGACGGCCTGTCCAACACCAAGCATCAGACATATCGAAAGACTCGATAGCCAACTGAAGCGGTTGTGGCCATCGGGAAATCTCATCCCTGACGCATGGATCCCGAGCGCGGAATGACGCTTTGTTCATCAAGACGGGTCATTTTTCGTGGAGCACGACGCCGACCATCATCACAGCGGGACTAAAGTTAACGTCCGCTAACACAACCTAGAGCGTCGTTGGCTCTGGCCCACATTGCCTTACCGCAGCCCCGCCCAAATACAGTGTGCTCCGGCAAGGCACCTCGGATTCTCGCTTGCCACGTTTCGCTCTACTCGGGACCGGAATTACCTGATTACTTCTACCAGGTCGGCAGCAGTCTGTCGATATTGGTAGCGGCCTAGTATTAGGTGCTTGCCAGGGGAGGTATATCTGGAGTTCATCAGGATTTCGGAATGCGGTTACTTACAGTTGGTTTAGGAGTGGGCTGGAGGATACATTAGCAATCGAAGCAAACTCCTTGCGAACCTCCCCCCGTTTGGGCAAATCTTTGCCACGATTTATTATCAGCTACATGTCGTAGGGGGGGAAATCTAGCGGGTGGCTTTGACGCGGATAGAGTGGGGCGTTTTACGAAATGTCGGTTAATTCAAATTGAGCGCGTAAATTGTGTCACAAGAATGTGTAAGGATGTCTGTCCAATTCAAGAAAAATCATGGTACTGTCTAATTTCTTCCGCCGAACCTATCTGACAATCATACAGGTGGCCATTAACGACGATGAGATCATCGAGGCCCAATGGAGGAAGGGCTCCTCTTCAGTGAGTTTTGGCACCATCTCTGAGGACGTCATGTTGATTCACATCACGAAAAGTAACCTCTAGCCGCTCGTGCCAGCAGTTGGAATGGACTGGTCTAGTCAGATCGTGAGTTAATGCTGGCATTCAGACCAATTTGTGGGACTTTCGCTCATCTCCGAGCTGCCCACGCGCTTCGAAGATCGGAAGGGCAATCACAAAACCGCTGTTACAGTGGGTATTTGGAGGAGTTGAGTGAGAGGTGAAAAATGGAGTGAGAGTGGAGAAAAATCGAAAAGTGGAGTGAGTGAAGATGAATGAGGGAAAGGGCTAGGGTGGAAAAGTTGGGGTTGAGGTGTTTAGGGCAGTGGTAGCGCGTGGGAGGGGAATTTGGCCCTGGGTATAAAATGGTTTCTTCTTGTGTTGTTAGAGAGCAGCCTCCGACGAATCAATACTTTCTCTCTACGTTCCTGCCCCGTTTTTTGCGAAATACTACACGTTTGGGTTGGGTTTTCCCTTCCTCCTCCCGTTGAAGAATCCCACACAGCGCCCATTCTCTTGGCTCCCCAACACCGCCAGCGCCCGCTACTTGTGATTGCCTACCGGAATTTGGTCCCCTCTGGCCGTGCGCGATCGAATAGCCACTTTATGACGCTTACGGACATCGCTAACCCGAAGGGGTTAACAGAAACCGACAAATGTTTTCGACACCCTTTCATCGTGTCCATGGCCGGGCCCAGTGATGAAGACCGCCGCCGAGTAGCTTCATTGAAATGCAGTCCATTCGCACCTGAGGTTGGTGATGCCGATGGATCAGTAATCTAAGGTAACGACACGAAAGCGCTCCGAACCGACCCCAGTGGACTCCCGGGATCCCCTCCCGAAGATGTCACACCGAAGATGGCTAGCCGATGGTGGTTCCCTAAGAACCGGCTGGATGCTTCACATCCTGTTGCGTACCTGATGGACTCTTGACAGGACGCCCCCGTTTATAGAGTAAACTGTCAAATATTTTCGATGGATTGATCCGAATTCTGTTGCTTATATTCGACCGAGACTAGAGAACATCTCGCTATTAATAAATCCCTACCCGATCCGTCGTCCTTCACACCCACTGCTATTCCTCCGTACCACCTTTGCCACCTCCGCCACACTATGTCTTCCGGAGGTGTCCCCATACACGGTGTCCCGATTGCCGTCGTCGCAACTGCCAGAAGTTGCCTACGCATGCCTTGTTGGATGATCTCTATACGTATGTATGTTGCCATAGGTTGTTTCCACCTCGAACGGTCGCCGCCACGGTTGTATCAGCAGAATTGCCACGCGCAAGGAAACCTTAGCACACCATTTCTTTTCGCTCGTGCCTTTGGTTGCTGCTTTGAATTTTCTAGAAGCGGCCAGCGCCGCAGTTCGATATTCCGGGCTCCGGCAGCGGACGGCGCTCGAGACGGATGGTTTGTTGTCAGTACCTGATAGGAGATGGAGGGAAGGAGCGGCGGGCGAAGTAGTGCCATTGTGGGTTACGGCTACATTGCGGTCTTACTACCCCATTGCATTTGAGCTTGACGATTTCCACAGCTGCTTGCAGCAGATAGAACACGAGAACCTCATTCGTGCTAACGGATGGATTGCGGGCGCACAGCAGCGAGGGCCAGACGAACCCTACACGACTACCGCGCGTGACGGTATCATAAGATTCAGACATCCGGAAGACACTACATAGATGGATCCAACCTGCTCGGAGACAGCGGTGACATTGAGCTGCGTAAGATAATCTTCCGTCCTTTCCCCTCACGAGCGGCTGAGGACCGCTGCATATAGATAGAATGCTGTGCCTTCGACTACGTATCTTTACACCAATTCACCACCTTCATCCGAATCTATCCTTATCTTCCAACCTTGCACCAGCGATCAGCTGGTACTTGCGGCTAAGGAGCCGCAATGGCAGCATATAGAGTGCGGAGGACGGTCTTCCGGCTTCCGGCTTCCTTGTGTCGGATAGAGTGGTATGGTTATTGTGTGTTGGATGAGGATGCTGTGCCTCGGCGTGGGGAGATCTCTCTATATCCAAACGGCTTTAGGGACACGTCAGCCGGCCCGAAGAGAGTCCCCCGCTCCGCGCCCCCCTCCATATCCGGCGAGCAATCTCCAAGCGTCCGCCATTTTGAACAATGAGTCTCAATACATCAGTTTTCCTGTTCGTTCTGACCGCGCGGAATCTCGACACTTACACTCAGTCTCTGCGCGTTGCTCGGACCCCTCGATGCCTGCTATAATAGTGCCCTGCCTGCGGAATAGCAACTTCATGGTGGGGCCTTCACGGAAATACGGGACACAGCAAGTGAGGAAGTGTGGCAATATGTCACTCGTTTCTTAGTCACCGCGGCAAGCATGGGCCTACCCACTATATTCTCATTTTCTCTCGAGGCTTCAGTTTTACTTAGACAATACACACAATCATCACTTTCAACACTCACAGATTATGAGCATTCGAGTGATCGCTCATCAAGTTGCAAGGTGCCAAGTGTTTGCTAGCGCCTGCGCTTACGTACGGCTCGGCTCACTCATCGCACATCGCTTGCTAAATACGACTGCAGGGGCCTCAATTCCACTTCGGCAACACCCCTTTTTTCTACTCCTTTCATGCTATCCTACTCATCGTCGTTCTCTGCGTTGCCATCATACTCACCACCATCAAACTCGTCGCATCTTACTTCCTATTGTCCACGCCGCCGGTATCTTCGTCGACATCGTACTCGTCGCATCGTATTGTACAACTTCCAACTACCTCTGTCCCTCTGAGTGCTGCGCTAACAATCTCACGAAGCTCGCCGATCTACTCGTCGCGTCTTATCCGCTATCGTCCTCGCCGCCGGTATCCTGATCGATGTCGTGCTCGTCCCCTCGTATCGTACAACTTCCCACTGTCTCTGTCACTCTGATAACTGGGCTGACAATGTCACGAAGCTTGCTGACATCCTCGGCGCGTCTTACTTGCCATCACACTCATCACGTCTAACTCGCCATTACACTCATCACGTCTTACCCACTGTCGTGCTTGCCGCCGATGTCCTCATCGACATCGTACTCATCGCGTCACATTGTACGGCTTCCAGCTGTCTCTGTCCCTCGCAGAGCTTCGCTAACAATGTCACGAAGCTCGATTCAACTGGCCACCCAACCCATGACGGAACCCATGGCCGTAGTAACCACCGATGGAAAGACGAACGACCCCTGAAGCAAGCATGATGTTGTCTTGCTGTTGGTAGGGTCGCTGATTGTGGAAGAGTCGTCGGTGGTGGAGTAAGAGTTGGCGTTGGTTGTGGAAGAGTCGTCGGTGGTGAAGCAAGAGCCCGCGTTGGTGTTTGCACTCATGCTGCCTAGCCAGGCCTATAGTTTAAACGGGGGGCGGTAGGGGCCGCTCGAAACGGGGCGCCGAGACAATAACAGCAAAACTGAAGGGGGTGGCTTCGCAACAGGAATGCGAACACCAACGCGGGCTCTTGCTTCACCACCGACGACTCTTCCACAATCAGTGACCCTACCAACAGCAAGACAACATCATCCTTGCTTCAAAGATCGTTCGTCTTTCCATCGGTGGTTACTACGGCCATGGGTTCCGTCATGGGTTGGGTGACAAGTTGAATATCATGGCAAGACGTGGTTTCACTGCTAGTCCGGTATGTCTTAAACCATCAGGGTACTTGTTTTTACCGTGTCGTTACTTAAAGAATTCCTGTGATTTAGCGAAACCGCGGTAACGACAATGGGTTGTCTGCACATGAGCAGGTTCCAGTGGCGTGGCCTAGGGTAATCTCGGTTCGGCTCAGGATACACCAGCAGCATATCTTACGAACGAGAGATTTCATGCACTAGATAAAGTGAGCCTTAGTCTACTGTTGAAGGACATATTGTATCAACTAGTTATTAGGATGTCAGTGCTGAAGGTTCAGATGAACGATATCAAATCAAGCCTTAGGAATCTGGACGCCAAGGTCGAAAAAAAATTCGACGATGTTAACAAGAAGTTCGATGATCTTAACCAGAAAATCGACCTGAAACCAATTTGCCAACTCCTTCGGGATGAAGTCCACCACCAACTCGTCCAACAATCCATCAAGGTCAGTATCTCTGGGTTCCAGGAGATGTAGGAGTGGGACCTGAAGATATAGAAGCACATCCTACTCCTTACCGACACTGTCAACAAGCCATCCGAACAAGTCGCCACGCTTTCTACACGCCCAATTGCCACCGCCACTACCCCGGCTATCCGAACCGCAGCAGTCCCACCCCAAAACTACCGAATACCACCCACAGCCACAAAGCCCCCCCAAGTAGCCTCCCATACCTACGCGCAGGTGGCAGAAAGAAGGCGAGGGAGTTTACGGAGGAGAAGTGCAAGAAGAATGCCAGGAAGGAGACCATCCTACCGAAGCCTTACCCAACGGCAGACTGACAGGTTATTTTTAACCCGATCATAGCACCCAACGACCAAAGGGAGGCTGCCGACCGTGCCCTTCACATCATCAACAAGACCATCACCAGCCATGCCGACATCACGCACCCCCGGTTTATCCTCACTAATATTACGGTGACTAACAATCTCGTTTTTACCGTCTCACCTCAGCATCAGGGTACCAGCTACGAACCCTGCCTGGCCATCATCGAAAATGCACTCCACGAACACCCAATTGTGCCATCCAGGGTTAGCCAGCAGTGGACGCGATTAATCCTCCACAGCATGCCCGCCACCAGCCCCAAAGACGCCTGTACAAAAATCGAAACCACCTACCCAACCCTCCGAATGGGCCAAACACCACCTTGGCTCACCAGCCCTGAATGCCGACAGGGCAAAGAGGCATCCTCCATGGTCATCACCTTTGTCAGAATAATGGGCGTCCGGACATGACGGACCGGAGACGCGTCTGGAGATGACGGATCGGAGACGGCACGCCCGGAGATGACAGCTGCCTGAGTCTCCGAGCACCGGCTTGGGAGACAGTCTTCCGTCCTTTCCCTTTGTCGAGTCCCTCAGGGCCGTTGTATATAGAGAGAATGTTCTGCCCTCGACTATGTATCAATCAATCAATTCAATATCTTCATCTTTATCGATCCCTATATTCCAACAACCTTCGTCGGCGAAATGACCAAGATGTCTCTCGGTGCTACATGCCTCACTGTGTTCAACCGCGAACCCAACATTGCCGAATACATCTCCTGTGGCCCCTCCACGCATTGCAACAGGTGCTAGCTCTATGGCATCCCACCCAACGCTGCACTGCTGCCAGCCATAGTTGTGCGGTATAAGCCCCAACCACCCCACCCCCACCCGTCAACACACTTGCACAATCGGAAACTGCAAAGCCGAGCTCTCCTTCAATCACCCCCGCTCCGCTATACCAACTATCAGCAACCACACAAAGCCTCGACCGCAACTGCCCAACCTATGCCAATATCATGATGGCACTGCAGTACGACAACAATGCAGTCGCCGCCACGACTATGACAGCCTAAGGGGTACTATCGTAGGTAATGGTATTGCACTACTTTCATTACCGTTTCATTCTTTCACCTTCATCACCTCGTTTAATGTAAACACCTACGCGTGAACCGTTGGAGGAGAACTGCTTGTCGCGAGTCAACTCTGTACGGGTACACTCGGTTACGATTTCTTTGTCAGAATAATGGGCGTCCGGAGATGACGGACCGGAGACGGCGTCCGGAGATGACGGACCGGAGGCGGCACATCCGGAGATGACAGCTGCCCGAGTCTCCCGAGCACCGGCTCAGGGGACAGTCTTCCGTCTTTACCCCTGGCGAGTCCCTCAGGCCCGTTGTATATAGAGAGAGTGTTCCTCCTTCGAAGTTCTATCAATCAATCAATTCGCTATCTTCGTCTCTACCGATCCCTATATTCCAACATCTTTGGTGTGTTTTCTTTTCTTATTTTTGCTTTCGGCGGTTGCAGGGAAAGATGGGAGCCCCACAAAGGTATCGCCGGCAACGAGAAAGCCGACGAGTGGGCCAAGATTGCGACTGAGGAGGCGATATGTAATTCGGAGGAGGCGACCAGGAGCGGCCCAGGGGCAGCCAACCACTCTGTCATTGACCTGCTGCAGACGGCAAACATAGAGCTGAGCTAGAGCATCGCCGACCTAAACCAGGAGGCCGGCAGAACTGTAATTATAGAAGGAATACAGCGGGTACGTGAGTTTCTGGAACGGGTATATCGAACAAAACAGGACCGTCCCTACACCGAAATAAGTACCTCGTAATGTACACTCCAGCGCTCCGACCTCTTGCCCTCAGATTCTGCGCTCCCCAATGCCTCCTCACGTGACATGCCGCAACATTCCGGGTCTGCCTGCTCCGAACCAACAGGCCCAATGATCCCACCGTGTCCGGCGTCGTTTACTGCGTGCGCCTAGGGCCAGGGCACGGTTCGGTAGATAACAGTCCCAGAGGAGAGACTAGCGCTAGCGTAGAACCTTCATACTTAAGGACCTGCTACTGGCACTCTCGAGTAGACATGCCTCTTGATCCCCCTTGCTGACCCTCACTACAGCCCCCCCAAATTACTCTTTCACCCTCAATCGAAAAACCGCAGCCGCAACCACAACAAGAACACTCGAGAAGCACCCCAGACATCACCATATTACTTCCAAAATGTCCGCGGAAAACATCGCTCCTGTTGTGCACTCTGGTAGGTTCTCATTTGCAGTCTATGCTGCAACGGATTGATCTGACGTTGATTCTTTTTCCCAGGTTCCGAGCCCACCGAGTCCCAGGTTCCGGTCAGCTCCGGACCAGCTGCCGTGGCGACAACCTCCCCCGCCTTCGAAGCAATCCGGAAAGCCATCGAGCATGCGACTGCTGTTCAAAACAAGCAGTACGATATCATTGATGGATATTCGTTTTACTTCGAAGCCGACGATACCGACGCCGCCAAAGACGTCGAATCGTTTGCGAACCTGTGTAACAACGAGCTTGGAGTTCGCTACTTCAAGCGGCTCTGCATCAAGAAGGACTCCGTGACACCAGTCTGGGATGTCTTGGGCTTTTGCGATCACATCGCAAAAAGCCGCTCGACGTCCCGCAATTTAGTGCTCCTACATTACGCCGGGCATGGTGGGACGGTCAATCGTACGGACAGTGGCCTAGATTGCTACGCCTCGCGATGCAGCAAACAATCTTTCCCCTGGAAGATAGTCATGGAGAGGGTTGCACTGCCTCTTCTTAGTTACGACAAGGCTCTACTGGCGCGCACGGATGTCCTGGTAGTCCTCAACTGCTGCTACGCAGGGGCGTCGACGAGGGGGAACTTGGCGTCTTCCAGGACCGTCGAGTTGATCGCCGCCTCGGATGCATATACCACCGCGGAATGCAGAACACGGAAAATTTCGTTTACGCAAGAGTTCTGTAGTATCGTGATGCAGATGAGGCGAGAGAACGGTTTGGTCCAATTTTCAGAAGTATTGGCCCGTATCTTGGCTCGCAAGGCTAAGTCGAAAACGCCAATACATCAATGTCTGGAGGGCTCCATCCCAATTACTCTCCGACTCGCGAGGCCTGCCGGGTTTTCCAAAGAAAACGTGGCGCCTACGGCCCATTCGAATATACCCCACCCTACCGCAGCTAACCCCGTTAAAAACGACACTTCACTCGTGCTTGCAAGCCCCGGTACGGCGCCAGCCGCCACGGTTAAAGTGTTGTGCTCAGTCAAGTTTGGAGAAGATATTGGGGAAGAGCGTTTGGAGGAGTTTTTGAGTTGGATCCGTCATTTGGATCACAACTTCACGATTAAAACACAGTGCGCTTACAAAACTTCATCGACCGTGATGATCTGTAGTGTGCCTCTGGGCATTTGGCTCAGACTCAAAGGTGTGAACGGCTTTGAAATCATTAGCCTGGTTGTCGGGGAGAACATGATTCGTCCGTAAGTATTACCCTCCCTGGATCATCGGCTCTCACTGACGTGGTTTTGAGTGATACCAATCTTACCTCCTCGTCGAAGTAAACTTCGGCTCCACTTTACATTACGAGAATGCATTCTAGTGTCCGTTGGTCAGCGTTAGATCTTATGGTAATATGGCAGGGTGGATACGTGGTGCTAATGGGACTGACGGCGGGGGAAATGGTTGACGATTCGCATTTTGTTCAGATTGTAGTTCACTTTCGATAGTTTATATTGATGGGGTGTAACGGTAGGGGATGTTAGTGCTGTTATGTGGTTTGGGCGCAGTCGTTAGCAGGTCGGGGTCGGGGGGGGGGGGGGGGGGGGGGGGGGGCGCGGCGGTGGG
>Ga0307516_10003618_pt1 | contig 19643 bp, 29 predicted proteins | sample 19_EM_MG_FD_203310 | JGI IMG/M metagenome (GOLD analysis project Ga0307516, IMG submission 203310) | Populus trichocarpa ectomycorrhiza microbial communities from riparian zone in the Pacific Northwest, United States - 19_EM | ecosystem: Host-associated > Plants > Roots > Unclassified | place...
GGAGGTTATTTGCAGTGGTTTTGGATAAGGCGCTGGGCCGGGCTCATAACCTGTTGAAAGTGATGAACGTGTGTATTGTCTAAGTAAGGCTGAAGCCTCGAGAGAAAGGAGAATATAGGGGTAGGCCTATGCCTGCCGTGACTAAGCAACGAGTGAGATATTGCAACAAGCAGGATACTACGGTAGCGAGTGATAATACATGAAGCTCGCACGAGAAGACCGCCGGCGAGAACAGAAACACGCACCCTCAAACCGAGTGCCGACAACAATAGACCCATCATAACAGCGCATGAAATGGGGAAGAAGTTCGTTACTCTTATATTCTATTTGGCTTCGGCACTGATTTCTCCACGAATAACTCCTCGCTCCCCCCCCCCCCACTCAACGCCCAATTTATGAGTGATATTTACAACACTTGGGTGTGTATGGGCGAGGCTCTCTACAGACAGAGCATCTGGGTGGTGCTCGATCGGGAATATCAGGTAGCTCACCGATGACTGCCTGTCGCTACACCAGTCCATACATCACCCTTCCTCTTCCTGTTTGTACTTGGTTTGCCCCCTGGGGCTGCTGTGATCAGAGGCTCCAGCAGGTCAACTCTTGGTGGCTGTGCCGCGGCTATCTGAACACTTCTCAGCTCAGTCAAGGTATCCCGATCAAGGCTACTGAAGATTACAGTACTGTAGAGTAGGTAAGCACATTAGCAAAAAAATAGAAAGTTGAAGTATATTGCTTTTTTTACAGGTGAGACATAAATTTGAACTAATATTTCTCAAGGTTTCAGCTAAAAATAAAGCACTTTTTTTTTTTTAAATCCTTACGGGAGCAAAATATAACTTCTCCTCTTACAGGAGTTAGCGTACTTACGGGAGCTACGGAAGCTACAGGAGCTCCCTAGGAATTCTCAAATTTTTTGCTGATGCACCTTATCAAAAGTATTTGTGATTGGCCAGATCGTGTCCCAGTTCAGCCGTACTGACCCCCCCTCCTCTTCCGCTGTGCTTTCTCTCCACCACCACCACAGCAAACATCATGATCCACACGCTGAAGAAATCCTGCGGAAAGCCGAGGCCCAGATGGTGATATCTCACCAGAAGGGAGTGCAAATGAGTCGGATCGGGGTGGTCGGGATTGGTGGCTGCTAGAGGGAATCGCGGTGGAGCAATGATCAGAGTGAAGGACGAAGACACAGACACAGTGAGGAAGAGGGTGATTTGGTGTTATAGGGCAATGGCAATGGACCCATTGTTCATTGCTATTCTCTACCGTAATAGGCAATATCACTCTGCTGTGCTTGGCTTGAGGGCTGGCACGACCACCACACCTTGGCGTGAGGGTTGGCCACCACTCAGCATACAACCCTTTACTTATTTTGGAACTGCTCCAAGAGGCTCCAGCCTTGTCATGGAGAAGGAAAATATAGAGTGCGCACAATTAATGCGCACACTTGTACGAGGTAGGCGACAGGGATGAGAGCGCTGCAAACAACCCCCCCAAGCTCCAGCCATCACTCCAGATGGCAACCAAAGAAACCGAAAGAAGTAATCTAGTAGAATTACAGAAGAGAAGGTGGAAATCATTTCTGCTAACTTGGATTTTAAAAAGGATCCGTGGGGGGGGCAACATAGCGGGTTGAATGGTATGATTTGATCAAGCGAAGCGCCACCGCTAACCAAAAACGGCATACCCGAGTGATAAAACATGCAATCGAACATCAATCTATCTACACTAACACCTGTCTGTAGGGACGACGGTGAGATCTCGCTGCTTCCCATCCAACCCATCCATGTAGACCATCAACCACCTCTCACTACGGTCTGCAAAACGTCGACGTCGTATTGTTCTCAACTCCACTGATTCCATAAAGGAGTATTTACAGTTCTCTCGTGTGTAGCACTTCAGGGCGGCCCAATAGTATTTAATGTAATTAAGTTCACAACGAGACTTGGGATAAAAGATAACTTCATGACTGGCTTCAAGGGTGATGGTTTTGAGCATAGACTTTTCCTTCAAAGTAACTATTGGAAATGTCCGCTGTAACTGGTTCTCTCTCTTGCAATCCGTCGCATAAGCTGCTGCAGCTTGGCCAGCAATCTTTCTTTTGCTGGAGCATGGCATCGCGAAGGAGGGTGGTAGGTGAATAAAGTTGGACTTGATGCAGTGTAACAGCGGCGGGGATATGTGTGGGGCTATGAGTGTGTGCGGGTGAAAATCCCCCCCACTTACGGCGCACTATCTAAGGGTTTAAGCGTAGTCACAATATAGCACTCGATTTCTTGGCGCTGTTAGGCAATTTGTATTTTTGCCAAGAATGCCAAGACGCTACCTCGTACAACTGTCCGGCACCATATCCATTTATCTGACTTCCATTCATCCATGTATCCATCCGTCTGGCCTCTTTCCATTCAGATGCATTGGCCAGAGGGCCATGCCTAGCCCCTCTTCCAAATGTTTCCTCCCACATGGATGTGTTGCCACGTACGCCAAACGCTCGAACGATGGGTGTTGCTTCAATGATGTCGTCCTCAAGACGGGCCTGATGGCCACTGATTGTCTGCCTGCCTCCGCTGAAAATGCTGGACAGCTCTGGCAAACGGCGAACGATATTTTTTTACGTAGAAACATGCCAAGAATATTGCGGTCAGATAAATTATCTGGCGCCTGTAGTCACCCTTCAGGCCTTGATCGAGCTGGGGGCCGGCTACCCTGTTGACAGCACTGCGTAGTACCGTGTTAAATAGCCAAAAAAAACCGGGTGGCATGCTAAAAAATCTTGCGGCATTGCAGCAAAGTCAGAAAACATCCGGGTATCGTGCTAATTGGCCGAATTATAAAAAAAACATGGCGACAACGACAAGATCCGAACTTGCGCGGGCGAACCCAAATGATATCTGCAACCAGAGGTATCCGAGTCATACTCCTTAACTACTCGGACACGTTGCCATCGCAAGATAAAAGGACCAAACCTAATAAGACTCATCATGCTGGCTATACTAGCTGCATGATTCAACAAAAATGGGGACAAGCCGCGAGCCGGGTGTGACTGCCATATCGTAGCTTGTAAGGTGGTGATTTTGTTCGCGGTCGAGTGCCCCTTTCCCTCTACTATGTACATAAGTGCATTCTATCCAGATCCTCCAACACAACTTCAGCTGAGATGAGAATGGCATTGCAGGAGGAATGGGATCGTATTACCATTGATGAGGTTAATGCTCTCTTTCTACGTCTCACCACTGTTTGGCAGCGTGGGAGGTGCAGCTGGGCAGTACTTGACTTCCTCTCCTCTACGGATGTGGGAAGGCGGGTGCCGGCTGAGGCAGAGGACGACGCTGTGAGCGCGGTGTCGGAGCTGGAGGTGCGGGAGTGGCTGGAGGAGCAGGGAGCGGGGGCCGAGGAGCCGGGCGCTGGGGGGGAACCGCCGTTGTTCCTGCCCACACCCGACTTCATGGCGTCCGCAGGAACGGCGTAGGCACGGAAGCGGTGTTCTTTCCTTCGCCCTTTCCTTTGTCATACACCCTCGCTCTTCTCTTTTGTTCTTTTCCTTTGCAATTTCTTTGGTGCGCACCACACGTTCTCGGGACAGGGCTGGGCGGAGGGCAAAGGGGTGCTTGCAACGAGCCGCCACTGCGCGGACAGCGGACAGGAAACGGACTGTACATATCCTCGCCATGATCTAGGTAGGTCGCATGCGAGTAATGAATAAATAAATAAAAAAATAAAAACTGTTTGGAAGCGCTGTATTTCCGTTGGTGGAGGTAATAATTTCATGGTGAAACTCTCTTGAACTCGGGGTTAACGTCTTAATTTTCTTCCTTACTGGATTCTCTTACCTCTCAGCTTTACTACAAACTTTAACCACGTTTGGGCCAATGTATTTGTGGAGAGCGAGTGAGTTTTGGTTGCATCCGGGGCGACATCAGAGCTGTCTGACCGAATACATAAGCGATCACTCGGCGCAGGCCAAATGCCATGAGGTGCCTTGTGACTGGGCTAGCATTGCGGAGCTGGGGAGCGCTTCTACGCTCCTGCATATGACCCCAGCCACAACACAACCTGTTACATAAATAGTGAATAGGGGGCAACCACGCGTCGGCACCACAACACACTATCACCGCAACACTGCGCGGCGACAACTATCACAAGCTATGGAAGAATGATTGCTTACCAGAAAACCGCATATATTTCATTGCAGCTCTCATGGTCTTCCCCACTGTACAATTCTTTGGGGTGCAATCTGTGTTGAGGGTTACATTGATGCACGAATCAAGCCTGTGACCACTTCCTGCTATTCTCCTCCGGCGCAGTTCCTATTCCTCCATGATTTCCCACAAAATATACAGCTGCTGCCGTGACTGCTCCTCAATTTCTCTCAGTTCTAAAATACTTCTTGCCTTGGTGGACTCCTGTACAGCTGGCCGCCTCTACAGCAATCCCATCATCTCGTGCACTTCATATCCTCTTTCAAAGAAATCCAGATAACTGCCAGATTGGAGAAGTCAACGCTTTACTCTCGCCAAAGATGTAACAGCAAGGTAGCAGATATCCTCGTGCAAAGCGACAGCTACACCTCAGAAACTGCTCAAATATAGGTGTTTGTTTTTACAATGTGAATTGTGGCGGCGACGAGGAAACAGTGTGATGTTTCGATGCGCGGTGGTGGTGGTGGTTGCCCCCTTTCAGCATGTTGTGTTGTGGCTGGAGCCATACCCATGCAGACACACGAACACCGCACCCGAGCGAATTCTACACAGTGTTCGATTCATATCTTAGAGTCACAAGAAGGTGCCAGCTAAGCTTTCTTGCCCAATCCCAGGTCCTCAAAGAACGCATCGCTGTTCGGCTCGCGTCCAAGGAACTCCTTGAGACTCTCCATCTCGTCCCTGCTTCCACCCTTCTCCAGCACAGAGTGTCTGTACCTCCTTCCGGTGGCGGCATCCATCGGCGCCTTCTTGAAAGCGGTATAGAACATGTCTGTGCTGAACACCTGTGACCAGAGGTAGCCATAGTAGCCTGCACAATATTCATCAGTTGAGCACAGAGGATGCGCGGCTACCATCAGCACGTACCAGCGTCGTAACCACCCATCAGGTGGCCGAAAGTAGCCTCTCCGTGTCCAAAGTGGTCATCCATTCCCTCCGGTGGGTCGAGCATGGTGATCTCCGTCCTGTAGTTGTTGTACTCGGAAGTGGGATCAATCTTCTCTGCATCTTCCGGCGAGGACAGGTTGTGCATCTTCATGTCGTAGAGGGCAAAGTGGAGTTGGCGCAGGTTGAAGAGGGCGGCATTGACATTCTTTGTGCGGATGATGTTGTCGATCATATCCTTGGGGATCTTCTCGCCCGTCTGGTAGTGACTCGACAGCGATGCGAGCTCCGATACCGTCCAGCACCAGTTCTCAAGCATCTGACTGGGCGCCTCGACGAAGTCCCGAACGACGTTCGTACCATGAAACCTGGAGTAGTTGGTGATGGCTACGAGATCGTGGATGCCGTGTCCCAGCTCGTGGAATAATGTTACCACCTCGTCATGCTTAAGGAGCGATGGCTTAGTGGGTGTCGGCTTGGAAAAGTTGCAGACCAGGGCGGTTGCAGGGTAGTGGCGTTTTCCATTCTCGTCCGTGAAGCCGGGCTGAAGGTTGAAGTTGGCGGCGTGGCCGTACTTGCCATCTCGGGGGTGCAGATCCAAGTACAGCCAACCAACAAAGGTCTGCTCATCGCCATCGGAAGGCTTCTCGTTGTAGACGCGGAACTGCTTGGTATCCTCATGCCACACGCTCTTGCTATTGTCCGTCACCTCAACGAACTCCAGGCCGAACAGGGACTCGAAGATCTTGAGCATGCCCTCGATAGTATGCGTCAATGGGAAATATTCGGAAATCTTTTGGGAATCAAGCTGGTACTTCTTCTCAAGTAGGAGGCGGTCGTAGTACCTAGCCCCATCAGCCACTGAAATTTTACGACCTCTCGCACACGACATACCTGTTATCCCAAAGATAGTACTTTCCGTCATCTTGCAACCCGATCTCCTTAAGATCGGCCTTCTTGAGAGACCTCAGTGCATGGATCTCTTCCTTTCCCCCAGGCTGGAGCCGGGTTCTGAGGTCATTCAAGAATTCCATCACCTTCGCTGGGGTTTTAGCCATCTTGGCATCGAGCTGGAACTCTGCATGTGACTTGAAACCCAGCAGGCGTGCCTTCTCGTCTCTAAGCTTCATGGCTTTGCGGAAGAGCTCGACGTTGTCGTTGCACTTGTTCTCGTTGGCCAAGAACAACTATCACAGACGTAAGCATCAAAGCAGCCATTCGATCGTTCCCCCGTTAGTACACATACCTGCTTGCGCGTCTCCGGATTGACGGCGTACTTCATCGTGGGGAAAAAGTCTGGGTACTTGAACGAGCAGAACAGCTTCCCCTCATTCTCTCCTTCGCCCTTCTTGAAAGAGGCGACCACATCCTCCGGTGTGCCCTTGAGCTCCTCAGGCGTAAGCCAGATACCGCCATTCTCCTCGCCCAACCGCTTAGAGAAGTCGATGCAAAGGAGAGAAAGCTCCTTCTTGATTTCCTTGAATCTGGCACGGTCCTTCTCGGAGAGTCCCAGTCCGTTGCGCTCGTAATCCTGGTTCATCTTCTCGAGCAGACGTCTAGCCTCGGGGCTCTTGTCGATCGGCTTCTCCTTGTTGGAATTGTGGACGGCCGACACGAGCTTGTAGATATCCTCACGCATCGAGGACTCGATACCGAAGTCCTATCCAATCCAAACTGATCAGCCACATCCAACCGCGAGCGGGCGGGGCGTTGGGGGGAACGAACATCGAGAAGCTTCTCCGCCTCGCTACTGGCATCACGGAGCAATTTGTCAGTGCTGACGTGCTGATAGAAGCCGAGAATGGCAACCTCAAGACCCATGTGGTTCTCGTCGACGGCGAGCGGCTCGAGGACGGTGTCGAATGTAGCATTCTCGGGTGTGACTTCCTTCGCGATCTTGTCTTGCTCCTTGCGCGATGATTCGATGATACGCTTAGTTTCGGAGATGACAGACTCCGGCGTGTGGATGAACTTGGGTGCCGGCGGCGGCGTCGGGTGCGTCATGGCGAGGGGGGTGGTCGTCAGTATCCGAGGTCTGATGAAAGTGCGTCTGGACTTGGAGGAGAATCGATTCACAAGGGATAGGAGACGGGCTGCTGGTGCCAGTGTGATGGCGGAAAAGAGAAAGACGAGGAAGGAAATTAAAAGCAAGCGGCGGGTAGATAACTCAGCCAGAATGAGGACTGGAGGGTAGGGCGGGGGGTGGGGTAGAGATGCTTGTGCGACGTAATGTCAGAATTGAGGCGGATTATTAGGGCGCGATTGGGTTCTGAATACGAGTCGGGGTTGGTCGGGTTGATTGACTGCTTCCTTGAGTGGTCACGAAATGCGGGGAGGCTGAGCCGCTTGGCATACTATGTATGTACGCTCACTTAAGCATGCAGCATGCAGCATGCAGCAGCGAGCGGCTTGCCCGAACCGGGCCCCATCACTCCAATGCAGAGAAACCAGATAGATATGTACCTGGGGTTGAGTGGCTAGATACGTACATACACTGTACTGGCCGGTACGGGAGGTGTCCAATGCCCTTATATATACATCCATTGCACGGGAGAGCTCGGAGAAAAAGCGGGAGGAAGCGGAGAATAGCAAAATTCCCAACAAGAAGTACCGACGCTGTCGGAATCGAAATTCTACGATGCCAGCCATTTGTCTTACCAACCAATACTTTCATTGGACAAAAACCCAACCCTGGCAGCTACGAGTGATGGTCCGGGTTTGCCCGTTCTTATAGCCGCCTAAAATGTGAAAAATGGTGATGACACGATTTTAGCCCGTGGCATCTACGAGCTGGGCTTCCGGTATCCGTGTGTGCAGAGTTGCGCTCTTCAGTTCCAGTGCCGTACGAATCCGAGCATGAGTGCCACGTTGTGAGCCTGAGTGATCGCACATGTTCAACTGATGAATGAGTGCTCGATCCAATTATTGATGATGTGCGTGCTGAGGCGAGGCTTGGATGGTGCGCATCTCCCACTTGGGGGAGGTACGCAGTGCTCCTCCCGTACAATCATCTAAAGACTCTCATCCAACCTTCAGGAATCTCGTATACCTTTCGTTCTCGATTTGCAACAAGATCCTTCCGGTCCGATTTCAGCTCGAGGAGTCGACGATCGGCGCGCATACATCTAATCAGCCACTCGGGCGAACAACCGCACATCAGGCCACCATAGGCCAATCTTCAAAGCAACGCGAACGTATAAATCCCCCCGATGATAGGCAATGGGTGGCCTTCACTGTTCGTTGGCAACCCCAGCTTCCCCGGATGCTCGCCACTCAACGTAACGCATGGAGATGTCTTTAAGCGTTATTCGAAATCTAGGTGCCTAGGAGCGACAGAAGTTGGCGATACGGTTTCTTATGTTGGTGGCCGAAATTCTCTGGTCGGGCCGGGGGAATGTCTGACTCGGTCCGAGAATGCAGTCGCCAGACCGACGTTAACGTTTCCGAGGAAGATCCCGGGGTTCGATGGCTCAATGCCCAACACAAGCTGCCGACCCGATAACCTTGTTCTCGTATGCGGTACTACCTCCTGCGGCATCGCCCCAGCAATTGTGGTGCCACCAGAATTACGGGTTTCGGAGCAGGCGCCAGCACACACGGTTCATCCTGGAGTAGGTATCTGCCTGGAGAGCGCAGGGTATGAACGCGTCAATACAAGGCCTCCAATTCCTGACTTACGGTCTCCAGCTCTGTCAAGAGCTCCAGCGCCAACGATCCCCCTCTGGATGCCCCTCGGATAGAGCGTTCGAAGCTTCATGTTGGCGGGTTCCCGCCACCGTGAGATCCAAGCTATTACTGGCAACGATGTTGTCCGCAAACACCCTCCTCGCCGCTCTCTTCTCCGCCGGCTCGTCCGCTGCCTCGGACGAAACTTACGTCATCCCGAACACTCCTGAGACCGCATCCCAAACACAGTCCTCAGCGGCCAACTCGATGAGCTATCGTAAACGTACCGCGGGCGCCTCTTGCAGTGCTCCCCGGTACCTTCTCTTCGTCGGATGCGGCTACACGTACGATTTTTTCTGCACGTGGCAGCTCCGCCGGCGTCGATGTTGCTTTGCAAAAGCTCCCCACTCCGCGTCCAGCTCGCGCTTCGCGGGGAAGCGCAGCGCGAGGACGACGAACTGGCCAAATAAGCCTCCCATCAACTGTTCCTAGCGGAGAAGGAAACCGTGATCGCTAGATACGACGCCCCTACTGTCGTCCGCCGCGTACCTCGACTGGAGGGATAGCAGAGCGCTACACTAGAAGATACGAGAGTTGACGAAACATTTGTGCGTCGCACCCGGCCGGGTGGAGGAGCATAAGGAGATTCAGCAGTATCACCAGATATGAGACTGGAGGTTCGTCGTCGTTAACAGGGGAAACGAGACGCGCTGTGACTGGTTCGGACCTAGGCGATATCGCTGAGGCGTTGCATTGCGCTTGTCTGTTCGTCCTGACGGGTCACGGTTGGCACGAAGCTGTTGGCTGGGGCGCTGAAAATGGTACCGGGATGAGATGATGTGTCAGGAGGATGGGGAGAGGAGTATTTCGACGAGCATTGCTTGGGGCTTTCAGATGGCTATCATGACTGATACGAGATGCAAGAATGTGTGGTGCTTAATGGCTACATCATATTGGAAGAATCCACGGAGTCGCTGTGATCGAGATTGCAGCCGAATTTCACTTTACAAAACACCCTTCTGCAAGGGTGTGAATATCGTGCTGACCTCGGTGACTGAAACCGCCGTTATGTCAGCCCCGAAACGTGGTCGACAAAACACCTTGGGACTGCGATACGACGGGCCCGGAATGCAGATCTGTTCTGAATATCAACCCTTAGAACTGCCGGTCCGCGATCGTTGGTTCTTATGGGCTATTTCGGTGGATACGCCCAGCTGTAACTCTTTGAGTTAATATTCAAAGCAGCTGGTCACACTGTACGTCGGATTACGTTCGTCAGTCTGGAAACACTAGGGTACTGGCAGCTGAACGTGGAGACACCCTGCTCGCGACGGTGAATCGTATCACCAGCTGCCATTCGGCACCCAGCCGACGGCACGAGTAGTCACCTCAGTCCTAAGAAAGAGCTGCCTTCACCCGCGCAAGTACTCCACTCCCGGGAAAGATAATAGCCCATCGCTGAGACGCTTGGGTGCGGCTGCTGCTAATCTTGAAGCCACGGTTCTTCACCGGAGTGATCTCACATGATTATAGCTAAAGAGTTTAGTGTCGCCCCAGTCCCCAGATGTAACTTAACTAGTCAGATGCTCAATGCTCAGTGCGGGGAGCGCAAACAACACCAGCTGACCATCCGATTGCGATCGAGTTCGTTTGTTCAGCTGGGCCTTATGCAGATATCGAGAGGGGAAGAGAGAGAAGGGGAGAGAAGGGGAACGGCAGAGTGTCTCCTTCAGCCAGGGGCGCGATCGACCAGTAATCCCTCAGCACGCATTAACCGAAATTTCCAGGGAGGATATCCACATCCCGGCGGGGGTGGGATGTAGGCATTCGTGGCATTTACCTAAAGCCTACAAGTCCCGTATGCACCGTGCCGTCCGGCGTTCGTTTGGGCGGAGCCCGCAATCACAGCCACGCACTCGTCATCCGTTTGCTCCATTGCAATACATCTCTCCTTCTTCCACATCTCGACGGGACCATCCACCCCACCCCCCCTCTCTCTCTCTCTCTCTTCTCCCATCGAGCAAGCAACGACGACAGCCATGCCTCCGGCATCACCAGACCTCTCGCAATCGTCTACGATCGCGATAATCCTGACGATGGTGATCCTGCTCGTGATCGTCCTGGTCGCCGCGAGCTTCCTGCATCGATTCGTGGTGCGCCGGCGAGTCGAGACGGCCGCGGCCGCGCGGCATCCCCTTAGCGTACCCAACGGCCGCGGCAGGAGCCGCTGGGCTGAGATCGTAGGCCCGCCCCCGCCGCCGTGCTACGTCTATCCGCCGCAGCATCCGTCGCACGTACACCACCACCACCCGATGCATATGCCCCATCCACCGCTACCACCACTGCACCTAGCAGCGCTGGGGAGGGATATAGCGAGGCCTCATGGGATAATAGAGCCAGGCGTTTTCGACAGGAGGAAGAGCGCAAACGAGGTACCGGCCTACGAGCCGGGCGTTTTCGACAGGAGAAGCAGCGCGAACGGAATGCCGGTCTACGAGCCGGTCTGCCGCGGGTTTCCAGACAGAGGGTCGGCAGGGGTGAGGCGCGATAGAAGCTGGAGGCCTTGAGGAGGGATGCAGAGGGCTTCGTGGAGCGGAGGAGAATTGCATAAACGATGTGTACGGGTCTCACGGGGAGGAAGGGGGAGATTGTTTGTAGGATCGAAAAAAACAGCCTTAAGTCTTGGGCTCGCTTCATACTTGACATGACTCTAGCTCGACAAAAACTTGGAAAACGGGGCGGTAGACTGTATTCGGGCCCAACCCGCTTCGCTCACCAGCCATCGAGACTGCCGCAAGAGAAGCATCAGTGACAGAATAACCGGAAGACCCCCAGACGGCGGCAAGTGGCGAATTTAGAGCCAGTAGACCTATCGCAGACACTCTAGATTTGAGGAGCAACGAGCTTGCACTTAATATGTAGCTCTCGCTCGGTGGGATGATCGGTGACATCTAGAAGGGCTATCAGTGGGATTAAATCACATGATCTCCCACTGGATCCGTTGGTTGGATGATCGGAATGATGTTCCCTTCCACTCAGTGCCTAGGGCGACACTCGTATCCTGTCTGCGAACTCGGCCGTGGATTGCCTTGCTTACTACCCATACAACTATTCCGCATACCAGCCACGTGAAAAACCGATAGTCCACCAATTCTGCCGCTCTTCAGTCTCCCCAATATGCATCACTAAGCGACCCGCCACTAGTAGCACAAGCGGATCAAGTCGTAGCCCTCGGAAACTGCTGGCCTGGGAAGCCTTCCGTGTCCAGTTCCTTCTCCTCGTCCGGGTTGGAGATGGCTATCAGGACGGACATGGTAACCGCCATGATGAGTGCTAAGCCCCTGCAGTCGCTTTCGTTAGGAGCCCTTCGAGCTCATGAACTGAAGGAAGCAACGTACCCGTCGAGCGAGAACAGCACCACAAACACCCACCAATCGGGGTGGCCATGGCAGCGGCCGAAGTCGAAGAGCGAAAGCCATGCCAGTGCACACGCGTTAACGATGAGGTTAAAGATTTGGAATACCAATTCCGCGATGCTATTGTCCGCTCCATCAGTGGGTCTGCAATTGGGAGAGGGATCGGTGGGTGGGAAAACGTACAATGCCGGCTTTCCACTGGGCTCGACGAGATATCCAGCGCACAGGTAGGCCCCCAGGAAGAAAACCGTCATGGAAATGGGACCCTATCACATTCTTCAGCACCACCACCACCACCACCCTCGCCCCCACCCATCAGTGGGTGAGTGAGTGCTCACCACGATTAACGCAGCAATAGGCTCGCTTCGATCGGACCCGAAGGTGGCGGGGATGCTGATGTAGAGGACTGCCATGAGAAACAGAGCAAGGCCGAGAAAGAATCCCAGGATCCTGAAGGCGGTTAATACGCCTTCGAGGGGAGTCCGGGGCCTCCGTGCGTAGCGGAAGAATGCTACCCAGTTTCGACTGCCTCCTGGTGCCTGGGCCAGCAACGGGATGCCCGCTGGAGAGGAGGAATCCATGCAGGCGAGCAGGTCGGGGTTTTCGGCAGCCCGAAGCATCGTTACGTCTACGGTGGACTGGTGTAAGGACTCTATGCTTGCACGAGCGCGAGAGGTATGATGAAGTTGGGGATGTTTGTAACGACAAAGGGCGAGGGAGAGGCTCTGAGAGGAAGGATCTATGAAAGAAGATGGGTGCAGGAAGGGAGAGGGAGGTGTCAGTCGGTATGCTAGTACTACTAGTAATCTATATATGCAGGCGGCCTGTTGGGGACTAGGTGCGAGTGTGCATGGATGCAGTCAGCGTCATTGCGAAATCCTACTGTGAAACGGGTACCATCTTTAAATTCACAGGAGGTGCAACAGCGATCCACAATTCTCATCAATTAATTCTACTCGTTTCTCGGGGGAGAACCCAACATTAGCACGGTACGTAGCAGAACCAGCACCGTATGGTACGACGACCAACCGGCCCAACATCTCAGCAAGCCATCAGCAGTTGTGCAGGCTTTAAGCCTCCGCCCCTGCAGCCAAACATCGAAAACAAGAAGAAACAACAACTTTTCCATATCCCAGCAATTACATAACGTCCAAAACCGATGTGGCCCCAGAACCCATCCATCCAAGCTTCTCCAAAACTGACCGTTAACGAAGTCTCGACACAATATCATCATTCCGCTAATTATTATCTCAAACACCGCCCTCCTCGGGTTTCCTGAGCGCCGCCGATCGTATCGTTTTCATTCGCTTGGCGACGGGTAGCTCGACAAGTCCGAAAGTCCATCCGGAAGGACTCCTGGTGCCCTAGGCCCAGCCACTTCCTCGTCCCACCGCCCCGGCTTCAGCGACAACCCATTCTCCCGGCGAGTGGACAGGATCGATTGGAGTGCAAGCGAGAAAAGTAGGGCCACCCTATATCAGTCATCAGTATGGCCACGGGTCCCGAAGACCATGTAGAGGGGCGTCAAACACAATAAAAGCCTCGAATACCACGAGATCTACCGAGGTTTCCCGCATCTTCTTTCCAGATATCAGGTGAATGTTTTCGTGCCCCAGGGTTTCGCCGAGGGCGTCCTTTCCGTTGGGGTCCAAGTGGTCAAGGTCCAAAGCGAAGCTGCCAGCGATCCAGAGACTCACGCAGTTCAGTGGCACCAACGCGAGATCGAGTTTGACATAAGTCCGCAGGAGCCGTTTCGGAAGCCAACGGCCCGAGCGGGAAACGAGATGGTAGCCAGCCTGAAAACAACGGACGCCACCGAGGACACTCCCGACGATCGCCTAGCGCTCGGCCATTAGTTTCCAGCGGAAGGCCTCAGGGCGAAGGGGGTGCACCAAACAAAAGAGCCAGCAGATGGACCACGGCGTAGCAGACCCAAATGTGTCGCCGAATTCGCAGCCGACTATGATCGCAGTCGTGATCGAGATGGCTATACGACATTAGTTTGGCTGGGGAAAGTAGTATTCGACGGAGACCCACAGAGGAACAGCAACTGCGTAAGGAACTGGACCACGTTGAAGTGGAATCTCTTTTCCAGCTGCCAGTCGAGCTTCCGGAGCCGTTGCCCCACTGCGTTTAGGAGACGCGCCATCGTGTAGGATACGGTGGAGCGGCGGTGTCGAAGATCGGTACGATGCTGGGGCCTGTTGGCAGTCTCGGAAAGAGCTCTGCTGTAGGGAATCGAGTCAGAGGAGGAGAGAAGAAGCGGTTCGCCCAGGATACAGAAAGATATGGACAGGTGACAGTATAAGGGGACGCTATGAGAGTGGGGGAGAGGACGTAGGACAGGGGCAGCAGGTTATACTTCGCTGCAGCTACGCAAGTACGTACCCAAGACGTGTGCTTATATTATTGACCGCTGAAAAAATACTCAAAGCACATGGCGCCACCCAACGGGCGGTCGCTGGACTAGACCACACTCAAACGCCCTGGACGAAAGGGTAATCCTGTTTAGTACGCAAAAACACGACATAGATCCAGTATGCATACTCTACTGACAAGATGCAAACCTTCGAGTAGCAGCCCCTTGCTTTATGGATGACCATCCCATCCAGTATGTACGTGCTTCCGCTCTGAAGTAGGAGCAACGGAAGGCTAATTTGCTACACTTTTCGGACGTCTGCATAGCTTAATGCTAGTAGAGTCATACGCCGTAGTTTACTAGAGCCATCCCTCGCCAGCATGCCAGCCCCTAAAACCGCTGCTTAGCTCCCACAGTGCAGTCCATCACGTAGCACTGCGTGGCCAGAACTCTTGGTCGCAAAGCCACGGGCCTCCTGCTGTGACTTCCCCCGTCATGCGCCATCGTTCGTCGCGCCCCACGATATGTCACTCGACTCAAAAGAGAGCGTGTGAGTATGAGTGGGTGAGATAGAGTACCGGCAGGAGATTCACCCAACACACCGGAAGATAAAGAGCCAAGGAGAGCGTTGATGAGGTCTAGAGTAAGCGATAATTGCGCGCGGTCTTGTGCATTTGGTTGGGTGGAAGATTCACATTCGTTGAGTCGCTTCCTCCCCACTTCCCGTTGGAGTCTTGGTACCCTGGAGAAGCCATGCAACACTGCCAAGTTAGAAGGCTCCTTGAGCTTGTAGGCTTTTTTTTTGTAACATGTTCCCGAAGAATCAAGCCAACGAAGAAGCAGCTGGAACCAAAGATGTGGCCTCTTTTTTATGGAATCATGAGTAATACTTGTACTTTTCTCCATGCTATCAACGACAATAACTACTAGTCCTACAGTATCGCCCCCCTTCCGGTCCGCTACACAACTACCCACGTAATTTTAATCATTCTACAATAACCGATACCCGCAAACAGACATACGCTTGATACCCCTCTCAAATTAACGCTCTGCTTAGCCTAGTTCCTCCCGGTTCCTGTGGGCCCAGTGCATCTCTTCGGAACCACAAGAGTTGTCGCTGCGCCTTCCGGTCGTGCTCGACGGCTGGAGGTGGTCGGCCGGGCAACCGATGAGCTACTGTTGCCGACAGCCGTCGACGGCAACGTCTTCGGGAGGGATTCGTATCTCTCCAGGTTTCGAACCAGGATGACACTCAGAAGAAAAGTAACCGTGTAGAGGGCCCTATCGCACCACAGCCTCGAGTAAGCATTCCCCCCGCGCCTGCGTCCGGCGCGATTCCATCCTTACCACAGAGTCCAGCCCAAGCAGAACGCATACTGCTCGTTGAGGTCGAGCACGCTCGTGAACAATCCGAAGCGGGAGAGGGGCGAGGTGCCGAATGCACCCTGTTCCCGCCTTACGATTGTCGAGAGGTACTGCTGCTTCGCGATGGGGAAAATGCCGAGGAGAAGGAACACGGCGCTGATGATGAAGTCCATGATCGCGATGTACCTGAGGTGGCCACCAGACATTAGTGACCTGATCCCTGAAAGGCCATGTGTCCGTAAGTTCCCATACTTGTAGAATCCGACCCCCGAAGGTTCCATGGCGTGTGCTATAACTACCACATTGTGGCCGGAGCCCAGGTAGCCCTGCTTCGTCGTTAGAATCTTCATGGGACCGTCACAGAGAGTGGCTCACCCCTACGACCAGCAGCCAGAATATATACCTATCGATATAGGTCATCCCGGGAGCCTCAACCTCGAGGCTCGCGCCGAACGGCCATGAGTCCGACCATCCGATCCTCGTAGCAGCCCACTGAGTGCCATCGCAGCCCCACCTCGGGCCGTGGGTGCAGACGTGTGTTTCCGACAGTCCTGCCGGCGGCAGTGAATGGTTCCACAGGAAAGCCACGGCCGAATAGTTGGGCGAGTCCACGCTAAAGCGTTCAGCCCATATTCCACCGTAAGAGGTGGTATCCCGATACACCGTCATCTCGTAGGGGGGTGCTGTGTTCTGCGGCCAGACGAAGATGTCGAGGTAAACGGGGGGCTGCGACATCGCGTACGCAAGCGTAAAGCCGCAGAGCGTCAGGAATTGGGCGACCCGGATGATGATGGAGACCAGGTTGATGCGCGGGATTTGTTTTTCGAGCTTGCGTGAGGCGGCAACACGGCGAATGATGGCCGACTCGGAGGGGGATGTCGACGCCATTTCGGAGTGGCAGATGGAGAGCAATGGTGGTTGCTCTTGAATTTCGATGCCGGGAGGGAGCAGCATTGACGTGCTGGCCAGCGTATGTAGTACATACAGCCCGTCGAAGACACATCCACGACGCTGGTTGCATGAATGCCCGACTTCTAACACAGAGCCCTCTAGGATGCATGAATGGTTTTCTGGCTCGAGCGAAGCCATCTTCATTGACTTATGCCGACGGCATGGAAATGCTGGCCAATCTGGCTGCATGGGAGAGTGACAAATCATGTTGCGTAGTTCCCGAGCTCCGGCCCCCGACATCACGTGAAGTCCGCTATTTCCCCTTTTCGAATTCCCACCTCACCGCAAACTCCCGCGCCACAAGTTGACGTACCTGGTCCACCACCTCCACCACCTCCACGACGAGTCGCAACGATGGATTTACAACACGCCCTCGTGCTCCTCAACAGCACCATCGACGAAGTGTCCACCAAATTCCGGCGGGTTCCCGGTTCCTCCATCCTGCTCCGCTACATCAAGAATTCGTACCAGAACGATCCCATCCGCTCGGTCGTCGAGCTATGTCTCTTTCTGTTCGCCGTGCGATACCTCCTCGCACCGCGATACTCGACGAAGCAGAAGTCAATGGATCTTACCGAGGAGGTTAGCAGCTCGCGCACCCACGAGGCTCTCTTTCTTTCTCCGAACTAATCGCCGCCTTGGACGCACGATAGGAGATTGACGAGTTGGTCGAAGAATGGTCGCCGGAACCGCTTGTGGCGCCGCCAACCGAACTCGAGATCTTCGAGGAGGAGCGCCGCCCCATCGTGGCTGGACCCACCGGTCCGCGAGTGAAGCTGACGAGCGGCAAGACGGTGACCAATCTGGCGTCGACCAACTACTACAATCTGATCGCGAACGAGCTCATCAAGGAACGCGCGGTGCAGATCCTGCGCAGCTATGGTGTTGGCGCCTGCGGGCCCCCGAATTTCTACGGCACTCAGGACGTCCACATGGATACCGAGAAGGAAATCGCACGGTTCCTCGGCGTCGAGGCGTGCATCGTCTACGCCCAGGCATTCTCCACCATCTCGTCCATTATTCCGGCGTTTTCGAAGCGCGGCGATATCATCATCGCCGACCGGGCCGTCAACTTTGCCATCCAGAAGGGTCTCCAGGTAAACTCGGCCGAACCCCCCCCCCCGTACCGCCATCGCGTATCCACCACTAACCCTCACGTAGGTTTCCCGCTCCACCGTCCGCTGGTTCAACCACAACGACATGGACGATCTCGAGCGAGCACTGAACCAGGTGGCGAAGGAGCAGAAGCGCAAGCCTCTCACCCGCCGCTTCATCGTCACCGAGGGCCTGTTCGAGAACACCGGCGACATGCCCGACCTCGCCAAGATCATCGAGCTCAAGAACCGGTTCAAGTACCGGCTGATCCTGGACGAAACTCACAGCTTCGGCGTCCTCGGCCGCACCGGGCGCGGCGCCACCGAGCACCAGAACATCGACGCGACGCACGTCGATATGCTGATCGGCTCGCTGTCGCACGCGATCTGCGCCGGCGGCGGCTTCTGCGCCGGCACGTCCGAGGTGGTCGAGCACCAGCGCATCTCGTCGTCGGCGTACGTGTTCTCGGCGGCGCTGCCGGCGATGCTTTCCGTGGCTGCGGCCGAGTCCGTGCGGCTGCTCGAGTCCAACCCGGAGCTGATCGCGGACCTGCGCGAGAAGACGCGGCTGTTCCGGGCGCAGCTCGAGCGCTGCGAGCACATACTGCTCAGCTCGGCGCCCGAGAACCCGCGCTGCCTCTTCTACCTCAAACACGAGCTCGTCGGGCACCGAACGAAGAGGGGCGGCGCCGTCGCGGCCGCCGCCGCCGCTGCCAGCGTCGAGAGCGAGGAACGCGTGCTCGCCGACATCGTCGACGAGTGCATCGGCTCTGGCGTGCTGATCTCGCGGGTCAAGCGCGTCAAGGACTCCAGCGTCACCGACTTCGCCGCTGGCCGCCGCTTCGGTTGGGAGGGCCCGCCCATGCTCGTGGCCTCCGTCGCCGTCGGCCACTCGAAGAAGGACGTCGAGGCTGGCGGCAGCGTCATCCGCAAGGCGGTCGGCAAGGTGCTGGGCAGGCTGAAGAAATAAAGCCCACGACGAGGACATCCGGTTTAGTTGGCGTGGAGTTTTTTTTTTTTTTTTTTTTTTTTTTATAATTAAGTGCTGAACGGACCGGGAACGATGTAGCAAAACGATAGATAGACATGTAGATACCTAGATAAACCTAATGCACACACCCCATTCTGACTTAAATACCACCTGCCCATGCACGGGGCGAGACCAGCATCACAGTGCATCACTCTCCTCCCCCAGCGAAAGAAAAAGAAAAAAAAAGAAAGAAAAAAAAGAACCGACCACTCACCGCGCAGACCCGGCCCCATCCCCTCACCTCGCAGCCAGCCAATCCGCATTATCTCCACACAACAGATATCTGGACACGAGCGAACCAGCCAGTCAGCCAGTCAGCCAGCCAGCCAGCCAGCCCACTCGCTCGCTCGCCCGTACTTATGTACGCATGCACGCAAGAGCAAGACAGCAAGGCAGGACTGCAAACAGGAGAAAATATGATGCAAGGGAGCCAATAATCTAGGTACTTTACGCGCTCCACGTCCATGTCCCCGCAGCCAGCCAGCCAGTCGGCAGAGTCCGATGACCGATGACCACCGCCAAATAAAAAACACAACACAACACAACACAACACAACACAACACAACACAAAAGAGAGAAAAGAAGGTCACGCGAGCACGCGTAATAGCCGCGTATTTGTCGCGTGTTTCTAGCGTTAGATTTCGAACTAGATTTTTTTTTTTTATCTCTCTCCTCCCC
>Ga0307516_10003619_pt1 | contig 19640 bp, 12 predicted proteins | sample 19_EM_MG_FD_203310 | JGI IMG/M metagenome (GOLD analysis project Ga0307516, IMG submission 203310) | Populus trichocarpa ectomycorrhiza microbial communities from riparian zone in the Pacific Northwest, United States - 19_EM | ecosystem: Host-associated > Plants > Roots > Unclassified | place...
CCGCGCTCAGCATTGCGGTCAACGTGAGCGTGCGGCAATTCCGCCATCCCGAGTTCGTCGAGCAGGTCATGGCCGCGCTGGAGCGCACCCAGGTCAGCGCCCACAAGCTCAAGCTGGAACTCACCGAAAGCCTGCTCGCCGACGACATCGACATCACCATGAGCAAAATGGCCCGGCTCAAGGACATGGGCGTGACGCTGTCGCTCGACGATTTCGGCATGGGCTATTCCTCGCTCTCTTGCCTCAAGCGCCTGCCCCTGGACCAGCTGAAAATCGACCGGTCCTTCGTGGTCGACATCTTGCGCGACCCCAACGATGCGGCGATTGCGCGCACCATCATCGGCCTGGCGCAAAGCCTGGGGCTGGGCGTGATCGCCGAGGGCGTGGAAACCGAGGGCCAGCGCGATTTCCTCATGCGCCACGGCTGCGAGTGTTATCAGGGCTTTCTTTTTTGCAAGCCCCTGCCCATCGAGGCGCTGGAAGACTTCATGAAAACGCTGAAGATGTGAGCCGGGCGGGTCGCGGCCGGCCCACACCTGAGACAATCAGGGCATGTTTGCCCCTCTCCAAAACGACAGCTTTCTGCGTGCCTGCCTGCGCCAGGCCACCGATTACACCCCCGTCTGGCTGATGCGCCAGGCCGGACGCTACCTGCCCGAGTACCGCGCCAGTCGCGCCAGGGCCGGCAGCTTCATGGGCCTGGCCACCTCGCCGGACCATGCCACCGAAGTGACACTGCAGCCGCTGGAGCGTTACCCGCTGGACGCGGCCATCCTGTTTTCCGACATCCTGACCGTGCCCGACGCCATGGGGCTGGGCCTGTCTTTCGCGCTCGGGGAAGGCCCGCGTTTTGCCACCCCGGTGCGCGACGAAGCCGCCGTCTGCAAGCTGGAAGTGCCGGACATGGACAAGCTGCGTTATGTTTTTGACGCCGTGACCTCCATCCGCAAGGCCCTGAGCGGGCGCGTGCCGCTGATCGGTTTTTCCGGCAGCCCCTGGACCCTGGCGTGCTACATGGTCGAAGGCGCGGGGTCGGACGATTACCGCCTCGTCAAGACCATGCTGTACCAGCGCCCGGACCTGATGCACCGGATGCTGGCCATCAATGCGGATGCGGTGGCGGCCTACCTCAATGCCCAGATCGAGGCCGGCGCCCAGGCGGTGATGATTTTCGACAGCTGGGGCGGTGTGCTGGCCGATGCGGCCTTCCAGACCTTCAGCCTGGCGTATACCCAGCGCGTTCTCGGCCAGCTCAAGCGAACGCACGAGGGCGTGACGATTCCGCGCCTGGTCTTCACCAAGGGCGGCGGGCTCTGGCTGGAACAGATGGCGCAGCTTGACTGCGAGGTGCTGGGCCTGGACTGGACCGTCAACCTGGGGCAGGCGCGCGCGCGTGTCGGCGGGCGCATGGCCCTGCAGGGCAACCTGGACCCGAACGTGCTGTTTGCGCAGCCCGCGCAGATCGAAAAGGAAGTGGCCAGCGTGCTGGACAGCTTCGGCCAGCCCCATGCGGACCTGAACAGCACCGGCCCCACCCACATTTTCAACCTCGGGCATGGCATCAGCCAGCACACCCCGCCCGAGAGCGTGGAGGTGCTGGTGCGCGCAGTGCACGCCCATTCACGCCGGATGAGGACAGGAACGCCGCATTAAGCGCTGTTTTCACCACCGGCTAGCACAAAATCCGGCTCTGGAGGCAAGACTTATTCACAAAATTTGTGCTGCGGTGCCGCATGAAAGCCTTTAGGGGGCTGGTTGCGCTATCAAACCCATAGCGCAGCTAAGTGCTTGATTTATATGGTTTCTTTAAATTGCTTTTTTTCCGGGCAATTTAAGTAAAGCCTTGATTTACAAGGCCCGGGAACGTCCCAAGCCAATCTATCAACAAAGTTATCCACAGAAACTCTGGATCGCCTTCAAAGTAGTTTTAAATCAAGCACTTACGTCGTTTTCCAAAAATGTATCTCATCACTTACGAATTTTTGGGCCCTTCAAGTACCCCTTCTTCATGACCTATTGGCTCAGCATCGTCGTGGCCACCCCGGCGCACAGCAACGTGCCTGGAGCGCTGACCTATGCCAGCGAGTGGCCGCTGCCACCCGGCACGCCGGTGCGCGTGCCGCTGGGGCGGCGCGAGGTGCTGGGCGTGGTCTGGGCCGCCTTGCCGGACAGCGGCGAGTTGCCGCCGTCCCAGGCCAGGGCGGTGCTGGGCCCGCTCGACGGCCTGGCCCCGCTGTCCGCCACCTGGCGCCGCCTGGTGGCCTTCACGGCCAGCTACTACCAGCGCTCCCTGGGCGAGGTGGCGCTGGCCGCCCTGCCGCCGCAGCTGCGCGAACTCAGCACGGCGCAGCTGGCGCGGCGGCTGAAGCGGCCCGTGGCAGCGCCCCCCAACACGCCAGATACTACTGATTTGATAGCACTCAGCCCCGAACAGGCGGGGGCCATGGCCGAATTTGACACCGACACCCGGCCCGCCCTGCTGTTTGGCGCCACCGGCAGCGGCAAAACCGAGGTCTACCTGCGCGCCGCCGCAAAAATACTCGCCGAAGACGCCAGCGCCCAGGTGCTGGTGATGGTGCCGGAGATCAACCTCACGCCGCAGCTGCAAACGCGTTTCGAGGAACGTTTTGCCCACCTCGGCCAGGCGCAGGTGGTGGCCCTGCACAGCGGGCTGACGCCGGCGCAGCGGCTCAAGAGCTGGCTGGCCGCCCATGCCGGCCAGGCCCGCCTGGTGCTGGGCACCCGCATGGCGATTTTTGCCTCGCTGCCGAATTTGCGCCTGATCGTCGTCGACGAGGAGCACGATCCGAGCTACAAGCAACAGGAAGGCGCGCGTTATTCGGCGCGCGACCTCGCGGTCTACCGCGCGATGCTTGAAAGCTCGCCGGACCAGGCTGCGGAAGGCACCGATGCAGAGACGGCAAAGGAGGGCAAGCCGGCTGGCATCTGCCGCGTATTGCTGGGCTCGGCTACCCCTTCGCTCGAAAGCTGGCAAGCCACGGTGGCCGGACGCTACCAGCGCCTGACCATGAGCGAGCGCATTGGGGGGACGACCCAGCCGGTCGGAACAGGCGACGGTTCCACCGCCGGGCCGCCCCAAGGTGGAACGGCCCCCCCGCGGGGCAGCGACGGACACGCAGTGCCGAGCGTGGGAGCTATCCGCGGCAGCTTGCCCCAGGTGCGCCTGGTGGACATGAACCACCAGCCCAAACACTGCACGATTGCGCCGCCCCTGCTGGACGCCATCGCCCAGCGCATAACGCGCGGTGAGCAGTCATTGATCTTCCTGAACCGGCGGGGTTACGCGCCGGTGCTGGCCTGCCACGACTGCGGCTGGAAAAGCGAATGCCCGCACTGCAGCGCCTACCGCGTGTTCCACAAGACAGACCGCACCCTGCGCTGCCACCACTGCGGCTTCACCGAACGCGTGCCGCGCGCCTGCCCCGCCTGCGGCAACGTCGACATCGCGCCACTGGGCAAGGGCACCGAGCGGCTCGAGGAGCACATCGCCGAACTGCTGGCCGGTGTCATGCGCCCGGACGGCAGCGCCTTGCGCATTGCACGCATCGACGCGGACACCACCCGGCTCAAGGGCGCGCTCGAATCGCAGCTGGCCAGCGTGCATGCGCGCGAGGTCGACGTGCTGGTCGGCACGCAGATGATTGCCAAGGGCCATGACTTCCGTCACATCACGCTGGTGGCGGCCATCAACCCTGACGGCGCCCTGTTCTCCAGCGACTTCCGCGCGCCCGAGCGCCTGTTTGGCCTGTTGATGCAGGCGGCGGGCCGCGCCGGGCGCGATGCCGACCGCGGCGAGACCAGCGAGATGTGGGTGCAGACTTTCCATCCGCAGCACCCGCTGTTTGGGGCGCTGAAAAAACACGACTACCCGGCATTCGCCGCGCAGGAGCTCAGGGAACGCGAAGCGGCCGGCATGTCGCCTTTCGGATTTTCGGCGCTGGTGCGCGCCGAAGCCAGGGAGCAGGCCGTGGCACAGGGTTTCCTGCGTGCTGCCGCCGAAGCGGCGCAGGCGCAGCAACTGCCGGGTTGCGAGGCCGTGACACCCTACCCGGCTGTGCCCATGACGATCCAGCGTGTGGCCAACATCGAACGCGCGCAAATGCTGGTCGAAAGCCCGTCCCGCGCCGCGCTGCAGCGCTTTCTGGCGGCGTGGCAGCCGCTGCTGCACCAGACCCGCCGGCAGGACGAATTCAAAAGCCTGATCCGCTGGGCGATTGATGTGGATCCTCTTGCGATTTGAGCCGGACAGCTCGTTGCGCCCGGTCAGTTGCCGTCAGTGCCAGGCTCGCAGTCATCCTCAACCCCGCGGACGCTGCAGCCTGCCATCCGCCGCAGGTTCTCAGTTCCGGGCCCGTAGCAGCGTGCCCCGGTGAAGAATCAGGGGTGAATCCCCGGCAGGCTCACCCCCTTTGACTTCTTCAGTCACCTCCCACTGAAGATTGCCGGAAACCAGCCTGGCACGCCCCAGCACAATGGCGCCGTTTCGGCCACTCGTGACCACCAGCACGGCCGTCTTGCCTGTCGCGATGCCCTTGACGGTCCCCTCGCCTCCTTCGTTGATCCGACCGCATTGCGGCGTGGCCATAACGTGACTCCCGGAGACCTTGTCGCCCGACTGCAGCAGTTCAAACGTGGCGGAACCACATTCGACCCTGCGCCTGCGTTCGTCAGGCGAGCGAAGGTCAATCTCCCAGGTCCCGGAAAAAGGCGCCGGTTGTGCAATACACAGACAGGGAAGCAGTGCCGCGAAAAGAGTACTTTTTCGAAGGTGGAAGTTCATGGCAAACTTTTGTGACGGACTCGCCGATGGGATGAACAATACATCAGGGCCGTACGCAGCTCACCTGTGGAACAGGACAGCCGGGGCGTCACAGCCCTCAGGTCAGCAAGGCCACCGCTGCTGAAAAGCTGAAGAAGGCCAGCACCGTAGAGACCAGGATGATGCGTGCGATGCGGCCGTTGTTGGCGCCGAACTTCTCCGCCAGCAGCGACACATTGCTGGCGCTGGGCAAGGCGGCGACCAGCACGATCACGGTCAGCGCAAACGGCTGCAGCGGCAGGCCGGCATACATCGCCAGCAGGCCCACGAGGCCGACCAGCAGCGGGTGCAGCAGCAGCTTGATCAGCGCCACCGGCACATAGTCCTTCAGCGCGATGGTTTCCACGCTGTTCATCTGTGAACGCGCCAGCACGGCGCCTATGGTGAACAGCGCCACCGGCGACGCGGCATCGGCCAGCAGGCCGACGGTCTGCATGACGGGCGCGGGCAGGCCCAGTTGCAGGCCCGAGGAGACGGCGCCCAGCACGATCGCCCAGGGCATGGGGTTCAGCGCCACGCCCTTGAGCGCGTTTTTTGCCGCCACCTCCGCGCCATGGGCATCCGCCGAGTCCAGCCGCGACAGCGCAATACACAACGAACTGGTCACCAGCAGGTCCACCACGATGGTCACAATCGCCGGTCCCGCCGCTTGCGCGCCCAGCAGCGCCACCAGCAGCGGCACGCCCATGAAACCGGTGTTGGGAAACGCCGCCACCAGTGCGCCAAAGGAAGCGTCGTTCCAGCGGATGCGCTGGTTGCGCGTCACTGCAATCGTGAAAGCCACCATGATCAAGGCGCACAACAGGTAGACCGCCACCACGCCGCCGTCGAGCAGCTGCGCCAGCGGCGTGTTCGCGCCGAAGCGGTAAAGCATGCAGGGCAGCGCGAAATACAGCACAAAGGTGTTGAGGCCCGGAATCGCCGCCTGCGGCAGCAAACCGCGGCGGGCAGCCAGGTAACCGCACAGAACCAGGGCAAAGAAGGGGAAGGTGATCAGGAGGATGCTTAGCACAAAGCATATTGTCGCCGTTCGACCTGGCCGCAAGCCGACTGGCTATGATGGCCCGCTTTCCTTCCTTTTTTGCCCGGCTCATGGCGGGTTTTGCAAAGCGTCCGGGTTTGCCCGCCTCCCCACTGCATGTCGTCCACACCGCCCTCCGCTTCATCACTGGCCACCGGCCTGAACATCGCGCAGCAGGAAGCTGTCAACTACATGCACGGCCCCTGCCTGGTGCTGGCCGGGGCCGGCTCGGGCAAGACGCGGGTGATCACGCACAAGATTGGCCGCCTGATCCAGGCCGGGCTCAAACCCGAGCAGGTCGCGGCCATCACCTTCACCAACAAGGCCGCGGCCGAAATGCGTGAACGCGCCAAAACCCTGATCGGCAAAACCGCCAAAGGCGTGCTGATCTGCACTTTTCACGCGCTGGGCGTGCGCATGCTGCGCCAGGACGGCGAAGCGCTGGGGCTCAAAAAACAGTTTTCCATCCTGGACAGCGACGATGTGACCAGCATCCTCAAGGACGCCGGTGGCAGCACCGACGCCGCCACGGCGCGCCAGTGGCAATGGACCATCAGCGCCTGGAAAAACAGCGGCCTCAACGCGGCCCAGGCCGAAGCGCAGGCCGGCAGCGACGAGGACCACCTGGTCGCGCGCATCATGGCGCGGTATGAAGAGCGGCTCACGGCCTACCAGAGCGTGGACTTTGACGACCTGATCGGCCTGCCGCTCAAGCTGCTGCGCGAGCACGATGCCGTGCGCGACAAATGGCAGGCCTCGCTCGGCCATGTGCTGGTCGACGAGTACCAGGACACCAATGCCACGCAGTACGAGGTCCTCAAGCTGCTGGTCGGCGCGCGCGGGCGCTTCACCGCCGTTGGCGACGACGACCAGTCGATTTACGGCTGGCGCGGCGCAACGCTGGACAACCTGAAGAAGCTGCCGGTCGACTACCCGAACCTGCGCGTGATCAAGCTGGAGCAGAACTACCGCTCGACCAGCGCCATCCTGCGCGCCGCCAACAACGTCATTGCGCCCAATCCCAAACTTTTCCCCAAGACGCTGTTCAGCGAACTCGGCGAGGGTGAGCCGGTGCGCGTGGTCGATTGCGACAGCGAGGAGCATGAGGCAGAACGCGTGGTGGCGCGCATCCAGAGCCTGCGCGCCGAGGGCTCGCTTCAGGCCGAAGGCGGCCAGTACAAGGCATGGAAGGATTTTTGCGTGCTTTACCGCGCCAACCATATGGCCAAGCCCTTTGAAAAGGCCTTTCGCAAGGCGCAGATTCCCTACAAGGTCTCCGGCGGGCAGAGCTTTTTTGACCGGGCGGAGATCAAGGACCTGTGCAGCTGGATGGTGCTGATGGTCAACAACGACAACAACGCTGCCTTCATCCGGTCCATCAAGACGCCCAAGCGCGGCATCGGCCACACCACCCTGGGTGCGCTGAGCACCTTTGCCGACCAGTACAGGCTAAGCCTGTTCGAGTCCCTGTTCAGCAGTTCCCTTGGCGCGGTCCTGCCGGCCAAGGCGGTCGGCTCGCTGCATGAGTTCGGCCGCTATCTCAACGACCTGGAATACCGCGCCAGGCGCACGGTGGGCGCTGAAGACGCGCGCGCATTTCTCGCCACCTGGCTCAAGGAAATCGACTACGAGAAACACATCTACGACAGCGAAGACAGCGAGAAAGTGGCTGCTGCGCGCTGGACCAACGTGATGGATTTCTGCGACTGGATGGCGCAACGCTGTGGCGGTCAGATCGACGACACCTCGGGCGCGGTGGTTGCCGCCGAAACCAAGACCATGCTGGAAGTGGTGCAGACGATTGCCCTGCTGTCGACCATCAGCGAACGCGAGGGCGACCAGAATGTGGTGACGCTGTCCACGCTGCACGCCGCCAAGGGCCTGGAGTGGCCGCATGTGGTGCTGGCGGGTGTGAACGAAGGCTTGCTGCCTTTCAAGCTCGACGATGACGACGGCAGCAACACGGACGACCTGGCACTGCGTCTGCAGGAAGAACGCCGCCTGATGTATGTCGGCATCACACGCGCGCAGCGCACGCTGGCGGTCAACTGGCTGCGCCGGCGCAAGAAGGGCCGCGACACGGTGGCCGGCGTGCCCAGCCGCTTCATCGCCGAGATGGGGCTGGACAAAACCACGGTCCGTGAAGACCCGCGTGAAAAGATCCGGGCCCTGCGTGCAGAATTTGCCAAACGCGCGGCCGATGGCATCGAGGCCCACAGCCTGGCCGAAGCCGCCAGGGACGCGGGTTGAGGGCGGGACCAACATGAAAACTCCTACCCATTTCCGGTTTGCTATTTTTTTGATAGCTGTCAGCGCTTTGTACACGGGGGTTAGCGCTCAAAATGAGCCGCAAAGACCCAAGCCGACCCGCGCCTCAGGCGCTTGTCCGACGTCAGCACAGCTGTCCGCCCCACAGATCTACGGCCAATGGCGTGTACGCTTCACCCCGGCCCCTGCCGGCTTGCCTGAACAGGCCATCATGCGTCTGGAAAGGCATGCGGAATTCAGCGAAAGTGTGGCGGGGTCCGTCGTGCGGGAGCTGGGCGGCGCTGCGCGGCCCGGGGGGCATGCGCCCAGGGCGCAACTGGCGGGCGACCTGGAAAACGGTTACCTGACCCTCGACGAATCTTCGAACGGCATCAGCATCACAGGCACCTGGAACGGTGAAATGGTAGAAGGATCATGCGGAAAAAAATTCTCAGGCACATGGAAAGACACCAGCGACAAGGCGCCACCGGACACGCCGGACGTTCCGTTCACGCTGGAAAAACTGCCGGGCTGGTAGCCCTGGCGGCCAGCCTGGCTGGCGGCCTGCTGCCCGGCAACCCGGCACACGCCCAGAATGCGGCCCCGGCGGGCTGGCAGGCCTGCCAGGCCTTGGGCGCTGATGCCACGGCGCAGCTGGCCTGCTTTCGAAGCTGGGCCGACGCCCAGGCGGCGGCCAGCCATGCGCCATCCGCGCAGCCCCTTGCTCCGGCCAATCCACCGTCTGTTCAGAAAACGGCCGGCGGCCTGCAGCTTCCGGGCAAGGCGCCCGAGGCGCCGGATGGCAAACTCATTGGTTGCCGCGACACCAAATACTCCGAGCTGTCGCGGTTTTGGGAGCTGCAGCGCGGTACCGACTGCGACACTTTTGGTATCCGCGGTTACCGGCCCATCACGGTGGCCGGCGCGGTGTCCGACAGCGTCAACAACAGCCCGTCCTCACCAGCGGCGGGCCACAGCGTGACCACCCCGTTCAGCTACAAACGCTCCGAGGTGCGCCTGCAGTTGTCGGTCCGCACCAAGGTCGCCAAAGGCCTGCTGACCTCGGCCACGGGGGACGAGGCCGGCAGCGACTCGCTGTGGGTCGGCTACACCCAGCAAAGCTACTGGCAATTTTTTAACGGCAGCATCTCCCGGCCCTTCCGGACGACCGACCACGAACCCGAAGTCGTCTACATCTACCCGCACATGATCGACCTGCCGGGCGGCTGGAAGTACCGGCTGAGCGGCGTGGGCCTGAACCACCAGTCCAACGGCCAGAGCCTGCCGCTGTCGCGCAGCTGGAACCGCGTCTACCTGATGGGCGCCGCCGAAAAAGACCTGGGGGGCGACTCCAGCCTGACGCTGCAGGGCCGCATCTGGCAGCGCATACGCGAATCCTCGGGCAGCGACGACAACCCGGGCATTTCGGACAACATCGGGCGGGCCGAGGTCGCCGGCACCTGGCAAATCAACAAGGTGCACAGCCTGGGCATGACGGTGCGCCATTCGCTCAAGTCCGATGCGCGCGGCTCGGTCAAGCTGGAGTGGATGAAGGCCTCGACGGCCATTGCCGACAGCGCAGCGCTGCGTTACCACGTGCAGCTCTTCAGCGGCTACGGCGACAGCTTGATCGACTACAACCGCCGCCGCAATGTGTTCAGTGTCGGCCTGAGCCTGGTGGACTGGTAGCCCCCCGGAGCTTGCAGGCGGGGGCGCGGCATGGAGACCGCGCCGCCTCAGGCGGTTCGGCTGTTCGGTCCTTTTCCGCAGGCATGGTCCAGGTAACCCTGGATGACCTTCTTCTCATTCGCGTACTTGGCCTGCCGCTGCTTGACGATCAGGTCCTTCATCGGCTGGGCCCGGGCGTCGACGCTGGCCGGCGGGGCGCCCATGCTGGGATTGGCCACAAACTGGAAGCCGCAATCGTTCAGGTACTTCAACCCGTATTTCTTGAGCCGGGTGAAGTATTTGGTGCCGCTGTCAAACTCCTTCTGACCAATCTCTCCCAAGTCGGTGAACATGTTCTGCAACTGCCACTGGCTGCCGCAGATCCCGGTGTTCAGGGTGAGCATGGCAATCACCGGGCTGGCATCGCAACCTTCCTGGAAAAATTCCTTGAATTTTTTCATGTTGCCGACCAGTGAGCCCGTGCGCTTGAGTTCGCTCGGCGCCCTGGTCACCCGGGGATCCCCCAAAACGGGCTCATCGACAGGTATCTTTTCCTGCAGGAAAAGGACCCGGGCCTTCAGCAGGAACAGCCTGATGCTGGCCTGCTCCATGAGGCGCATGACGAACTTGATCACCCATTCCACCGCGCTGGTGATGGCGGCGATCAGGCCCTGCGCCCCGGCGGCAAGAAAAGCCAGCGCCAGCTGGACCGCCCCCTTGATGAGGGTCCACAGCCCTGCGGCAATATCCATGGTCATGCATTTTTCGATGCGGCTGGCCAACAGCGCCGGGTGGCCGTCGGTGATGCGTATCTTGCGGCGCTCAAGCCAGCCGCCCACCTTCATCTTGATGCCCTTGAAGGTCTGGGCCAGCCCCACAACCAGATCCAGCCCGGCGCTGACAAAAGGCACGGCCGCTTCGGCGCACTTTTTGACCGCGAACATGATCAGTGGCCGGAGGGTTTCCGTGCCTTCCATGAAGGGGTCTTTCCCCATGGCCTGCAACTTGTCCATCAGCCACTTGACCAGGTCTTTCACCAGGCCGACGAGAACGTTGATGACCTTGGCCATCATGTCGTAGAAAAGCGCGCCTATCACCACCGCCCCGCTGATCGGGGCGAAAAGCACCGCCGTCACGGGCCGCTCACCCAGGGCCTTCAGCGCTTTTTTCGTGACCGGAAAGCCGTAGTCACTTTGACCCGCAGCAGGCATGGTGCTCACGGTGTGGGTGGCGGCAGAAAGTTTGAGGTAGTTCATGTTGCCAACCGCGTGCGGCAGCCCCCGGCCCTGGCTGCTTCCGCCCTGGCGGAGAAAGGGCGGCGGCGCGTGCCCCCCGCTGGCGCGGCCGCGCGTGAGCGGAGGAGGTCCCGAAGCCGCCTTCGTGCTCATGGCTGTCGGCCGCATGACCTTGACCTGGCGCGTGGTTGGCCCCGCCTTGGCTGCGCCCGGGGCCGTGACCATCCCATGAACCTTTTTGGCGCCCATACCGAACACGCTGTTCGAATAGCCGAAGGCATCCGAAACACTGACATCCTCGCCCTTCACCGAGAAAGCCGTGATGTCTGCCTTATCCGGGTCTTTCAGCTCGCTGTAGTTGGTGCCGAAGCCGCTGGCCAGTGCACCGCCTATCGCCCCTGCACCTTCCAGGACAATCCCGAAATACTCCATGTTGATATCGATGTTGGCCAGCAGGTAAAGCACGCCATAACGCGAATGCTGGTTGGAGATGTCCATGCGCTTGCGGCCCGCCTCCGTGATCGCGTCGGGCGCCTTCACCTTGTTGTAGATGAACTCCAGCAGGCCGTTGCTTTCGGTATTGCGCTTGCATTTCTTCCAGGAGCCGCCGTGCTCGCTGTAATAGGACAGCAGCGCGTCCCTCAGTTGCTGGCGATACATTTCCTCGATCTTGTCGTTCGGCTGGGTGCGGCTGTTGTACCAGCGTGTATAGGCGGAATCGAGCGCCAGCGTCGTCTCGCCACGGCTGGACAATGTCAGCGATGTACGGTCCTTCCACTCGGCAGGGGTAACGATTGCGGGTACTTTCTTGGTGGCCATACGGACTACTCCTGTGTACTTGGGATGAAATCAGAATGCGATTACTGGTGCGCGGTTCGGGCGCTAATCCTGGCGGGATTCCTTGATGCCCAGCAAGGAAAAATACCGGGCGATGTCGCCTTCTTCTCGAACCACTTCCTGCATCAGGTCGGCCAGCGACATGCGTCCCCACGTGACTGCGCGCTTGACAAGATAAGGCGTGGGGCTGTGCGGCTCGGCCTTTTCCAGGAAAGCAGCAACGGCTTCGAGCATGCGGTAAGCGTCTTCGCGGGTGGTGATGGCGCCGGAGCGGAGCAAAACGTCGTTCCCTGCCGGTGTGGTTTGGCTTGTCGGGGTCGCAGCATCCATGGCCTGCTCCTGGTAGGTGTTAATGTTTTCGCCAGCGCTGGCCTCGGCAAGGGGGGGCGCCGGCTGGGGCCGGGGGTCACGCCCGTCGAGCAGTCCGATGACGGCCCGCTCGATGCGCCGCAACATTTCGCCGACGCGGGCCACGCTGGGCGGGTTGGCGCTCATTTTCCCGTCGAGCAACAGGCTCAGGGCATCCCATCTTTCAATGCCCAGCTGCAGCTGGTCCCGCATGGCGAACAGGGACTGCAGATTTTGTCCGCCACTGGCTGCGCTGGTTAGCTCATCGCGCGTCATGGCCGGGGCACCCCCCGAACTCGCGGCGCTGCCTGCATCCGGCTTTTTCTGGTGATCGGCAATCAGGGCCTGGTCCCAGTCGGCCAGGCTCGCGGCTGAAGGCAGGCGGTCCGGCAAATGCAACAACACCAGGTGCAGCTTCAGGCTGAGCGGCAGGTTCTCGTTCATCCAGATGAACGGCGCGACCCGCGCATCGTCATCACCGTCTTCGATCAGGGGATGGCCTGTGTCCCAGAATCGCTCCACCATGCCAACAAGAAGTTGGGCCGCAGCATTGAAACCCGCCGCCTGGTGCAGGCGAATCCAGGCTTCACACAGCCAGGCGGCGGCCTGGAAATCCTTGGACCGGCCGAGCAGCTCCACGCACCGGGCCGACACCAGCTTCCAGTCGGCCTTTTTGAGCGGCCGCTCCCACTCGCCCATGGGCACACTGGCGTCGTCTTCCTCACGGGCCTGGCGGATGCCCAGGTACAGGGGGTCGTAGCGCAGCGAGGGGCCCGCCGGCATCGCGCCGGGGATGGGCGCCAGCAGCGCTTCGACGTCGGGTAAAAAATGGGCGGGGTCGTTCATGTTTGTCATTGCACATTGAACTCCGGCGCGCGGGTCGGGAAGGCCCCAGGCCAGAACACAGGGGTGCGTTTGCCCACCGGCGACAAGGCCAGCCGCAGATAGACCCGGGCCCGGACTTCCGACGCGGGCAAGCGCGGATTGTCGGCTGTCAAGCTCAGGGGGAATTCCATGCGCAACAGCTGTGAGCGTCCGTCCGCGCGGCCTGCCGCATCCGGCTCACGCTGGCGCTGGATCATGCGCAGCAACGCCCAGGCGTCGGTGAAGCGGTAAGACACGGTTTTTCCCTCGGCAGACATGTGCAGTTGCTGTGGATCGTTCACCGCATTGACCGGGGAATCCTTGGCCAGCCGCAGGGTCAGGGTGATCGGTGTGCCCGGCTCCCAGCGCAGGGGTCTCGGGGCGTCGCGCAACTTGATGCTTTGTGAACCGACTTCCAGGGTCCAGTCGATCACCTTGTTGCCTTCGATCTCGGCCGACTGGTTGGTCCTGAACTCCACCGCCATGTCATACCCCGCCACAGCGCCCTCTTCCACCGGATAAAGCGGCGCCATGAAAGCCCTGACGCGGTCAAACTGCTCAACAAACCTTCTGGCGGCTTGCCCCGGCGCCACGCTGCGGTTGCTGGCAGTGGTTTCCTTCATGATGCGCGAGATCCTTTCAGAACTCTTGAGGAGCTGCCCGACGTCCTCAAAGTCCGCGTCAGGCGCATCCCTGGCGGTCGGCACGGCGAAGGGCTGACGGCCCGCGAGCAGACGGTTGAAGCTGCCGGAGAAGGCCGCCCACTGCTCCTGCTGTTCACCGATGCGCAGCTCGTTGCATCGCTTGAGCAAGGCGTTGTAGACCTGTAAATGCTTTTCCGCAAAATAGTCGGCCGGACGCCCGCCAGGCGACTTGCCAGCGAGTTTTTCGGAACAATTGAGCCGATCGATATCCGCGCCCACCGCGACAAGAAACTGTTCGTAGACGACCAGGCTGCTGTTGGGATTTTTCAGGCGGTAGCGCTCCAGCTCACGGTTGATCGCCTGCCAGCGCCGCGCAAGCTGCGATTCGGCCGTGGCGCCATCGAGTGATGCGAGGTAAATCTCCGACTGGCGGCCCAGGGTCTCGGCGCGGCTGAATTGCAGCGCCAGGGTTTGCAGCAGCCCGGGCGCGTCCGTCACGCCAAAAGCCTGCAGCACCGGCCCGCGGTCACCCAGCCAGTAACTGAAGTCGCGGCCCCGGATGGCGTACAGATCGGACTGGGTGAGGCTGTCATCGACCTGGCGCAAGCGCGCCACGGCGTCTTGCGAAATCAGGCTCCGCAAGTTGTCCGCTTTCCCCCGGGCGCCGAGTTCTGTCAGCAGGCCCTGGACCTTGACCAGCCGGCCACGCGATGCATCAAATGCCATCGCGTCGGCCACTGCGCCGGGGTCGGTGCGGCCGCTGATGGACAGGGCGTCCACGGCGTGGTCGCTGACCAGCCGCGCAAACTGGAAATTGACAAAGGCGGCCACACTGGAGCGAACGGCGGGCGGGAATTTAGCCAGACTTTCACCCATGAACCGTTTGTGCGCATCACTCAGCGCCAGGGCCTGATCGAGCTTGGTGCTGTCCCACACCAGAATGCTTTGCGCCACGATCTCCGGAATCTCGCGGTCGCTTGGGGGCGTCATGAACGACTGCGCCAGCAGCCCCGTCAGCGCATCACGCAGGGCCAGGCGATCGGCGGACAGCGCAAATCGCGCCTCCTTCTCCTGCCAGACGATGCCCGATTGCCCGTCCACGCCGAACCGGGTGTAAAACTCGGCGCTGAACTTCTGGAATTCCGTCAGCGCGTGCTGGCGCGCCAGATCCGAGGATTCCGGCCCCAGCAGGCGGCGCGACTGGGTGATGCGCATCAGGGCGGCATCGTAGGCCGGCCCCAGGTTCAGCGTGGATTGCCGCATCCAGCCGCCTTTGCCGCTGGCCAGCAAGCTCTCCTGCTCCTTGATGGCGCCCAGCACTTCCTTGTACCCGCCCACCGTCTGATTGAAGCTGCTGATACGCGCATCGGGAGAAAACAAGCGCATGCTCTGCGCTGCCAGCTGGCGCTCGGACACAAGCAGGTCGTTGTTGCCAAACAGGCGTTGATCCAGTGCAGCCACCCCCTTGCCCAAACTGCATCGCACCGCCTGCTGGATATGCATCACGCTGATGGCCGCCGGCGAAATGCTTCCGGGTGCGTCGCTGCCGCGGAAGAAACGGATGCTTTGCGAGATGTTGCCGGGCAACTCCGCCCCCAGGGTGTACTTGACGAGCAGGCGCAGGTCATTGGCTTCGTTCTGGCCGGGTCGCTGCAACCGGACCATGGACACAATCGCCTGGTCCAGTCGCTCCACCGCGGAGACGTACTGCAGCATGGCCGAGAATTCAGCCAGGTCTTCAACCGCCAGGCTGGCCTTGCGCGGCTGGCCGGCAATCGCCAGGAAACCTGCGGGCGCGGAGCATTCACCGCCAATGATCAATTCACCGGTGCTCGCATCCTGGGACACGCCTGTCATGTCGGCGGCCCGGGCGTACAACTCACGCCTCAGGGTGTTGATGGCAATCTCGCCAAACTCCCGTTCGATGCGCTCGGCCACACGATCATCCAGGTTGTCAAAAATATCCCAGGAGCCTGGCATGAAAAAAGTCCAGGCTTTGTCGGTCCCCAGCTTCTCGATGGCCGCAAGCAAGGACAGGGTTTTCGCGCGATACCAGTCCGAAGGAATGGTTTCGCCGCGTTCACTGGCCCTGGCGCGATAACCGGCGTCGGTTTCGATTTGCGTCAGGGCCCTGGCCAGTTCGGGATTGCGCTTGCTCAGCTGCACGGTGGCCACAAGCAGCCCCACACTCCATCCGCCCAGCACCAGCACGGCGCCCCAGCGCGCCGCGCGGCTCAGAACGGGACGGCTCAGTTGCTGCCGCGAAGGCCTCGCGACGCCGTACTCCATGAATATCTTTTTCTCGAAAAGATCCCTCAGGAACGCGGGCTCCTGCATCAACTGGGACACGAGGTCGGCCTGCTCTTCCCTGGTCTCACCTTCCATCGCCGCCGCCACATCGAGGGCGCTGGCTTTTTGCGCCGACTCGCTGCTGTCGCCGGTCAGGTAGATTCCGCGAAAAAAGAAGGGCTCGTGGTAGGCGCTCGGCCGCATCAGCTCGTCCACGTAGACCTGCAGCTGCGCCCTGATCGCGTCTATCCGCGTTGGAAGCAGGAAAAATTTTCCGGTTTCGGCACTCACCGAATCAAGTGCGAAAAGTTCGGCAGAAGTGTCCGAGACCGTTTTGACCACGCTGTCCAGCGCCTCACCGACCCAGCCGTCCTGGTAGGTGGTGGACAGGTCGTAGGGCGAAGACCAACCCAGGATACCGGCGCGCATCGGCTCGGGCAAGGCCCGTGCAAAAGGCGAAAAACCTTCGATCTGGTCGCATCCCGAAACCATCACATAGACAGCAAAACGCATGGCGAAACGGTTTTGCGCCAGCCAGAGCCGGCGATGCGCCAAGCGCGCCAGTTTGCCCAGCTCCAGGAGTGCGTCGGGATTGCTGTCGAGCAGCAAGGCCGCCGGCACAGTGATCACCACCGAGTCAAACGGCCGCTGCGGCCGATACTTGCGGCACAGGCCGAGGAATTCGTCCCAGGGCTTTTCAGCCGCGTCCTCGTCATCGGGCGAGCCCAGGTAGGCGCCCTGCATGTCGATGACGATGCCCTTGTCGAAGAAATGCCATGAGATGCCTTGCGCAGCAGCGGCCGAGGCCGCTTCGGAGCTGAGCGCGCTGGCGACGCCGGACTGCTCGATGGGCAGCTGTTTGTTGTCGTTGCCTTCGTTGAGGACCAATACCCAGGGGATGCTGTAGCGCTCGCTTCTGGAAGCGATATTGCCTTCGATCAGTTCGACCGCCTGCCGAAAGGAGCTGCGCAGCGAATCAAATCGCATCTTGACGATTTTGGGGTCGCTTCCCGGCTTGGCTGCAGACCGGCGAACCGCAAAATACAGCACCAGCCCCAGCGCCACCAGCACCAGAACAATCAGAATGCCCAGCGATGCCAGGAACAGGTTATCTCTCAGCATCGTGGGCCTTTCGAGCTGGATCGATAAAACACCTTCATTTGGGAGCTTCCGTTCCGGTGATGTTGCCGTTCTGCAGCACCTGCCTGACCGGCCAGGATTGCCAGAGCCACAGGATTTCCGAAATCGCGAGCAAGCCGGCAAAACCAAGCAGGAACACCACGGTCCAGCGGCTCAGCGTCTGCATCTTTCGGGGTGCAATGTGGGAAAGCGTGCTGGCATAGGCCCGCTCTGACAACACCCGGTCCCTTCCCGACAGATCGGGGCGCCGCTGGTAAACGAACTGGAACAGCTCTTCACGGTAGCCCGCAAAACGGTCGGTTTCGCCGGCGCCGCGGTATTTGCCCTGGAATCCCAAAGCCAGCGCCGACAGGTACAGGCTTGCAATCGGCCGCAGCGAAGGCTCCCGGTTGGACAGCAGTTGCTCGATGCGCTCAAACACCCGCTCACCGGCAACACTGGTCCTGAACAGCGATGCTTCCAGCAGGTGCGTGGTCCAGCAATCGCGTCCTATCCACGGCGTGTTGAGCAACATCTCATCGGCCAGCGCGGCCTTCAGGTACCGGGCGTCGGCAATGCTTTCGAGCTCGAAACGATTGCCTTCCCGCTTGGATTCAAGGGTCTGCAGCTCAATCAGGTTTTCCAGGTGCTTGCTGACCTGTTGCGCCGCCAGGTCGGGGTCGGTCTCGCGCATCTCGATCGCGCGAAGCTGCGCCTTCGAGACCTCGTCGAAAAAGGCGCGGAATTGCTTGATCAGATGATCGTCGTCCAGCTTGTCCCGGTTTTGGCGTGCCATGTCTTGTTGACTCCTGTGATCGTCAGCCCTTGACGAAAAGAACCATCTCCTGCGGACGTTGCGCCGAGGCGCTTTCCGTGGAGTTGCTGACAATCAGCGGTTCGTTCGCAAGCGTCAGTGCGGCGCTGGTCTGGATGGAGAACAGGGTGTAGCCGGAGCTGGCGCGCACGCCCAGTTCCTCGGCCACCTCGATGTGCGCGCGCTGGGCGCCCAGCACGCGTCGCTCCCTCAGGGAGGCGTAAGCTGATTGGGAGCCCACGATGGCGCCGTTCATCCACGCGATCAGGTCTTTCTCGGGCTGGCCACGCATGCCCACCACCAGCTGTTTGTCCACCCACTCGGGTTGCAGGACGATTTCGAACGCCCCGTGGCGGTATTCGAATTTGTGCTCGCGGTACTCCTGGCTGATCTCTTGCAGTGAATCCTGCAAGGCATCAAGCACCGGATTGAGCACCGCCAGCGGATCGGCATGATCGTATTCGGGGGGGACCGGGGGCAAAGCGCCGGGCTTGAGCATGCTCAGGGGTCCGAGCAAGGCGCAAAGCGCCAGGTAAAGCGCATACGGATGGAGGCTGGGGGTCCGCAACACCGCTTCGATTTGCGGCAAACCCGTCATGAGGTTGCGCAGCCGCTCCCGCTGCTCCAGGTAGGCCAGCCTGTCCTCTGTCTTGGAAGACGGCACCGCTGTTTGTTTGGCCACGAAGGCGGCCTTGCCGCGCAACTGGCCGACAAAGGCGGACACCCGCTCCCACAGCTCGCCGTCCTTGGGCATCTCAATAAGGGGCGGGAGTGCATCGCCCATCTTGATCAACTCGTTGTCCTTGAACACGGTTCCCAGGCGCAACCAAGTGTACAAACCGGAGGGCACCTTGCCTGCCACCAGCGACAGATTGGGAAGCAGCCGGGGAACATCGGCCGGCAAGGCCTCCGAAACTTCATCTTCCACCTGGCTGCTTGCCACCGACCGGAAACGCGCGGGTGACCCCTTGTCCCGCATGCTCCGCGTCATCGGCAAAATCAGGTAGACATCCAGGGCAGCGTTGCCCAATGCATCAGAAAAAGGAGCCAGGCTGAGCTCCAGGGCGCCATGCATGGCATTGTCGGAAAAATAGCTGACCGAGGTCCCGTCGGGCATGATGGCTTCCAGCTGCAGCACGCGAACAATGCCGGCGGGCAGCAGCCCGGTGTCGAATTTCAGGCGCCGGACCCCCCATGAAAACGGGGCGGCGAGCAGGGTGTGCCAGGCGACCAGCGAGTCCAGCCTAGAAGCGGCTTGCTGAAAATGTTGCGGCGACAGCAGCATGCCCTCGTGCCACTGGATACGATCCTCAACGGTAAAAGACTTAGACATGTGTCCGCCCCTGGTGGCCATGACATCCAGTCGTGTGCAAACGGAAAGTCATGGCATGTTTTTTCATTGGAATTCGTAGCCTTATTCGCTCTTCTGGGCCGAGACTGAAAATGAGCGGGCGCCCAGCTGCACCAGGATGTCGCCCTGCATCTGGTCCACACGAACCCGATGTTCTCCCGGCGTCAGGTAATCCGCAAAAATGATCACACCCACCAGGCGCGATGCGCCAAAAGCGCTGGCAGGAAGTTTAAGCGTCTGGCCGGGCGCAATTTCCATGCTCCGATAACCCAGCCCTTCTGGAAAGGTTTTGGCGAGATCGCTGCGGGAAGAGAACCATTTGGCAGCCGACAAGGCCGACACCATGGCCAATGTGGCATCGTC
>Ga0307516_10003620_pt1 | contig 19640 bp, 19 predicted proteins | sample 19_EM_MG_FD_203310 | JGI IMG/M metagenome (GOLD analysis project Ga0307516, IMG submission 203310) | Populus trichocarpa ectomycorrhiza microbial communities from riparian zone in the Pacific Northwest, United States - 19_EM | ecosystem: Host-associated > Plants > Roots > Unclassified | place...
CGCCCCCCCCGCCCCCCCCCCCCCCCCCCCCCCCCCCGCCGCGCCCCGGGCGCCCCCCCGGGCGGGGGCCCCCCCCCCCAGGGCGGTTCGCTTGACGCTTGTCTGACCGCTTGGTGGATCACTTCGCGTTGCATCCATCTTGACATGACTAACACAGTTCAGTGAATCAGATACATCAGGAAGTGGTGCAATGTGATGCGGCTAGTAGATAGTGAGTAAGATTGGCGAGCTTCGTGACGTTGTTAGCGCCGCTCTCAGAAAGGCGAGTAAGACGCGACGACCACCATGTCGATGAGGAGGATGGCGGTGAACGTGTAAGACAGCGACGATTACGATGGCAGGGGAAGTTGTGTAATAAGCCGTGACGGCGAGTAGGACGGAGAATGGCAAGTAGATTGGTGATGGCGAGGTGGTGGGGAGAATGGTAATGAGGACACGCGGTGAGAACGATAGCAAGTAAGTCGCGACGAGTACGACGCGACACCCAGGATAGCAGTGAGGACGCCGGTAGCAAGTGTGTAACGAGTATGCTGGTGTCTCAGACACGACGAATAGAACGACGAGTAAGACGTGACAACCACGATATCGATGGGGAGGTTGGCGGTGAGGATAGGCCTTGGCAGAGGGTAATGAATGATAAACCAAAAAAATAAAAATACGAACCTACCACTCGAGGAAAACTCTGATATTAACGTTACTGCCCAGGGCCATGACTACACCCACGTCTCGGAATTTCTCGGATGCTTCCCTAAATTACTGTGTAAGAAGCTTCATGAGAGATCACTCGAATTACCCAATTCAATGCCCCGCCGCCAGTTGTTAGTCACTGAGACCGTCTCAGTATGGCTCGTCGACAAGGGGAAACATCTATGTGCACCGAAATCACCGACAAGCAGGGCAGCCCATACATTGAGAAACAAACGGAGGGACTCTGCGTCCTAAAACCACATACGATATCAAACACAAACCCGCAACCGAAAACAGAATAAGATAATACGCTCAAAAAGAACCAACATACTGTGCTACTTGTTCAGTCCAGCGTTGCAGACTATTGAGATACTCAGCAAAACTGCAGTTCGTTAGTCTCTCCTCTCTTGAAGAACCTGGCTCTGGGATATGACCTTTCTATCCTGTGAAATAAGCATTAGCGTGCGCGTGGTGGCCGCTCTGAGCGTCACTAACCTTTCCTGTAATTCGGAAACCCTCTGGTTCGAATCTTTCAACATTTCCTCTAGTTCCGCAATCCGGTCCGACATCTCCGTCCTACCAAATTTCAGTCCTGCTCTCATATAGGTTGCTGTTACGAGACCTACTTTTCCTTCTCGCAGCAAGTCCCCGGATCGGCAGCGACAGAGTTCCAGCACTCGAGATTCTGGTCGCCATTACCATTTTCGACAGCATTTTCGTCTTCAAACAAGCGATCGAGATCTGGATTGTACTGATCCAAATAAGCCCATAAGGCGGTTTCCGCATCGATAGCCGCATCTCCATGTGGATCTTGAGGTTGAAGTAATACGTTACGTTCACTGAGGTCTGCATCTTCCTGAGATGGGTCGGGATCGTTGTAAAATGGTGTGTTCAATACTGCGTGTGTTCTGGTGGGTGTAACTGGCTGTCTGGGATTTATGCTGAGAGCGACCACTCCATACATATATACCCACATATCAGAGGGCGAGGGATGTGGCCTGGTGTATTATCGACTCCGCTAGCGGATACTCAGGCGCTGCTCCTGCAACCACCGCTCGTAAAATAGTTACCCTCTGATCGTCTCCGGGTATCATACAGCTAGTAAAACCAAAAGAGTACCTGAGAGGCGGCGGGGGCCGTCATATGAACACCACTTGACGCAGTGCTCTCTGAAGTTGGTTGCTAGACTCCAGGGCGGCGGCGGGTTTTAAGACCGAGGGGAATATGTATTACCTTAGATGATGTCGAACGATTTGGGAGGACAGGGAAATCTAGTTCAAGATTCCTTTCTTCGCCTTGAATGATAACCATCACGCGCTACTCATTTTAGGCAGAGCGTATTGCCATGATTTGCATAGGTCGTACACGATTAATGACAAAATTAAAAAGAGCCTCGAAGAACGCGTGTTTCAGCCACTTTTCTATGGTGCCGGCTCCATATCTATGTCTGCCTATGCGCGCGCTGGAGGTATACCTTCACCACCTTGATCCATCACCGCGCGCATTCCCAGAGCATTCGAAGTTCGTTTAGGCGTGCGGCTGTCACAACGTACCATTGTCTCGTCACTCCGCTATAACTTTCTGCGTGATTTATCCTGACCTCCTGTAAGTTTCATTGTATTTTCAGGCAAAACAGAAATAATACAACAGGTGAATTAAAGGATATTTAAAAGAGATTGTCGCTGCTGTTATAATCCTTCTTGCCACTCAATCACACCTAACACGAACAAACAAACAAAGAGATCCTTCTCACTCCGATGAAACTTGTATCTGTCACCTTCTTGTTTCTTGTGGCAAGTGTTGTCATTGCGGAGTTAAGCATAGATCTTGGCATCGACAACTATGAATTTGAGGTTAGTGGGCGCAAAAAGGCCAGCAAAACCATTTGTACGTTTTCCTCCCTAAGCTACCCCCCCGCCTGGGGACTGGAACACACAGTGAGGAAGAAACTGATGCGAAAATACTAGCTCAAAATTTAGCCATGGCTACGGGGGTCCCGCGCTTCGCAGGTGCAGCAATCGCGGTCGCAATTGTCGCTGCGCATTTTTAATGGGGGTTGGGTGCGCGGTGGGAAGGTTGCGGAATAACTGCTTACTTGTTTCGTGTGGTTTCGTCTTGTTTCGTCAGTAGTTGCTATTTCCCTAATAAACGACGGAATGGTTTGGTTCTCAATCACCCGTAATCTTGTTGCCCCCGCTTCGACCAGCCACAATGGAAGACAAAGGCCGGAGGCTGGAATTGAGCAGGGGAGAGGGACTAGGGAAGGCTCCCCTGGGGTACTGTAGAAGATCGACCACTCCCAACACTCTTTTCTGCCAGTCACCGGTAATCTCCTGCTTATTTTCTTTCTGCCAAATTTCCAGTACCTTGACTTCATCCTTAAAGGATATAGTAGGGCCAAAGAATACAGTAGACCGGGTGGTGAAGGGGGCCCCAGCCAGATGGAGGAGGTAACAGAGGTGGTGAAAGAGATCTCATTTCGGCTCGGAGGCGCAGAGGATTCTGATTTGCAGCCAACAGTAGTATCATCCTTCTCTTTCTGACCAAAGAACCGGCTAATACTCCCACAGGTACTATGAAATTTGGCAGTTTCCTTCTCCTTCTGAGAATAGTACCATCGCGACTGTGCCGTCCTGCCAGCATTGGTCTTCGAATATCCTTTCAACTGTTGTTCTGCCTTCGCCCACCCTGAATTGTCCGGTTGATGGAACACAAAAACATCGTCCTCTGGCTCTGAATCAATAGCAATGCCTTCGGTATCGCTACTTGAGAGCGTGTCTCCTTCCGAACAACTGTCAGGAATCTCCACTGTAGCACTGGCTATCTGTCTCTTTTTGCTATTTCTAGCAAAATTCTAGCATAAGCTGCTGCAGCTTGGCTGGCAATCTTTCTTTTGCTAGAGCGTGGCATCGTGAAGGAGAGTGGCAGACGTTGGATAAAGTTTGACTTGATGTATGTAGGGCAACGGCGGCGGCACATATGTATCCGCCCCTTGTGCATTCATCAAATAGAGGGTGGGGGCTGGTCGAAGCGGGGCGACAAGACACATAGTCTACACACACTCTCACTTGGGGTGGACGAACTTTTTGTTGGAAAAAAAACTCGTATCACTGCCGGCCGTCACCCCCGCACAAACACCATAGGCCTGACAAGCCCGTACCTAGTCAAGTAAAAGGAAAAAAAACCAGTTTATGAAAACTGCTCCGGAAGCCATCGCTGCTCGCCGAAGTCTGCTGCCGCCAGGCCCCACCTGAGTGTTGATAAACTGCGGGCAGATGATTTGCTTCCACTTCATATGTAAAAATAAATTTTAGGGGGGTGGCGGGGGCTAGTCGAACATCAGCAAAAAAATGAAAAGTTGAGGTATATTGGTTTTTTTCGAAGTGAGACACAAATTTTAAATTTCCTTTCTCGGTGTTTTAGTTGAAATAAAAGAGATTATTTTTTTCCAAATCCTTACGGGAGCAAAATATAACTTCTCACTTACAGAAGCTTAATAAAGCTTAATAAAGCTTACGGAAGCACCGGGAGCACCGGGAGCATTTTTCGAGTTTTTGCTGATGAAGACATACGTGCAAACCCTCCATCCCTTTCCCCTTGATCGAGTCGATGAAGGTGTGGGGACACGTACCCATCTCAACTGACGTAGCCAACGAACATTGTAGATACGGCGGTAAATCTCGTAGACTACGCGTGGATGCAACGACATACATAGATACATACGTCACAACCTTTCTCCCACTTCAAACGTCATAATTTTCTATTCTTCTCTGCTCTCCTCCCAGGCAACAATGTCTGGACGGTAACTGTTACACCGGGGTTATATCGTAACGGCGGTGTGGAGGTACTTGAAGTCAGGTATCTTTCTTTCACAGCGGAATAATCTTAGATTTGTTGTTCGGGGTTCGGTGGGTTTCTTTCCTTGTGATATTTTTCCTCGTCGCTTCGTGGTGTGCTAACATCCCTTCGCGACCGGGTCACGTGATATTTCGGGAGAGAAGACTTTCTTCTCTCTTTTTGCCCGCGTAGTCACGCCGTTCCCTAGCTGGTTTCTCAAGACGTCTGTCTTCCACCGGTTTCCACCAGTGGTTGTGAGCGGATTGGTCATAATCGGTAACTAGCGATAAGGTGGAGTGAATTGGCTCCGCCACGCGCCCACCCGGACGCGCGGCCCAGCAAGGCTCTTCCGGCGATACGAGAAATCCATCTCGATCCCATCCTTCTTACTGGCGCCTCCTCTATCTCAGCTGACGGTGGCATCTCCTCTTTTCCAAGAGTTTCCACGCCCCACTCCTTATCTCCCGTCTAGACTCTCTCCGCCCCAACATTCGTCATGAGCCCCGCTCATGGCGTGCGACTTGCATGCTCCCTTATCTTCCCCTCTTCTGCAGCGGCTACCGACTTCGGCTTCGACCCGGGGCGATGACGCCTATCTTGGATAGAGAATTACGGGTATGTTTCGCCCCAACATTTCCAAGTAGCTTCTTCATCGCTTACCGAGGTTTTGTCTTGGTCGGCCGTACTATGTCTGGAGGGTGAAGTCTTTGGATGTGGCTTTGATTCTTTCATGTGCCCTTTCTTTCTGTGCTGCACCGTAGGGTGTAACACTACTCCCCCCTTTCCTAAGCTCCGTCCCGGAGCTTTTCCACCTCTTGACTTCGTAGTTCTTGTGTATGTTGCATTGGAATGCAGTCCTCCATCACCTGCATCCCTCCGGTCACCTGGTCTGAAGAAAACCCTCCTGCGGGAAAAAACTCCAGACCATTTCGGCTGACAACCGGCCCTCGGACCCGGGGATCCGCCTGGGGTCCTACATCAGAGTATTGCGAAGGAAACCGGGGAATGCCGATGTTCCTCCGAAGAGGTGATCAGAAGATGGGTTGGCCTGGCACGCCGGTGTAGCAGGGGATCAGTCCGGCCGTACGGTAGTCTTGCCGCCAGAGCCGGTCAAAACCAGTGGCTCTTAACCGGCCACCCACGCCTCGCCACAGTTAAAGGACAGTCGTCGTTCCCGCGGAATTACAATACCTTCGCTCTTCTGCTCGTTGCAAGGTTATTCGACTGAAGTCCTCCTCCCCTTCAGCCTACTACCCCCCGATCGTGCTTCAGCTCCCTCGGCTCCGTCATGCGCCAGGAGTGGATCGGAGTCTAGCTCTCAGGGAGCCGGTAGTCCCTCGGCACGTCCAGGTTGTTGCCGTGGAACTCTCGGAGTTTTCCCAGACCGCCTATCGAAAAGTTGTCGTATGGCTCCTCCGTCCAGTCTTTGTGGTTCGGGTAGTCGAGCCATTTGACGAGGTACAAGACACGGCGCCCTTTCTTGGTGCTCCCAAGGACCTCGTCAACATCGTATTCCTCGCTTTGTTCGATGTCGTCGGCCTTGCGGAGAACTTTCGCAGGGTCCGGCGGTGCCCGGTGTTCGCTGGTTCGGTAGGGTTCTAGCAGCGATACGTGGAAGACGTTGTGAATCTTCCACTTCCGGGGGAGGGTGAGTCGAACTGCGAGGGGTGAGACGATCTTCTCCACCTGGAAGGGGCCATGATTCTTGTGGTCCAGCTTCCGAGATGGCCGGCGCGTTTTGATGTTGCGGCCGTTGAGCATCACCAAGTCCCCAATCTGATACTTTGGGGGCTCGGTGCGCTGGGGGTCTGTGTAGCGGCGCATGAATTCATGTGCTGCTTCGAGCCGTCGGGAAGATTCCTCGTGAACCGTGCTCATCCAGTGGGCGTAGAGCTTGCTTGCCGGGTTCAAGGGCCCCGAGGTGGCCGGGTCGGAGAACACAGGGTGGAAACCGTAGTTGGTGTAAAAGGGCGACATCCCGTTGCCCATGGTGACCGAGTTGTTGTAGGTGAACTCAGCCATCAGGAGTAGTCCCACCCAATTGTCCTGCTCGTGACCGACGAACCCTTGGAGGTACGCTTCAATAGTCTGGTTGAGGCGTTCCGTCTGCCCGTCGGTCTGCGGGTGGAAGGCCGTTGACATCCGTGGTCGGATGCCAGATAGCCTGAGGAATTCCTGCCATGTTTCGGAGGTGAACCGGGAGTCGCGGTCTGAGACAATGTCCATGGGGAGTCCTTGGTATTTCCAGACTTCCCGAGCAAAGATGACTGCTAGGTTGGCCGCCGTCTTCTTTTCCTTGCCGAGGGGGAGGAAGTGCGCCATCTTCGTGAATCGGTCAATGACCACCCATAGCTGGTCGCATCCTTCCGAGAGAGGCAATTCCGTGATGAAGTCTATGGCGATCGACTGCCACAGGGCGTACCGAAGTTCCAAGGGCGACGAGAGTCCGTAAGGTTGGTGTCGCGCCGCCTTGTTATTTTCACATTCCGGGCAGCTTCGGACGTAGTCGATGATGCGTTCATCCATCTTGGGCCACCAGAAGTGCCATCGTATTAGCTCGATCGTTTTGTCCTGGCCCATGTGCCCAGCCATCTTTGAGTCGTGTTCTGACTCCAAGATCGTCCTGATGAGTTCCCTGTCCTCCGGGATCCAGAGCATACCCTTCCTGTAGAGCAGCCCGTCCTTGATCCCGAGGACCTCTGTGATCCTGGCTTTTCGGTCCCTCCGGGAACCCTCACGGGGGGCCCCGGCGTCCTCCCTAACCTTTCGGTCATTCGGCTCAGCTTCTTCCTGAGCCGCTTCCACCAGCTTCCACACCTTCTGGTATTCTTCATCCTTCCTTCCTTCCTCCCGGATTCTTGCAGTGAATCCTTCCGCCCAATTTCTGGTAGGGAGTGAGGCTACTCGTGCCGACGAGGCGATAAACGTCCTTGCCCATTGGTCTGGTTCCGCAAAATGGTTTTTCCGTAACACCGTCGCGATCGGCTGGTTTTCACTCCCCCCTTTCTCAGGGCGGTACTCCGACCGCCTGGATAGCGCATCTGGCTAGCCATTTCGAGACCCGGGTCGGTAGTAGATTTGGAAATCGATTCCTGCCAGCTCCTGAGCCCATCTTGCTTGCCGCCTGTTGAGTACTTTAGTTGTTGTGAAGTACTCCAGGTTCTGGTGGTCCAAGAAGACCTGTACCTGATGGATCGCTCCTTCGCAGTACCGCCGCCAGTGTTTGAAGGCGTCAACGATGGCTAGAAGTTCCTTGTCGTGGATTTCATAGTTGATTTCCATGGGTTGGAACTTTCTGGAGTGGAAAGCCACCGGGTGTAGTCGTCCCTCATCGTCTCGCTGGGATAGTACTGCACCTATTGCGAAGTCGGACGCATCGGTTTCGATGATAACTGGTCGCTGTGTGTCAAAATGTGCTAGGATTGGTGCGGTGGTGAATCGGCGCTTCAATTCTTCGAAGGCCACTTCCGCTTGCTGGTTCCAAGCCCAGTTTTTTCCTTCTCCTTTGGTTAGCTCAGTTAGGGGTCGTGCCACACCCGAGTAATTTTGGATGAACTGTCAGTAAAAGTTGGCAAATCATAGGAAGGACTGGGTATCGGCTAACGACTCTGGCTTTTTCCAACTTAGCACTGCTTCGACCTTTTCTTGCCACATTTTGATTCTGTCTCGGCCGATGATGTATCCCAGGAACTCCACTTCCTGTAGTTGCCATACGCATTTGTCGGGGGAGACTGCAAGGCCGTTTTCCTGGAGCTGCTCTAGCACTTTTTTGACCCTTGCATCGTGCTCCTCACGGGTTTGGGCGTATATGAGGATGTCGTCCATATATACCAGTAGCCCGACATCCAACATGTCCGAGAACACGTGGTTCATCATGTCTTGGAACGTAGACGGAGCGTTTGTGAGGCCGAACGGCATGACTTGAAATTCGTATCAGCCATACCGGGTTCGGAACGCCGTCTTCCACTCGTCGCCTTCTTTGATCCGGATCAGATGGAACCCGTTTTTGAGATCCATCTTGGTGAACCATTGAGCGCCCTGAACTCTGTCCTGTAGTTCCTGCATAAGGGGTAGGGGGTAGCAGTTCGGGATCGTTATCTTATTCAGAGCTCTGTAGTCCACGCACAGCCGAAGACCTCGCCCGTGTGGTTTTGGGATGAACAGGATGGGGGAACCTGCTGACGACGTGGACCGTCGGATTTTTCCTGTTCGGAGCATTTCCTTGAGCCATTCCCAGAGGGTTTCCAGTTTGTTTTCTGAGAGCGGATAGATTGGTCTTCCTCTTGAACCAGCCTTTGAGTGACTAAGGGGACTGAGCAGCCCGTATCCAATAGTACTCGGACGGATTTTTCGCGGTTTCCCCAGCAAAGGATCATTTGGACGATGGGTCTTTTTCCACACTGAGGTTCTTCCCTTACCCTCTTTGTGTGGCAGGTTTCCTCCTGTCCAGCCTTTCGTTTTCCTTTCATGCCACATATGATTCAGTAGGCCCCTGACTGTGGCGGGTCACAGCCTCTTAAAAATCCGAGTCGTCGGTGTCTTGTGCCCAGACACCTGTTTCCCGCCGATCCTTCGACCAGGCCGCTGCTGCTTCCCGCATATCCTCGTCTTCCGTTTTGATGAGCGTAGTCCGGACTTGTTTTGCGGCTGGCGCGTCCCTGGATTCCTCCAGGGTCCTCTTCCTTTTTGCACTCGAGGCCCCTTTCCATGGTGCTGTTGGGAGCGCGGTTCCTCCGGTGGTCGTTCCTGCATAACATTCGAACGTTTTGTGTCCGGTTCTCCCACATCGCCAGCACCCGTCTCGGCTTGCCCTGTATTCTTTTCGTTCTTTGGCGGGTACTCCCGCTAGGGCTTCCTCCTTGGTGCCCCAGTGCCCTGCTTGCCCAAATCCTGGCCTTCTGGCCTTGCCCCCCGAGCTAGCTTTCCCTGCTTGCTTGGGGCCCTCCTTCTCTCCCTGGCCTTTTCGGCTCTTGCGCGAATCCTTTCCAGGGTTTGGGCCTTCCTTTTCCTTCTTGCCCAACCGGAGTTCCTCCAGGGCCTTCCTCTGTTCCACGTACACGCCAGCCTCATAGGTGGCGGTGAGGAAATGCTCGTCATCCACAAATTCCCCCATGTGGTGGGCAAATCGCATGTCAATGATGGCTCGGGGCATGGCCATGTTGATTTTTTCCTGGAGGCTTTCTCCTACGCACCTTGCGTAAATGTTGAGCGTGCGGAACTCCGTTAGGTATGCCTTGATGTCCCCCTTGTACTCAAGCCCTCCCAATTACCTCTGGGCGTTGGCCGCTTCCTGCCTGTCTCGGTATTCCGCTTGCATGTTTGTCGCATATAGGGCCCACGTGTCTCGGTCCCCCATAGTTCTCCACCGGTGCTGGTGCCAGTCTCCGGCCGTTCCGGTGAGGAGGGTGCCGATCCATGCGATCCTTTGCGCATCCGTGGAATGAGGGTAAAACTCGATATATTCGCATACCAATTCCCACCACGAGGTGAACGGCGTGGCGGTTTTCCCATCGAATTCTTTTGGGTCCTTCAGCTTTAATTTGGCCACATTGGCTTGCCCCGCCTGTAACGCTGTTTGGGTGGCGGTCACCATGGCGGTCACGATTTCCCTTAGCTCGGTTGGAGAGAGCAGAACGTTGCAGATTGGTATCTGCGGTGGTGGGGATCGCGGAGGAGGAGTGTATCCTCCTGAGGACGGTCGCAGTGGTGGCAAAGAGGGAGACCGAGAGGCTCTTTCCGGTCGTCAAGTTGTCGGGGGCGGTGGCGGTGGCCCCCCAGGCCCGACCCCTCCTTGGGTTTGGGGGGCCGGCGTTGGTGACCTTGGTGCCGCCCCAGGGAGGCTGCTGATCGACGGGGCTGCTGCCGCAGTAGGAGCGGGGGCTGCCGACTGTAGGTAGGTCAGGGTTCTCCTCTGTTTTTTCTTAGCAGCCGAGCTGATCAGGGCGCTTACCTGAGTTTCCAAGGCTTACTGCTGAACGGCCCAGTCCTCGCAGTTCTGGTTCCACGCTGCTTGCTCTTCCAGCCGTTGCTAGCTGGCCACTTGGAGGAATTGGATGGCGTCTTTTACTCGCAGTATGCGGGTGTCTCGGTTGACGTCCTCGTTCGTCTTTTCCTGGTCTCGCAGTTGGATTGCCGCCCAGACGTCGTTGGTGAACTTTTGCGCCGTGTTGGCCGTCCTCATGAGCTCCGTTTGCATCCAGTCGGAGGATGCCCGTGCGTTGGCTTGGGCTTGGTCGTATACGTACTCCAGGGCCCCGGTGATTTGGGTGTATGTCTCCTTGATGCATTGGATTCGTCTGTCGGATCGGTCGTAGGCGCTGCTGCACACCATGTGGAGTTGTTCCAGGTCCCATTGGGCCTGTCGCTGCTGAGAGACCAGGAGTTGTAGCCATGCTGGCGGGTCCTTTAGGTCGATGGAGGGTTGCGGGGGGATGTCGCCCATGTAGACCTGAACCGCACTAGCCGGGTATTCCAGCCGGAGCATATCCACATTGGATGAGGCGGCTGGGAGAAGGATGATGCGTTCCTGGGCCATTTTTAATACAGGTCTAGAAAGTGTCAGGTATAAATGGTTTCGTCATCGATGAACTCGTAGTCGCAGATATCTCGAAAATCGAGTCCGGAAAGGTTCGCGCACTGATGGGCAAATGCGCAGTCGTACCAGTATTGGGTATACCAGTGCTGGGGTGTACAATCGATGGCCTCTGTCGGGATGGGTCCGTCGATGTGTTCGTCCCAGTGATCTTCGTAAAGCAGAGCTTCGATCGATTGGTAGCTTTGGTCGAAGTGGTGACTCGAAAGGGGTTCGAAAATATTTGCAAGTTCGAGTAGGAAGAAGTGATCTTGTTCAAACGAGGGCATTCGTAGGTGTGAATTATGATAGGTGACTCACTAATCCAAGATTATAGTGTGACACCGGGGTTATATTGTAACGGTGGTGTGGAGGTACTTGAAGTCAGGTATCTTCCTTTCACAGCGGAATAATCCTAGATTTGTTGTTCGGGGTTCGGTGGGTTTCTTTCCTTGTGATGTTTTTCCTCGTCGCTTCGTGGTGTGCTTATATCCCTTCGCGACCAGGTCACGTGATATTTCGGGAGAGAAGACTTTCTTCTCTCTTTTTGCCCACGTAGTCGCGCCGTTCCCTAGCTGGTTTCTCAAGACGTCTGTCTTCCACCGGTTTCCACCAGCGGTTGTGAGCGGATTGGTCATAATCGGTAACTAGCGATAAGGTGGAGTGAATTGGCTCCGCCACGCGCCCACCCGGACGCGCGGCCCTGCAAGGCTCTTCCGGCGATACAAGAAATCCATCTCGATCCCATCCTTCTTACTGGTGCCTCCTCTATCTCAGCTGACGGCGGCATCTCCTCTTTTCCAAGAGTTTCCACGCCCCACTCCTTATCTCCCGTCTAGACTCTCTCCGCCCCGACATTCGTCATGATCCCCGCTTATGGCGTGCGACTTGCATGCTCCCTTATCTTCCCCTCTTCTGCAGCGGCTACCGACTTCGGCTTCGACCCGGGGTGATGACGCCTATCTTGGATAGAGAATTACGGGTATGTTTCGCCCTAACATTTCCAAGTAGCTTCTTCATCGCTTACCAAGGTTTTGCCTTGGTCGGCCGTACTACGTCTGGAGAGTGAAGTCTTTGGATGTGGCTTTGATTCTTTCACGTGACCTTTCTTTCCGTGCTGCACCGTAGGGTGTAACAGTAACTGGGTACATGTCCCCAAGGATCGATAAGGCAGAACACCATGATACTCATCAACATTGTCTTGTCGCCCCGCTTCGACCAGTCCCCGAGTTCTCCCGCACACACACACAAAGGAAATCGATCCTTTCCCCCGTATCTCATCAATTAGGAAAGGAAGGTGGTGTCGGAAGGTGTCTTCTAGGCGCTAGATGGATCTTCGGAGGGTCTGGCAATCGTCTCGCTGACAATCGTACTGGCGACTCGGTGCCGGCATTTTTCTGCTTTGATTTGGGCTTGAAATTATTGGTCGGGATAAAGTCGTATTCCTCAGTCTGAAGGCGTTAGTTTTAGAAGTCTGTCAGACACGATGAGATATGCCTTCACTTCAATCAACCCGGGGACGACTCCGTCTGGTGCAAGGACATGCCACTTGTCACCGTCCTTGATCACCACGGTAACGTCTGCCTTGCACAACTCGCCGAGTTCATATGCTTTTCTAAAGACCGTTTTCTTTCTGCGTTCCAGAACACTGCAACGGTTAGTGAAAACTTATTTAATGGGTTGTGATGTGCTTACAGATCTCGCGTCTGTAAGCCGGTTGCCAAAGACAATGGTGTTTGATTTGTTTGATTCCTGCTCAAATTGGAGTATGTGCTTGCTGAGACCGAATTTCTGGATGCAGATAACCCCCCTCTATATGTACTGACCAGATAACTACATGGTATTGCATAGGAACACAACTGAGCGCATGTAAGAATCCTCCGGAGGTATATCACGCTAGCTTAAAGCGCGTGCAAAAGTAAAAGTGAAATAGAGTGGCTATTCTACATCTAGTGTGCCAAGCAGTGTCCCATTAAAGCTCACACTTTTCGAGAGAGAACCAAATCACAGTCTCGTCGCCCCGCTTCGACCGGTCGAAGTGGAAGTCCATCACCATGGATCGTTTGGTCAGCCATTACCAGTACCACCTAGGGCTTGCTATAATCATTGGCCTTTGGTTCCTCTACATTTTCATTCATTCGTTGATTGACTGTCTTGCTTTCCTGAACCGGAGATTGAAGACCTCACTACCAAGCCTACACCGCCATGTCGCAACATCCGGGCTGCTCAATTCCAGCGATGTGCTTATTTGTTCAATAATATCCTCCCTAAACGTCCTCTGGCTTACAAACTATTTTCGATCTACTGATGGAACATTCGCGAGGGCAGGGGCATTGGCTACCTTCAACCTGCCCCTATTGTGCGTTCTGTGGCTCAGGGAAAATGTCATCTTGGAGTATGCAGGGCTCTCGTCAGCAACTCATGCGCGCCTTCGCCTCTCCTTTGCAATACTCATTGGGCTTGAAGCTGCGCTTCATGCTGGCGGGAATTTGGCGTCTAACATGGACGGAATTTCTGTAGCAGCGTTGGTGTGTGTAGTTTTGTTGCCCAACGCTTTAGCGTTCGCCATCTGGACACAGATCAGGCATTTCGAAGTTCTACTAGCGTTTCACGATGCTTTGCTGGTATCCCTTTTAGTCCTACTTTGGTTACATGTGGGGGACCGCGAGGTACAGCTGCATTTGATGGCTGCAATGGGGAACTTAGTACTCGTTAATTTGATGCTCCCAGTGTTTTGCGTCCTACGGCACAACGGTACGACAGTGACGTTGACCGCAAAGCACGATGCAACAGAAGTTACGGTGCAGCTACCTCGCGCCATAACCATACTACCCGGTCAATATATATATCTCACCCTTGGGAAGTCGACTTTGGCAACATGGTTCAGCCCCTACCAATTCCATCCGTTCTGGCTTACTGGGACACGCGATCCCACAGTTATCACCGTGCTGGTGGAAAGAAAGGGTGGATTTAGCAGCAGCTTGTATCGCAGAGCCTTAACACCTGGATCACACGCTGGGCTCCATGCTCTCTTACATGGTCCCTATGGGCGCCACCGCCGCCTCGAAGATTACGAGATCGTAATATTTTGGGGGCAGGGTAGTGGCATTGGGCAGCAGATAAGTTACCTCGCCCATTTGACACAGCGTCATGGCTCAATAAAAACCCGAAAAATCCTGGTATTCTGGATCTTAAGCCCACATCAAAAAGAATGGTTCGCAGAAGAGATCACTTGTCGACTACTCAGTGACCCAGAGGATGCAAGACCACAGGTAAGTCAGCTTCCTGCAGATAGGTAGGTCCTTCTATATAACTAACAGGCATCAGTTTCTGAGGATCAAAGTGTGGGGAATCGATGGTGATTCTGGTCACAGGCTTGATTGTTTTCAGGGGGAACCTTCTATGGACACGGAAATGATGAGGAGCATTATAGGGCCGGGAAAGGTGGTAGTTTCTGTGTGTGGGCCCCGAACTGTAGGGCGTAACATGAGAGCAACACTCAGGAGAATGGACCTAAAACTAGATATAACTTTGAATGATGATTGTTATTGATGTTTCCAATCTTCCAAGACACCATAGCCTACTTCCTCTCCTCTTCCTCTTCCCGTGTCCTCCCCTCCGAGAATGGGCAAAGATGCGAAGGAACCACTACGTAGTGTCGATACGGATGCGCGCGTCTATGATTTTCAGCTGCTTCGGAGCCTTCGGAGCTCCAAGCAGCCGCGCAGCTAGTTAGGATCGGAGTGAGACTTCATCGCCGTATCCATGAGCGCCACTTGCCCTTCGTCTTTCCTCCTGTTCATATTCTAGGTGCTGAGAGCGAACGCTGATACTCTCATGTCCGGCGGCTAGGGATGCCATCGCGTACCAGACTCTGCTGGCACCAGACATGTGTGTGCGGGTTCTAATTTCACCAGATTTTATGACTAAAACAGTTAGTACAACTAAAAGGGAAATAGCTTACCTATTTTGATACGTTTGAGTAATAGAGTATATAAATGACCAGTCGATTAACTATGGGACAATCCAATTTGCAATGTTTATTACTCCGCCTACCACTCCTCCACTGTCCTACCATGAGCTACTCTCAATTAATCAGCAACTTCAGAATGAGCTGAATCGAAGGTCATACCTAAAAGATATCATCATTTCGCAACTCCAAGCCACGATTGTTGAAACTACCGAGCGACTCGCCGAGCGAGATTTTCACCTGCAACAATTACAATCGGTGTTAACCGAGTTTACGGACGAGTATGCGAATCAGCGTCCCAGCGTACTCTCCCACAGATTGCAAACAGCCACCGAAAGGCTTCGAGAAAAAGAGCTGCGGATCACATGTTTGTCGGAGACTTTACAAATAACGGCCAAATCGATTCGCGAGAGACACCATCCTGATGTCATATTGGCGTCATTTGACGCAGTACTTTTTGAAGTTGGTTCTTTACTGACGGGGGCTCAGGGGGTTTGAGACAGGGGAATATGTTTGTTTTCTTGGGTGATGTTGAACAGTTTGGGAGGTCAGCAATTCTTATTCTCATTCATGGCGGCGTATTAGCTAGCACCATGTTGCGCAGAATTCATGTGCCACCTTCCTGTGGTACATTGCATGAACCGTTTCTCTTTATCGGCTGCGGGCGCCAGCGCTGACAAGGCTGAACCTCTGTTAGCGTCGTTTTCAGCCTGGGGGGAGGTGTCCGAATACCCACGCAACAATGTAGTAGATAGTTCAGCCCACACCGAAACAAGGCTTCGGCCGGCCGCCGCCCAAACAATCATCCCTTCGACCTGCCAATCTACAACGTTAGTCATCCCTTCCACAGCCAGCAATAGAAAACCAACCAAGTTTCTTAACACTGGTTGCAGATGGTTGTCTTGGAGCGCTGGTTGTTGAGGTATTCACAGAACGGTGTTGGTGGCGGGTGGCATCCAACTCCCCCAGTATCACATGACATGTGTACCTCGCTCTCTGTTTTGCTCAGCTCCCCGCTCTCGCTTACTCCACATCCCCTAGGGTACCAGGCATCCAGAAGCAGCTGCAAATTCCCCCCCCCCCCCCACTTTTTTTATCATTTACTGCAGTTCCAGTGGAGTGCTTGACTTCATCTTACCCGTCGTTCCTCGCCATCACCGCCATCACACTCGCTGCGCCTGACTCGCTATCGTACTCACCGCCGGCGTCCTGACCGCCATTCCTTGCAGTTGGCGTCTTCATCTCGATTTTGACACCCAGAGAGCCATGCTTACCACATCACAAAGCTCGGCAGCATGTCTCACCTTACCGCCGGTGTCCTCCCTCCCCTCGTCACGTCGTATTGTACAGCTTCCCACTCTCTCACCGATATATTGGGTCGCCTCTTACTCGCTATCGTGCTAGCCGCGTCATATTGCACCACTTCCCGTTTGTCGCGACGATGGATGCGATGCTGTGCTCGCGCTGGGTGCTCTGTTGATATCGTACATGGTTCGTTGGTAGATCAAAAAGTGTAAGGAACCTCATGCAAAACCACATAACGTTAGCCAGGTAGAAGCAAGATATCAGGTAGAAGCGAGATATCAGGTAGAAGCGAGATATCAGGTAGAAGCGAGATATCAGGTAGAAGCGAGATATCAGGCGAGATATCATCAGGTAGAAGCGAGATATGTAGAAGCGAGACAGCCGGGTAACACACCGCTAACCCCACCATGTGAAGCATTATTTTTTCCCATGGCATGTGCAATGGCACAGGGATGGTGAAGCTCACAAGGTGTCAGCCCCTAACTGTAGAGCTATTGTAGACCGCACAGAGGGGTTAGAGGAATCACCGATGAGCACCCTCGGACCCAGAACGCAGCACGGAAATACAAAGTCATCAGGAGTAGCGAAAAAAAACCTCTGGAAGGCTGATATAGACAATAGAGTATAGTGGTGTTTATCATAGAAGGTACAGTGACTCATCATAGAAGTTATGGTTGTCCATTCAACTTACCTACATTTGGACATACCCCTGAGATCAAGAAGTCGGACATTGTCGACATCCTAACGCCTCTAGCACCCTATCAGTCCAAGTCTGCTCGTTCGGAACGGCAGCGTCAGGTTCGGCAGTCGTATTGATGGTGGCTGCCATAGCCAGACGGCGGTTCCGAGAGGCAGCGCGTTCGGGGCATTCGCGGAGGAAGTGACCAACAGTTCCGCAATACAGACATTCGCCCCGGGCCATGCTTTCTTGTCTGATACGATTATTCTCAGCAGTCCTCTGCGTGGCCGATAAGTCCACAGGCGCCACGCCATAATGTCCGCTGTTGGTGCCCGTCGGATTCGCTGGAGCCAGGGTGGGGGTGCTGGCTGAGGATGGCCCAGAGCGGGGCAGTCGCTGGGTACGGCCAGGCTGGACCCATTCCGTGGCACGAGCGCGAATCCGGTTGTCCAACTCCCGACAGATCTGGATCAAATGAACCAGACTATTGGATTGGGGACGGGAGGTGACCAAGGCATCTTTTATCTCATCCGAGAAGCCTTCGTACAATTGTTCTCGCTGGGCCTCTTCGTTCCAGTTTAGGTCTCCCATGATCCAACCAAACTCGGTGATATAGGCGGCAAAAGTGCCGCTCTTTTGCTTCAGTTTTCGAATCTCACGGTTGGCGGTACAGGTTCTGTTGCGGTCATCGAACGCCTGGTGGAGGAGGTCGAGGAGTGCGTTCAGGGATTCGAGCCGGATTCGTCCAGTATTCTCAGATACATAGCCGCGAATCAGGCAGAGGGTGGCCCCCAAGAGGCGGTTGACCGCATATTGGAGGCACACTTAGTCGTCGGGGTAACGATGGGGCTGTGCGGCCAACTTGTTGCGCAGCAGGATAATCCAGGTGCGCAATTCTTCGGCCTTACCGCCGTCGAAAATCAGTGGCGCATCAGGAAACCCCTTCTGGGCGGCGTTGGCACCACCCTGAGTGGTAGCCATGGCCACTACCTGGGCCTGCAGCTGGGGAACCGCTGTTCGAGGGTGGAGCCGGAAGCGTTCGTGTCCATGGGTTCCGAACTCATTATCAGTGGGTTAGAATAAAAGATGCAACCTAGTGTAACGGCGGCAGTTCTCCAAGGTACTCGAGTGAGTTCGGGTGACGCAAGCGGGAGTGGGAGCGTAAGCGGGGGGGGAACGGCAACCCGAATGGAAATGGAACGGGAACGGGAACGGGAACGGGAATGGGAACAGGAAGGGAATGGGAACGGGAACGGGAACGGGAGACAGAGACGGGCAGTGTCAGACGGACGTGTCGGACAAGAATGGACAACGTCAGACGGACGTGTCAGACAGAGAGACGGACAGCTTCGGACGGACGTGTCGGACAGGAACGGACAAAGTCAGACGGACCTGTCGAACAGGAACGGGCAACATCAGATGGACGTGTCGAACAGAGAGACGGACAGCATCGGACGGACGTGTCGGACAGAGATGGGCAGCGCTAGACGAGCGTCGCCGATACGGAGATACGGAAACGGAGGAAATGGAAGCAAGGTTGATATTCCGTATAGAATACAAGAGGTTGCATGAAGAGAAGAAGAAGAGAAAACACGGGAGACGCCCTCCTTATATACACAGTTCTTGCAACTCCCATACCTCCTCCTATTCATACCCGCGCAACTCACATATGTACTCATACTCACATATGTGCTCATAACCACGCAACTCATACAACCTTCTCTTATGCAACCGGGGCCCGTAACCGACACCCTTTCCAAGATCAAGACATCCGGAGCGAGGTGACGACACTCTTTCCAAGATCGAGACATCTGGAGTGGTGTCAAGGCAATTGTCATCCGGACGGCACTTGCCACGGTATCTGCCTTCCGGACGAGGAGTGTCAGCGCATTTCACTTCTGGACGCAGAGTGTCAAGGCAAATGTCGTCCAGATACGCATGCAATGGCATCTGACTTCTGGATGTGCAGTGTCAGGGCATTGGCCATCCGGACGCAGCGCGTTACTTACAGACGGAGAGTGTCAAGGCAAATGTCGTCCGGACGACGCTTGCCACGGCATCTAGCTTCTGGACGACGAGTGTCAGGGCATTAGCCATCCAGACGCAGCGCGCTCCTTACAGACGGATACTGTCAAGGCAAATTTATTCCGGACGAAGAGTGTTGAGGCAAATGTCGTCCGGATGAAGCATGCCACGGCATCTTCTGTAACGGGCGTGGCTCTCTGACTCCAGATAGCGAACCGGGACTATGGACGAGGGCGTGGGGGGCGTGGACAGGTGAGGACAAGACGTGGGGAAACGGGCAAGGCAAGGACGTGGAATGGCAAAGGCAGGGACGTGGCGCTGAGGCGGAACAATTGCTAGTAGTCAAGGCCGACTATGGCTGACGATAACAAGTGGCAGTGGCAGTGGCAGTTAATTCCATTGTGCTTCAGTACTACAGACTATATGCACTCCTCCACGTCGTACCACCCCCATGGGGCTCCCATCTTTCCCATCCGCCAGACGCAACAACATTTCCCTGAGGAAACAAGTTGTTGCGTGAAGAAGAAACATGCAAGACAGACAACAGCGCACTCTTATATACAATG
>Ga0307516_10003621_pt1 | contig 19638 bp, 23 predicted proteins | sample 19_EM_MG_FD_203310 | JGI IMG/M metagenome (GOLD analysis project Ga0307516, IMG submission 203310) | Populus trichocarpa ectomycorrhiza microbial communities from riparian zone in the Pacific Northwest, United States - 19_EM | ecosystem: Host-associated > Plants > Roots > Unclassified | place...
AGATTGTCAAGCGGCTTGACGAAAGGACGCCCTCCCGCATGTAGCCTTTAGGAAGCTAAGAGCCTTTCAGCATCAGGGTGCATTACGGTGCTTGAGCAACACCCGCCACAGTGGTGTCAGCATGGAATGTACAGAATGACACACCATAGTACACACGTGAATCGGCATGCACTCATGTACATGCCCAGATTGGTGACTCTGAACCCTCCAATCTACATTTTTCTCTCTGAGTTAAACACAAGGGAAGCCATAAATAATCAAGTCCTACTTACACACCAATACAATGTGACTTGTAGGGACTTCAGAAATGTTGGCAAGGTAGTAAGCGAGCGCGAAACATTCGTGCTCGCTTATGGTAGTAGGTATCTAAACCCCGTTCCATGTCAGCCTATGTCAGCACACCCCCGACTTAGTAACGGGCCTGAGGCTGCGCTGCCGCATAGTAGGAAATGGAATCCGCCCCCACCACGGGATGCTGGCAGGAGGGAGCAATCGCGTCTCCATCATAAATGACTTTCGGTGTGAAAGTTTCGCGGGCTCGGTGCCCCGCCTCCGCAGGCGTTCAAGGAAGACCTCGATGCCGGGGAGTCGGGGACTCGTTAAGCGACGCGACGCCCGGACCCTGACCGCAACGTAACTCACCTGTCATGCCCTTCAGAAGCTTCAGGGTCTGGGTTCCGCATCACAAATGTCGCCCTCTGTCGCCGTGATCGAGGACGCACGGCTGTTTCCGCTGCTGCAACTCCGTCGCTGTGGCTGGCAGATTGGCAGCCCCCAGCACCGCCACCTGCCAATTCGACGGAATATAGAGACTTATGCTGAAAAGTTTACGGTGGCGGTGCGGTGGCCCTGCCCAAATGGGGTGGGACTGGGGGGTGAACGGGACGTCGTTACCGCTTCGAGGCCAACAGGGAGGGTCGTGACATCATTGACGGCACGGAGCCCCCAGCGGCAGGGACCACCCCCCCACGGCTGTCATGTCACGAACGCGCACGTGATCAGTGCGGTAAAATTTAATTCTACCGCAGTACTGGGGGCCCCGGGTCGGCGGGCGGACGAAGGGCGTATATGGTAGTTAATGCAGCGGTAGGAGAGCGTTAGCAGCGACAGGGGCGACGAGGTCGTCTCAGATTCAGATTGGCGGCTGGCAGTGGGCACGCAGCGAGAGGGGCCGAGAGGGGCCAAATAGTCGTCGTACTAGTAGTAGTAGCGGACGAAACATGTATGTACGGTAGTTAATGCAGCGGTAGGCGCGTTAGTACTAACGACGACGTGAAGAGAGACAAAGCACGGGACACGGGCACGAAGCACAAGATGAAAAATGGCATGCACCGCCGAATTAAAGAATCCGAATCAAAGAATTATGGGGGGAGAGGGCGAGACAGCACAAGAAGGTGAAAGGTGGGGCAAAGGTGAAGTATCCAGCAAGGACCAGCGAAACGAGACGAGACGAGACGAACGAGATGAGAGGGATGGGATGGGATGGTGGGGGCGACGAGAGAGTGGGGGGGAAGATGTAAGGTAGTAGTAGATACACCAGCAAGGGATCAGCGAAGCGAGACAAACGAGACGAAAAAAGACTTGATGCAATGTAGGCGGCGGACGAGACGAATGTCTGCCAGCAAGGGAGGCGATGAGAGATTAGACACATGTGCTGAAGGGCGAAGCGGTCATACTATGCAGCGACCGGTGCGACCACCGAGCTGGCGGACTGTTGACAGCGTTGGCGGTAAGGGCCACGCTTGACGATAGTGCCGCATTGTACACGGACGGCCTCAATCGCCTTCAACAGCTGGTGGTGGCCACGCCGGATGGCAGTGTGATAAGCCTGGACAAAGGCAGCTTCGTTTCCTCCATAGCTGGTGCGTTGATAACGGGAGAGACACGGGTTAGAGGTGCAAAGTGAGGGATCACTGACCGACTTACTGATCAAGGAATTTGGTTGTGATCACGCCGCGGTTGTGATGCTTGGCCTTCAATGGGCGGTTGGGCCCACGAAGATCGGACGGAGACCAATCCCTGAGGGGTCTGTCCAGGCCGAGGTGTGGCTCGCCCTCCGTCCAGTGCCGAATGATGTCCTTCCAGGCCTCCTCCTTTGGTGTCTTTGTCCCGTCCGGATGCTTGACCGGTACGTCTGGAATTACCAGCCCTTTGGTGGGTGGCATGCGACCAGCGGTGGTCTTTGGTGCGTGTGAGACTTGGCAAGGGGGCTGCAAGGGGGACTCGATGTTTGTGCTCCGGGGTGCTGCACTGGGGGTTGTCATCGGCAAGCAGTGCGCCACTTGAGCAGCAGACGACTGCAGTGGGAAAGGGAGCTGTGCGCCACCTATCGAGGGAAGAGCCAAGGTCAGATCGTGGCAGCATGCAACGCGGGATGAAATGTAGAACTGAAAACTTCCACTTACTACCTGTCAGTGTCGCTGCCACAGGTGGACATGCGGAGGGCTGTGTTACCGCTAGCGGTGAGCAGCATTGCGGCGAACGGTCAACACGGTCAGCGAGGGACTGGATACGATTGCCCATGTCACTGAGAGTCTGACGGAGATCGCCTGCGATGGTGGTTTCCAACCTTTGCATTCCCGCATTTATGGATGCGTGAACTGCGCGGAGCTCCTCTGTGGTTGCCGGACGTGCAAGTGCTGCTTCCCCAGCAAGCGAGAGGGTGGCTTCTTGGGAAGCTGGCCCAAGTGCATCACTATGGTCGTTTTCATAGCAATGAAGTTCATCGAGGAGATAACGCATGAGGGTGTCGTGCTGTAAAACCCAGTGGAGTTTGGTTTAATTTAAGGCAATTTGATGCCTGAGATCGGAAAAAGGCGAAAACGACGTACCCCCTCACCATCAGCCCAGCCACCCCACCATCGAACCCTTGCTAGGGTCCACCGCTGTCCAATTGGAGCGTACATGAACAAAAATTGCACCCCGCCATGGCGGAAGCAGTGCGTGGAGAAGGATCCAGAGATCTTGGCCCCAGCTACACTCTCCCCAATCCATTTCTGGATTGTATCATGGGTAAGAGACTCCCCTGGGCACAGGATGCCGTTTGCACCCACTGCAGGGAACACAAAGTCAGTCCCCTTCATGGGACGGCCAAGGTGAAACATTTCGACCCATTTGATCCAGAGGAGGATCCATAGGAACGCATTGCATGCAGTGCCTATATCTGGACGTGGATAGATTTTGTACCGGTTACCTAACGCAACGAAGAGCATCAGGAACAAAGGTATGACGGAAGTCGGGAAATGATGGACTTACTGCGCAGATCAACTTCTCGCGCTCCTTGGTCAACTTTCTTCTGCCACCCCTTGCGGTTCGACAGGTGGACTTCAAAGTAGACATTCAGATCGTCGAATGTGAATGAACTTGCTTTGCCCTGCAGGTACTTGATGAGTATTCCGTCAACCAAGTGGGCAGCATCCGAGTCAATCTTGATGTCATCTTGCTTGAGCTTTAAGAGCTCAAAGTTCCTGTTGACAGGAATTGATGTCATGTCGCACCAAATTCATGCGCCAATAGGAGCGCTTCAGGTATGTACATACCTTGTCCATAATATCCACACAGCGGCACTGAAAGCCAGCTGCTCCAAGTGTCGTGTGACAGATGTCCGCACCTCCATATTTGGTCCCTCGCACGGCAAGCCCTGCATCGTGCGTAAGACGTACTGAGATGCAGATGCAAGCTCCGGACACTGTTTTTTTGACCAGGTCAGGATTCGTTCGGCATGTTCCCTGCTCATTGCACTTGAATGGGTTCTTGTCATGCCTTGAGAATTGATCTTGTGCTTTACTGAAGCCATCATGTTGTCGACTTCAGCAGACAGTGTCAGGTTCCCCTTGCACTGACCGTTCACATCGTTGCAATGCCACCTGCCACGAAATGCGTCGCTGCTGATGAAATTGATCAACAGTGAGTTGGTTTCAATTCTTTCAAGAGCTGAAAACGACTTGGGACTCACGCGTCGTCCCAATATGATTTGAAGGCTGCACGAATTCCTTCAACCGTGCTCTGGCCCCGACCTTCCTGGAATCCCTTCCAGGAAAGATAAAGGGAGAGTGCCTTGTCTGAACACCGATTCAGGACGCTCGCAAATGCATCCCGGAAAGCTGGGTCTTTATAGACCTCCTCACCACCATTGGTTGCCTGGGACGGCTGTCTCCCTGGGGCGTCATCGTGTGTTTCCGAGGCAAAGTGGCTGGCCAGCCATTTCTGTCCTCGGGCGACATGGCCAGCATATGCCTTGCTCGTGTTCTCTGCCCGCTGGTACTTCTGCTTCCCAGCTTCTTGGACCCTGACTGCTTCCTGCCATTGGGACTGGTCTGAGTCACCAGATGTGGAGCTCTTCTCCTTCTCTGCCTCGGGAGAGCATTTGGCTGATGCCTTCTGCCTGGCCATCAGGTCAGTGTGGTTTCTTGGCTTGGGGAGGAACAAGGGGCTCGCAGATGCAGCTGGCAAACAGTGCAAAGACAGCCGACACTTCACGGAAACATTATATCATAGTGGTAGTAGGGCCATGTTTCACATTTGCATCATCATCGGAAAAACACGAAGCTAGTATGTAGCCAGACAGTACAAAGACTCGTAACAGGACATCAGAGGCTGTAGTAATTACATTCATCTCAATTTACTAGTCCGAGTCACCAGTGAGGTCAATGACCGAGTGCACAGATGTGTTCCCTCGATCCCCTGAGCAAACTTCAGTCTTGCAGACAGTTCCACTTTGTATGAGGTCTGGATGCGAACGCTCAACAACCACTGCTGGAATGGCCACACAGAAGGTTTCACAGGTAGGGCCCTTGATGTCCGCTGTCCCAGAAAGGAGGCACTTGGGTACGGAAACAGTGCACTGGTCAAAGTGCAGGGCGGAAGTTGGCTGGCGCTTGAAGGACACGATGGAGAGATCAAGCGTCAGGTCAATCTTTCCTGGCATCTGGAGTTTGGGTGAGCTAAATCATGACCAGACACCCAAGCCAGAGGCAAGAACCCGCTTACCTGGAGAAGGGCACGAGTGATTGCACCAGCACACACCTTTGTTAGCTTGTGTGGCAAGTCATCCGATGGCCAGGAGAAGTGGCGGATGCAGAAGTCAGCAATGGCTGACAGGTCAGGTTGGCGAGATGTAACTGGACCAACAAACACCTCCCTGCCTGTCGACCACGAAGTAGTGGGATTGAGATACGCCGCGATGACGGCAGGATTGGGGAAGTCCGTGAGATCTGTCTCTTTCTTGATCACGTTGGCAAGCTGGTGGCAGCTTTGCTGCAAGAGGCCACGAGGGTCAGTGCAAAGGATCTTGCCGAGGTCGCGACGCCACTGGGCACTATACACCATGAACTCGACACACGGAAGACTCATGGCTGCCTGCAGAAGCCTATCACCAAATCCGTAGTCCGACAACCAGAAAGGGACATCAAGACCACACCCCAGGATCCCCTTCTGTCGAGCATAGCAATGAACTTCTGAGCAACCAAAAAAGAAAAAGAAACAAATGGAGTGCAATGAGAAAGGCTTACACTTACACCATAATCCCCTCCGCACATAAGTGCAATTAGAAGGAGTCCCCCTCTCGAAAGGTTAGCACCATGCCTCACGGCATCTGCTGTGTAGACTTCCACACCATCATCATCCAAGCGGGGCCGAGGTGCTCTGAGTGTTTATCAATAGGGCGAAGGCAGCACAGGGGGGAAAGCGTCATGCTTACCTCCACACCACACTCGTTGCACCGAACAAAAATGCATCACCTTCGCACGACATCACGGCATCAAGATGACCCTGCAAGTTAAGTTGTGCAAGCTCTGCTTGTGCCTCACCTGGAGCCTGGGCAATTCAACTGCCTGCATGGAAGACGACGAAGCAGGCAACTTACCACATGCCAGCGAAAGCCAAACAATCCAAGTAGTTCTTTGAAACGCCGAGTGAGATCCACCGGACCCATTGGCAGCTCAAATTCTCCAGCGAGCTGCAGACAATCGGGACCTTCAAAGACAAAATATGCATGGATTGCCATTTCCGAGAGGTTCATGAGGCGCCCAAATATGGTCCGGGTTTCAGGTGACCCTCCAGCACCAGCACTACGCCATGTGAACACATTGGTGAGCTGATGCACCCACAAACTGAGAAGCAATCATCATCAGATGAAAAAGGTAGGCAAGTGAGAGAACGAGCACCTTACCTAGCATCAAACCCAACCTGCAGAATACGAGGAGGATCTGTCTGATTCCATGGCCCATGCAAGCCCTCGTTGACTGCAAGTTCACTGAGAGAGCAACGCCGGGCTGCTGGTGCAACAGCCTGGGGGTGGTGCACGAGTCAAACACCAAGCTGTACCGAGTACGAGTTCACGCACTGTCCATATTCCACGAACCGCCATGTCAACACCTCGCACAAGAGAGCACGAAGTCAGGCAGGTAACTACAGCACACTGTCAGAGCTCACTGCCTGGATGGCAAAGACACAATATAGCATCATACATGACATCACCAACTAAGGGCAGAGCTCAATCGAGTTCACCCTTGGGATGCAGTACAGTACTGGGGTACACTTGCAACCAATCTAATGGGACATGACACTGGGTGACAGGGACAGAGAAAGTACATCAGAATGCATGCTTGCACAAAGCCACCTAACGAAGGGGACACCCACACGACCTCTTTGACCACGCACACTCAGGTTGGGGGTACCTGGCCTCGCCCAGGTCAGGCGAGCATACTTCGCCTCACCCAAGTCCAAGCCGAGCGTACTTCGCCCCACCTGAGTCAAGAACAGTATACACCACTCAGTCAGTTAGATCAAAGGAAGATCCACCAGAGACGGTAGATGCAGCACTGTCATCATAATGAAGCTGCAGGTTAAAATGGAAATTCGTGTGAGCACAAACGATCTGCAGAAATGTCAGTCTCTACACACACAGCAAGTCCTGAGACTTACATCCACATTGGAAAAGCAATATGAGCCCCTATAGTAAATCACTTTGAAAACCTCCACTTACAATAAACTGGAGCAGGAATGGATACGGAACGAGTCACTCGAGCATAAGCGTGACACAAAGAAAATGCCAAGTTTTGCAGGCTAAAAGGCAGAAATCAGTCACCTTAACACTCAGATCCACCAGAGAAATCACCCTTCAACATTCCCTTCCAAATTATCATCCATACAATCCTGATGGATGCCGCAGGAGATTTTGAACCTTGACAAGAGGACGGTCAGCGGGGACGTATGTTCCCCAGTTCTTACTCCTCATAGGTTACACATGTGGACTCACGAACCAGGTGGAACAGAGCATGCAGTGAGGTCATACTACACATTCCATAATCTCCGCACCCGACTGGACAAATGTCCTGCCTGACAGAGCGGGGACAACAAGCACATCATAGGGGAAGTTGTAAATTGGGATATCGTAGTGTTTAATGTCTTCCATGATCTATTCCCCCAAGTCAGCAAGGGAACATTCGTTTGGGGTCAAGGACCCCACCTTACCAATGATGGGAATCATGTTGACATGTGGCAATAAGCAGCACATCAGCTCAATGTCCATCTCCCTGAGGCTGTTAGACAAAGAACATCAATGGGAGGTATACTTTTCTTCAATGTACCTACAGATGACTAGTGGGTGGGATGAAGTAAAGCAGAGCGTGCACTTGGCTGTCCCTGAACTGGGGATTACGCTTGATACGAGACTCTTCAGCCAAAATGTCGTCGTATTGACGACGTATGGCCAGTGGGTGGGATGAAGTAAAGCAGAGCGTGCACTCGGCTGTCCCTGAACTGTGGATTACGCTTGATGCGCGACTCTTCAGCCAAAATGTCGTCGTATTGACGACGTATGGCCAGTGGGTGGGATGAAGTAAAGCAGAGCGTGCACTCAGCTGTCCCTGAACTGCGGATTGCACTTGATGCGCAACTCTTCAGCCAAAATGTCATCATATTGATGATGTATGGCCAGTGGGTGGGATGAAGTAAAGCAGAGTGTGCACTCGGCTGTCCCTGAACTGAGGATTGCGCTTGATATGAGACTCTTCAGCCAAAATGTCGTTGTATTGACACTGAAGGTAGCCAACAATTTCCTGGAACCTGAGAGCAAGATTCGGACGAGGTTGGGTAGGACAGAAAGAACTACGAACCCAAATTCGTTGTCAATATTGTCCCCAGCTCCGGGGGTGTCAATGGTGAGCGCAATGTGGATGCCATCTTTCTCAAGCTGTGCATGATACGTGTTAGCATGATGCGGTAACGTGGGGTAAACCAACATACCAACATTAATGGCAGGCTTGATCCTGATGCCTTCCTCGATGTATGCAGTGTCTGGGTTGTCGGGTACCTTGTGAGCCAACACCTCCGAGGAATTGGCAGTGCGACCCAGCGTTCCAGACGCACCTACGACGCAGACAAGGGCCTAATTGTCTACACCGACCAACGACAATCATGGGACCTTGATCTTGCTTCCTTGAGGGAACGACGAAGGACGGGGATTGAAGGGTGGAAAGATGGGGGTGGACAAAGAGAAGGGAGCCTGCGGAGACGGAGACGGAGACGAGTGTGGAAGCATTGACATGGCTGACATAAGCACCCGTGGTTGTACCGTTGTGCTGGCCGCCAGACTCTCAGGTCAGAAACTGTAAAGTGCAGTGCGAAGGGGAGTAAAGTCCTGTAAAGTCGAGGACAGGGAAAAGTTTACAAGAAATTTACAGGGCGAACAGAGACATTTACAAGTTGAACCAGCAGCCGCATTTACACGGACTGTGGTAGGTCACCGTCACCGTACGAATCTCGCGATCTGTGATCACTTGTGTGGTTGCATTGCGTACAGGTTTGACAGTGCCGACGCGCCGCGTCGCGCGTACTATGATGGCATGAGTGCTGAGCGCTGAGCATTGAGCAGCGTCCCTTCATGAATTCTGGTCATCGGCGGTGGCTGCGGCAGTCTCAACTGTATGCAGGTCAGTCCGATTCTCTGCCTCTCCCCATGGTACTCATCCCGCTCGACTCATACAGTTGATTTACCTCCTACACCAGCAACTCCTTTGACAGTGCTGTACCCTGATATATTGTTACCACACACTGGTAAGTTGTAACCACAGGCCTCGGCAAAATGCCTGAGCGCTGCCAAGACGTCCCTTAAACGTGTCCTCAAGGCTCAAACTCAAGCACCAGCGAATCCAACTTGATTCCTTCACCGGTACACTGTGAACCCCTCCTCAGCACTGCCCTTGGTCAGCACCTTCAATCTATTGTAATCGTAGTACACTGTCCTCATTATTACTAGGTAACAACGGCCACTTTCAATGCAGACATGCCGGTGCCTTTACCTCACTCGTGCCAGCGCTCCGGGCGCTTTTGTCACCCAGTGGAATTGAAGAGCCTGCCACCCGGAAAGATGGAAGGTCAATCATTACGTGAGATACTGACCAGCCCGCCTGCCCACACATCTTTCCAAGCCCCGAGAAAGGTAAGAAAAGGAGCACCACACACTGTATGGTCATGACAAGGGGATTGGGGGATACAAGAGTCACAGTAGGCCTTACCATTGCTTTTTTTGCACTAGTACGGAGAAAGGAGTCAGATCTTTAGAAGTGAGTAGGAAACGCTAGGCGGCCACTGCAGCATCTGTTCCACCATAGTAGTCACCAGAAGAGTTAGTAGTGCCCTGTTACCATTCGGCTAATTTTCACGTCCGGCTCCGTCCTCTGTGAAAAAGTCCGAACACCTTACGCTACTTACCCTTACCGCCATCACACAAGACCTCGAACACCTTAACGGGAATGTCCAAATTGGGTAGTGGCCCGACTTATATTTAAGAGCCAAGCCACGTCACTACCCTTGTCCCACTTTCTTTCCCTCCTTTGTCTCCCTTCTTTCCTGATTACCCTGCGCTCATCATTGATGTCGACATTGACTTTCTCTCTTCGTCGTCAACACTGTACCGCCCTCTCTGTCACTGCCGCCGTCGATGTTGACTCTGACTCCTTTCTCACCGCCATCGTAGGTGTTGACTATGTCTCTTTCGTCGCTGCCGTCGTAGGTGTTTACTCTTTCGTCACTGCCATTGACATTGACTCTGTGTCTTTCGTCGCCGCCGCCGCCACTGTCAACATCTGTTGTCGACGTTGACTCTTTCGTCATCACTATTGGTGTTGACTCTGTCTCTGTAGACTTTGTCTTCATCACCGCCGTCGTAGGTGTTGACTTGCCATTGTCGATCAATGTTGACTCTGTCTCCTTCGTCACGGCCGTCGTAGGTACTAATTCTTTTGTCACCGCTGTTATTGGTGTTGACTCCGTTTCTTTTGTCACTACTGTTTGTCATGTTGATTACATCTCTGTCGTAGTTTCTGGTGTTGACATTGATGCCTTTATCGTCGCTGCTGTTTGTGTTGACACGTCCTTCCTCGCTAGTGACGTTTTTATTACTTGGTTATCACTGTTGAGCTGTTGCTCTGTTTCTTTTGTCAGCCCTTTATGACGCTCATCAACTGCTGATAGGTAGTAGCATCTTGTGTACCATGCTAGGCCCATGTATAGCATTATTCCTGCCAGCAATATATTGTTAATCTTTTCATGATATTTGCAGAATACTCCCCAGTAACTTGTCTGTGACTAACCCAAGTAAGAGACATGATGTAGAGGAGGGGTATACATAGTAATTCTTGTCCAAGCAGGTGTGCCACAGGCCAGGATGGTGACAGTGCTGTATACAATATTGGACTCATGCCTCATGAAGACTCGGAAGCTGTGAGAAAGAGAAGTCCTGCGTGACATGGACTACCAGAATGTATATAGGCTACCTAGCATGGTAAATACATTGTGCAGGTATTGATGAGGTGGGGGGGGGGCCCATAGGGCTGCCAGTCCGAAGCAATGCTGTGATTCTGGGCGGGCTGGGTGCTGAACAGGTCGACTCACTGCATGTGAAGAAGTCACAAGCCAGCACATCAGGCGAGAAGAAGGGGAGGTGAAAACGCACCGGAGATTCGCCCCAACCTGAGAGAGGGAGTGGGGGGCGGGGCACAAAAGGACCAGCAGCAGACCTGCCAGCTGGAATGAGTGCGAGGTAGTAGAGGAAGAAGTGGCCATGCCACCTCGCACTCTCACGCAGACTAAGTTCTACGTGGCCATGAAAAGTATTCTTTTGTCGAGAAGGAAGCCTGCTCTAGATGCAACTGACAAGTGAGAGGTGTGTATGTACAGTATTACCACACCGCCGGGGAGGCAAAGGCGAACATCTTGCTTTTGGTTGGCGGCGCGTGAATGTGTTCTGATAGCCTCAAGTTCCCTGGCGACGAGGAAGCGGACACAATCTTGGCAGAAAGATCCTCGATGCCGATTGGGGTGGGGGGTGATGCAGATGAGGCAGGTGATGATGTAGAATACGAGGGCAAGGGAGTCTCTGGGGGCAAGTTGAATGAGGGCAGTGAAGGCACATACTGTGCATTGGGCGGAGAGTACTGTTGCTCGTTGGACGGTGACAGGCTGATGCCACAAGTGGGGGCGGGGGCGGCAAATGGTATGGCAGAGGGCAGTAGGTCAACTTTTTCGTTGGCGGAAGAATATAAGATTATATAAAGGTCTTGATGAAATTGTCACGATTGTCAGAAGCTCCATCAGGATCGAGAAATACGGTGCTGACCTCCTTCGTGACCATTTGTCTTGTAGGAGAGCACATTCTCGAGTGCAGAGGGCTGAATGCCAAGGAAATCCACTACAAGAGCCAGAATATCTGTGTTGCGCACGACCGCAGTGTCCACGTCACGAGAATGGTCGATCATGAATTCGAGGTTGCTGAGGTGGAGGATGGCAGCGATGAGTTGACACGTCTGCACAACGTGCCGCTTTGAGAGGCCGATGGTTTTGAGAGCTACTTTGAGCTGTTTGAAACGGCATGCGTCATCGTCTCTGACGCTGTTGGGACGGGTACCAGTGCTGCGCTGGCCGAGGTATCTGTATTGCACTTTTTCCTGTAAATGTAGATGCTGTCTCTCCTCCGGTGATGCACCTGCGACGAGGTAGTAGAATATGTGGAAGTTGCGTTCACCAGAAGGCACAGCCGTGACTCTGTTCCACTCTAGATAATAATTGAGTGTCTTTATCCCGGGGAGTCTACCTCGGTCTGTGAACTGCAATTCCGTATATTTTCCGAAATGGGAAGCATTCGGATTGAAGAGTGTACGTGCGTTTCCGAATGTTTCAATGACGAATTCTGCAGCAGGTACTTGGCTAGCGAGTTTGGATCCCTTTTTGCCTGGATTGGAGACGGAGAGTTCGAGGAGCGCTTTGATGGCGAGACGCTGGTTTTCGGATTTGCCGCTTGCAGTTTCTCCGCTGTCATGGTGCATTAAGTATGTTAACATGGGGTGCATCTCCAATGTACGCACCCACTAAACGGCATGGACAGGCCCTGCCCAGTCTGTGTGGCGGCAGTGGGACCCTGCCAGGAGTAGTGTCCCTATACTCTGCTGCATACTTGTGCAACACCAAGTCTGCATTTGACGAGACATATTTGTGCGGGTTTACTACGATGAGTGCGGATGTGAGAATGAAATGTTCGCGGAGCCAGTTGACGATGACACGGTCAGCAGGAGTGTCGAGGGGTCTGTGTTTTCGTATTGCGGTACTGTCAATGACACCAGAACGGTGGATTGCAAATGGAATACATACCAGTCGAATGTGCCACTCTGCGGGCACAATTACTGTTGTAGCAATCCAATCAGAGAAACTTATTGTTTGCGAGTCCTTCCACGAGTATTGGGGGATGCGGTGCACAAATGAAAGCGGGCTGTATGATAGAATGGGGAAATCGAGCAAGTTTTCGTATGTAAACGCGGAGAGAAATTGAATATTGGCAGGAGAGGCTCAGAATGGAACGTACCGGTCATCGTTTGACGGCGTTGAGCTCGTGCTACAATTGGGGGTGCGGGAAGGGGGCCGGTAGATGGTTTGTCGTCAATAGGACCTCGTGAAACTGGATTAATCTCCGTCGACTAACACCTGAGACACACGTCACATACCTGAGCAATAATCGACTGCAACGTGTTCAAATACGTCTGACCTCGCATCCAAGAACTTGCGTAGTGTGGAGCCGGAAGGATGTTGACGTGAACAGCTGCGTTTTCACCAGAGAACGAACAAAAAAATGTAATGGTAAGGGACACGGTGGAAAAATGGATGCCATCTTGCACTCACCGTAGGTAAAGCAAGGCGCACGGTCAGTAAATATGGGCCATAGCCAACGGTGAGCGTCACAGTTTAACTTGGCGTTGGCAATATGTGTTCCAGCGTCAAGATAAGTGAGTTGCCAAACATAGACGTCATCTCAGAACCGTCACACCGTGTCCACAGTATAGATACTGGCATGATCAGCTCTGAATGTCTCCCAGGGCATGGGATGGACCTCTCTATGGCGTGGAGAGAGGCTCTTGATCGTGCCCAAGCTATATTGGATGAGGCAGGTCTCTCCCCCCGCGACTTGGAATCCATGCCCGCTCCTTCACCAACACCTTCGTTACCCTGCGCATCGACCTCACCTTCATTACCCTCTGTCCCCCTCCCTGCTATCCTCGCCTCTCGATATATTCCCCCACCTGCGTACCCTTTCACGGACGAAGAAATCGGGCGTGACTTACATCGTATAAACCGCCATTCAGTTGTTCATGCGATTGTCCATCATCCGCCAGGCGCTATCATGGAATATCCACAAACTGGGTCGCTTGATGGCGAGTCCATCGCACACATTTTCACAGTTGATCCAACAAATTTCGACCACCCAAAAGCCAGCTTCCAGTATTCTCTTGGTGACAACCATGGTGGCCGTTCTGGCGTCCTTTGTGGCCTCCTGCGTGATACATCTGGTAAACCCATTAAATGCAATAAGCTTAGAACTTCGTGTAAGTGTCTACAGTCATTCTGAAACCCACTGACCTGGAAATTTGCAGGCAAAGGCCTTAAAATCTGCTCTGCACACGGTCCTGATATTTTGAACATTTCACACTCGTTTGTGAGTCGTATCAGTGTCCAAACACAATCGGCGCTGTCTCCGTCATTCGTCAATAATGCACAGAAAGTTGTCTTTGAGAAGACGCTCGCGCTCTTTTCAGTATTAGATCGACAAGATGTTCGTTCCGCATGTTGGATGGAGCCACCCAAGGCCTGGACCCGGACTCGGACTCAGACTCAGACTCAGATTTGGACTCGGACTTGGACTCGGACCCAGGCTCTGAAATAGATGCAGATATTGACTACATTTCAGACATGGACATGGATGATTCGAGCGTGGATAGTACAGATGGCTCCCATTTGGGGCAGCATGCAGATTTTGATAGTATTTTACAGCATCTCAGGAATGTTCGGCGACGCCAACCTTTGCCGCACACAATATGTAGTGGTAGAATGGTACTAAAGCAGGATCGTTTTAATCGTCACTTTGTTCAGTAAGAGTTTGTCAACTTCTATCCTCACCTCTTGACTTAATGATTTTACAGGTGCGAGCATCGAACTCGTCACAATTGGCAATCTCATCTTGCCATCCGCAATCTCCAGGAATACGACATCGACTACTTGCGGGCACTCCTGGAGGATGATGAAGTTACTATCCATTCATGCGAGTTAACTGCAGAACGACTTGGATATGGACCACGTTTACCTTGTTCTTTTGTGGCATCGCACTCTGAGCAAAAAACCAACTGTCGTATGTTTTCATTTCATTTGTCCATTTGTCAATAAACAAGGTTTTTAGCCTACTTACATCGTCGTGATGGAACGCTTCACCACGGAACATTGCTCAAATGGGCAGTGGATTGCCAAGCATCTTTCAGCATTTATGTTCTGCAAGATTTAAACAAATGCCCACATGTTGTGGTTGTCTGCACAAACCCTCATGCCCATCTGGCACCGGCGCCACTCACGACTCCACCTGCTATTCTAGCTGTTTTCAGGCAACTGTTACTCGATATGAATTGGTGACTTGCAGATGCAACGCCCCGTCGTATCTTGCTCGATTCTGGCTTCATGCGAGGGCTGCAACAAGCTCTTGGGTGGTCTGATAACATGCAATCATCGCCTACCCTTTCTGACCTACATCCTTCCTTCGCAAATCTAGACCACGTCCACCGCCTTATCAATAAATTACGAAGTAAAAGATATCCCAATGGAACTGGCTTTAAAGGTAATATTTATTCAGTCCGAGTGAGCTTTATTGACTATAATTATTACAAGGTGTTTGTGACCTTATGCGAAATGAAGTAGAATGTGGACGGCACTATGTTCGCTGTGCAGAGAGTCACATCTTGTCCAATGGGACGAAATTTGATCTTATTGTTTGCATGTCACCTATGATGTCCATGCGGTTACTGCAGGCTATGCGATTCTCAATTGACACGTCATTCAAGCGCCTCCATGGATGGCAGGAGTTCGAGATCGAAAGCTGGGATCATCAATCTATGCGATGTGAGTGACCACACCTATTGTGGGATTGTTATCACTAATGAGCTTCTCTAGCTGTCATGTCAGCACGTGCTTTCACAACATCCCAGTCAGCTGAAGCCCACCACATTCTTTTTTGGCACATCTTCACAATTGCACAGCAAGATACAAATCTGTTAGTGCAGTTTCATCATATACACGGATGTGGGATCGAAGCAGTGATAGCAGATGGTCATAAAGGTCAAGGCCTTGGTAGGTGACTTGTATCCAAGATCAAGTTTTCATTGACCTTTCTTTTCCAGGTCTTGGCAGGTACTGTGCAGAGTTATGTTGAGACCTGGAAGGTTTTTGTTCAATTGAACATCGCCGTTGGCTCAGGGACCTTGATCCTTATGACCACCTGAGGCGGTTTTACCGTCTTTGTGTAGTCCATTTTTTAAGAAACTTGACCCCTCTCAGAAATGTGGTGACACCAGAAGTGTACAGAGCAATGTTAAGTCTCTCATCATTTGAAGCACAACCTGACCTCGAAACGACATTGAACACAATCAAAGAGGGCGGGCGAAAAGCAAAAGGTATGTTTTATTTATTATAGGACGACATCTAAATAAACTGAGGTTGCGTAGCATGGCTAAAGGACAAAATCAAGAGCACGAAGTTTGCTCTTCCAGCACTTTACTTCCCCCGAAGCCTGATCCCTCGCGATATATGGAAGGCATGCCCTACGACAACAAATGGCAATGAGCAATCACATCGCAATATAAATCGTGATGGGACCAACCTCACTGTTCTGGGTGGGATCATGCGCGCCTGTGACTACGATGATCGCACACAAGCAAGTATTAGCATACACACGAACTATGGGATCAATACTCGTGACTCTGCTGCAACGCCTACACGACGAGTACTCCGAGCTGTTTCAAGACAAGGTAAGCCAATAACATCACGTACAAGATGAAAACTGACATTATTAGTTGCATCGCAGCAGCGCACTCCGAGTGCAGAACAACCACGTCCTGCAGCTACTGAACACCACCAACTGAGTACTCAAATCCCCTCGAATAACATCAACACACCTACCGTCAATGTCACAACTACGTTCCACACTCCATCCAGTAACGTTTCCCTTCTGACATACAGTGGTGCGCTGACCACTCATCAACATGGCACCTCTGTGAGGCCACCCACTACCTCCAACACGGAGCCATACCAGGGATACCACCATAGCTCACTGCATACGACAAGATACTCTATCTCCACATATAGCACACTGGAATTTGCGTTAACGCCTGGAGCACATGTGATAGATTATCACTCACCGCCATACGCCTACACCCCACCAAGTTACCAGATAGCCATCACGGAGCACGTGCCAATTAGTACTTATAATTCATTGGCAGGTGCCCTTGGAGATATGTAAGGGAAGACTGGGCATGGAATATTAATACATCTACGAAGATGAAATTGTACATAGTCTACTCACCGAGTTAATAAGAGGTGGCAGTGTTCAAAACACAAGCAGAGTGCTGATGGTGTCAGAGGCGTCGGTGACAAGAGAGCATGGACATCAAGCAGAAAGTGTAGACGATGACCAGAGAGAACAGACAGCGACCAGAGTGATGATGGCAAGCAGAGAACGTCGACGACGAGTAGGGTGTGTCGACGAAGGGGAGGCCGAGAGAAATGTCAACGGGGGGGAAAAGGGAAGACGGGGAAAAGGGTCAGTGGCGGGCAGTCCTTATAATGAAAGGCTGTGGGGAATTCCTGTCACATACAATCCCCTTATGGAAAGGGTATCTGAGGGTCTTCACCTATGACTCACAGTGACAGCGGTGAAAGGTGTTCGGACTTATTACCACATTACGGAAAAGAAGCCAAAAATTAGCCGAATGATAACAGGGCACACAACACTCCACCAGAATTCACGTACTATGTAGTCTAGTGTGTCACACCCTCGTCTTGTCCCGCGCGTGCATGCCGTCACCCGCTGGCACTAGTACTAAGGGCAGCATACTACTACATAGTACCTCCTCCGTTCCACGCCCACGCCTTCGTCACAAGTCTATCCGCTCGACCCCCCCGTGTGCCAACGTTGTAAAACGCAGTTACAGCCACGGGGGCATTGCCATTGTAAATCTCCCAAGATAAAGATACTTATTGGACCACCAACTTCCATGAAGGCTGAGATTACAACCGTGTGTAGCCATAATTGCTTAGCGTGCTGAAGGGCTTGTGGACCGATCAAACCCATTGATTAAGATTAGTTGGAAGATCTATACTGATGAGTACTCAAATTGCGAGCTGAAACCGAATGTTCACGTTACAACCATGTTTTGTAAACATTTCACCGTTTGCAGAGCATTATGCCACTAACTGGGCGTATTAGAAACACGTATTGGCCAACTCTCCAGGGACCACTGAACTACCTGTTATGTAAATCTTACTGCCAGTTCAATAGGCACTACTAGTAGATCCTACCTGCCATTTCCTCGTCGTACTTATGTTTGCAGTGCATCGCTTCATCTTGCGCGCCGCTCGTCACTCAGTTCGCCCTCCCCGTTCTTTCGGGCCCGCCATAGCGTTTATGCCTCACATTTGGTACTATATGATCTCCTCCAGCAAAAAACCTCTATTTTGTATCACAGGGATAATTTTTTTTGTCTAAGGGTATATAAGCATTTGGCAATGAGTATAATGTTCGCAATGTGTAAAATGTCATCTATGGCCTTATATCGGACCTAACCCATGAACCAGATGTATAAGGACGTAGTACTATGACCATTTTGGACAGATTGTTAGATACGACAAGATAAAATATGTGCTACATACCCTGAGCATATTCCACTATTTGCTGTAAATGCCACTTGGTTCCAAGCTAGACACTATTTATCCTAATCTCCAATGAGTTTAATAGTATACATTGTTCAGAATATGCAAAATATGAACATGGTCATCTATGGCCTTATATCGCTCCCAACCAGTGAACCAGATGTATAAGGACATGGTACTATGGTCATTTTGAACAGGTCGCTAGATATGACGAAAATGCAAAATATAGATACGGCCAGATATGACCCTATATCACTTGGACCAGATGTATAGGAATGTCACACTATGGCCACTTCGGACAACTTGATAAACATGGAGACGAAAAATATGCTAGATGATCATAAATTTCAGTGATCCAAGTAGTTTTTATTACAGTAAGTAGACTAAATATATAGTACAAAGTATACTAAGAAGCTAAGTGGACGTGGATGGCCACTGCCATTGTCATGTCGTCGCTGGTGGTGGTAGTGGCTTCCGTGGTCCTTGTCCTCGTCATGGGTGATGACCTCTATGATCGTCATCGTTGTCGCTCGTTAGCATAGATGCACTGCCATGGTCACCATTGTCCTTGTCATCGCTGGTGGTGGTGGTGGTTTCCGTGGTCCTCGTCCTCGTTCTCGTCGCTGGTAGTGGCCACCTTGATCATCACCATCACCATCACTGGGGGGTGGTGCTGGTGGCCGCCGCCATAGTTGTTGTCGTCATTGTCGGTGATGGTTGCCTACATGATAATCGTCATCGCTGGGGAGGCTGGTGGCCATCACCATGGTTGTCGTCATCGTCATCGTCATCATCAGCGGAGGTGGCCTCCAAGATCATTGTTGTCATTATCGTTGGGGGATCCTGGCTAGTGCCACTGCCGTCGTCATTGTTGATGGTTAGGGTTGATCGGTAAATGTGCCATGGCACATACGATCCAAACAGGATCATATATATATGTTTTTGTGGGCTCTGTCCCAATCTGGTCTGATGATCCCAATCAGCTGATCACATCGCTGTTAGCCCTTACGGGGAAACGCAGCTGAAGACATTACTCACCTATAAGCCCTGACAGGCAGCAATGTCATGGAGAGCGCTAGGGTCATTGAGTTTGGTCACGCACTGGAGCAGTGATTGAATAGGGACGGGGAATGTACATTTGGCTCTAAATTTGTATAATCATCTGATCAGCATACTTAGAATCTTGAATTCAATCTGCATTCCCGGAGCGAAAGCCTGCATCAGTAACATGGCCAACTTTCGCTTACTCGGCAAGGCAAGCTTGGCTTGCGTGTAACTTATGATAGTTTGAGATCTGGCGATCCAACACTGTGATTGGGCAGGAGTCTCGAAATAATTTGACTTTGAATTTGTTGTCGTGATAACCTACAAATGTAAAAAAATGTAGGTAAAATACAAAGG
>Ga0307516_10003622_pt1 | contig 19636 bp, 20 predicted proteins | sample 19_EM_MG_FD_203310 | JGI IMG/M metagenome (GOLD analysis project Ga0307516, IMG submission 203310) | Populus trichocarpa ectomycorrhiza microbial communities from riparian zone in the Pacific Northwest, United States - 19_EM | ecosystem: Host-associated > Plants > Roots > Unclassified | place...
CGGATCCAGCAAGCCCACGCATTCTTCCGCCACCGCACCCCGACACAGAACCTGACCACCGCCGCGCCCTGGACCTCACCCTGGCTACCCGAGGGTTACGGACAAGATCAATGATCAGGCGCTTAGCGACGGCGCCTCCGCGGTGAGGGCCCTCGACAGGTTCCTCGACGACGAGAACTCCTACGGCCGTGACCTGTTCTATGACCTGACTCGCGGGGTCGCGGAATGGGCGCGCCGGCAGTCCCTGCACGGCGACGTGGCCTACCTGCATGCCGAGTTCTTCGGTGGCGGCGGGTTCCACGCGGCGGTGGCATGGCGCGACGGGGCTGTCACGTGGGGACCGCTGTTCACGGCAACCTCCGCCGGTGAAGCGGAGGACCATTACGCGACTGTGGCCGACAGCCGTGACATGGCGGTCAACGTGATGCTGCGGTGGCTGGGTGTGCAGCGGGTAGACCAGTTCGACGAGTTCGCCGCCGCGGGCTTGAGCCGCTGCCGGTGGACGGAGGACTGGGCGGCGCTGGTCGCCCGGTAGCGGTGACCACCCGTGGGTGGCTTGCGCGTTCGCGCGGACCATGGCGAGGACCGGCGCGCTCGCTCAGCGGTGAAGAGGACGTTGGCGAAGTCACCGGACTCAGGCGGACAGGCCGGCATTGCCCGCGCCGCCGGCCGCTGCCTGCGCAGCCCGCTCGATCTTCGCGCGGTGTGTCGCGCGGGCCGCCGTGTCGATCTCTTCCTCGTACTCGGCCCTCAGCCCGGTCCGGCCGTCGAGTTGCTCACGCAGGATGTCGGCGTGGCCGGCATGCCGGGTGGTCTCCTGAAGGACGTGGATCACGATGGTGAACAGCGTGACGTCGGGCCGCGACCACCACGGCACGTGGCCGGGCGCGTCGAGGGGAAGCGTTCCGATCGTCGTGTCCGCGTGCTTCCAGGCGCGCTGGTAGAAGTCGATGATCTGTTCGCGTGTCTCGTCCGGGGTCGCCCACAGGTCGCTGCCGTCCGCGTCCTGCCATCGCCCCAGCGGCTCCGGGAACGGGCGACCGAAGACCTCACCGAAATACCAGGCCTCGCAGGTCGCCATATGCTTCACCAGGCCGAGGAGATTGGTTCCCGTCGCCGTCAGGGGGCGCCGGATGTCGTAGTCGGACAGCGCGTCGAGCTTCCAGACCAGCGCCTCACGGATCGTCTTGAGCCGGCCGTGCAGGAAGTCCTTCGCGAGATCGTCGATCATGGCGACGAGCTTGCCACGCGGCGACAACAGGAGCCGCGCCGGGAGCTCACAGAACTGTGGTGCCGAATCTGGCGTTCAACCGGTGTCCGACGCCCGAAGCCGTGGCGACAGTCAGAGCTCTCAGGCGGGGACGTGCAGGCCCCAGGGCCATCTGCGAGCGGCCGGTTTTGTGGTGCACAGGAACAACACGACCGGTTCGCCGTCGCGCTGGTGGCCCTCGACGCGCCCACCTCCACGATTGAAGATGGTTCAGGGCAGCAGGGCCAGTTTGCCGATGGTCGCCCGGGTTTCCAGTTCGACAAGCGCTTTCGGGCCGTCGGCGAGTTCATGCGCGGTGGGCTGGCCGGGGGTGAGCACCCCGGCGGCGATGAGCGCGAACAGCTCGCCCATGACCTCGCCGAAGATCTGCGGCGCGGTCTGGATCAGCACGCCGATGTTCAGGCCGATGAGGTGGACCTGGTGTTTGTACACCAGCTCCCAGTTGGTGATCGGGGCTTCGCCGCCGGCCACTCCGTAGACGATGACCCGGCCGGTGACCCGCCTGGCCGCGGCCAGGCTGGCGGCGAAGGTGGCGCCGCCGGCTGACTCCAGCACCAGGTCGGCGCCGACGCCGCCGGTCAGCCGCAGTACGTCGGCGGCAAGGTCGTCGCCGCGGGAGTCGAGGACGTGGTCGGCGCCCAGCGCCCGCACGGTCTCGTGTTTACCCGGCGAGGCGGTGGCGATGACCGTCGCGCCGTAGTGCTTGGCCATTCTCACCGCGGCCTGGCCGGTCGCGCCCGCCGCGGCGTGGATTAGCACGCTCTGCCCGGCGGCGATGCGGCCCAGAGGCTTGAGCGCCGCCAACGCGGTCGGCCAGTTGACCACCAGGCCCAGCGCCTGCTCGTCACCCCAGCCCGCCGGCACCGGCACCGCCGCTACCGCGGGCATCACCATGTATTCCGCGAAGGCGCCGCCTTTCATGCTGACGCCGATGATGTGGGCGCCGAGATCCAGGCCGGTCACTGCCTGGCCGACGGCGGCGATCTCACCCACCGCCTCGAAGCCGGCCAGGTACGGGGGTTGTGGGCCGCCCGGAAACGTGCCGCGAGCCTGTGAGATGTCGAGGAAGTTGACGCCAGCGGCGGTGACGCGGATCAGGATGTCGCTCGGGCCTGGGGCCGGTACCGGCGCGTCGGTGATCAGGCGCAGGTCCTGTGGGCCGTTCAGGGATGTCTGCTGTAGGGCGCGCATGGTGGTGGGGAGGTTCATGGCAGTCGGGTTCCCTTCCTCGGTCTGCGATGACGGCAAGTTCCTTTATTGATCGAACGACAAAGAAAGGGTCGCAGGGAGTCCTGGTGTCGGTCAAGGTAATGTTGATCGAACGACCAAGAAATGTGGGGGCGTTCAGGTGGCTACTCGTGGCAGGCCCCGAGCCTTCGATCCGGAGATCGCCTTGCGCAAGGCGGTGGACCTGTTCTGGGAACGGGGCTACGAGGGAACCTCGCTCAGCGATCTGGCCGGGGCGATGGGCATCGCCTCGGCCAGCATCTACGCCTGTTTCGGCAGCAAGGAAGCGCTGTTCCGCCAGGCCGTCGCGCTGTACGGGACGATCGAGGGCGCGCGGCCCCGGCGTGCCTTACGTGAGCAGCCGACCGCGCGCGCCGCGATCGAGGCGATGCTGCGGGCTACCGCCGATGAGATCACCCGCCCGGGTATGCCACACGGTTGCATGCTCATCCTGGCCGCGCCCACCGGCGCGATTGAGAACTCCGGTGTGCGGGAGTTCCTGGCCGACCGGCGGCGGGACATGCTCACCACCATCAGAGACAGGCTTGCCCAGGGCGTCGCCGACGGCGACCTCGGCCTGCCGGTGGCCGGTCTGGACGCCGTCGCCCGCTACTTCACCACCGTGGTCCAGGGCCTGTCCGTGCAGGCCCGCGACGGCGCCAGCCGCGCCGACCTGGAGGCGGTCATCACGTGCGCGATGGCCGCCTGGGACACCCTCGCGTCCGCGGACCGCTGAAGATCCGATACTCCGGCGCCCACGGCAACACGTCGGAAATCATTGACATGTCGGCAATCTCCGACGTATTTTCTGGCGGTGTCTGAAGACGACGTGTTCCTCGCCCTGGCGAACCCGGTTCGCCGCAGGCTGCTGCAACTGCTCACCGAGGGACCTCGAACGGCCGGCGACCTCGCCGACCAGTTCGATCTGAGCCGGCCGGCGGTAGCCGAGCACCTGCAGGTGCTCAGGCGCGCGGCACTGGTGCACGACGAGCCCAGAGGCCGGCAACGGCACTATCAGCTGACCGCGGAGCCGCTCACCCACGTCGGCGAATGGCTCCACCCATTCGAGCGATTCTGGCGCGAGCGGCTGCGCTCGCTCGCCGATGTCTCCGAGGAGGACCAGTGACCGCGACCAACACCAAGGCCATCGCCGTCGACCAGTTCGTCGCTGCACCACCGAGCAGGGTCTGGCGTACGCTCACCGACCCCGACCTGCACGCCCGCTGGTGGGTGCCCGGCGACATCGCCGCCACGGTCGGCCACCGCTTCCACCTCCAGATGCCCGGGTGGGGGTCGGTCCCCTGTGAAGTCCTCGAAGTCGTCCCTGAAGAGAAGCTGGTCTACACGTTCAACGAGACCTGGACGCTGACCTGGCGGCTGGTTGCCGAAGGCAGCGGCACCCGGCTGTTCTTCGAGCACAGCGGGTTCGACTTCGATCAGAAATCCGAACGTGACGCCTTCAACCGCATGGGACCCGGATGGCGCGACAAGATACTGCCGCAACTGGCGCAGACCGCGTCCATTTCATCGGTGGATCGAGGTTGAGCGCGTGAACAGGCTGCGGATGGCGGGCTCGCGGAACACGGCGATGTGCGCGACACCCGACGTGTCGAGGGTGAGGACGTGTACCGCGTGCGGCTGGTAGGTGCCGTCCTGGGCGCGCTGGTGGGCCACGAACGCCGGTTGCCCGTTCGCCATGGTCGCGACCATGCGGAACGTGCCGGGTGTGGACAGCACGTGGTCGGTGAAGAATTGCGCGACCGCCTCGGGCCCGCGTAGCCAGTGCGGTTCCGGCGGCATCTCCACGGCGATGTCGGCGCGGAGCAGGCGTACGAGTGCGGTGACGTCGGCGTTGGTGAAGGCTGCCTCGTACCGGTCGAGTAGCGCGCGCCGGCGCGGCTCCACAGGTTCCACGACGTTGTCGACGATGGGCGCGACTTGGGCGATCTGCGCCCGTGCGCGTAGCAGTGCGCTGTTGACGGCCGCTGGTGTGGTGTTCAGGGCCTCGGCCACCTCCGCTGCGGGCCAGGACAGCACGTCGCGCAGGATCAGCGCGGCGCGCCGGATCGGCGGCAGGTGTTGCAATGCGGCGATGAACGCGAGCCGGATGCCGGCACGCGCCCCGATCAGGTCGGCCGGATCGGTTGCGGTGCTCAGCAGCGCGTCGGGGATCGGCTGCAGCCACTGCTGATCCGGTGCGCTCAGATCGGACGGCATCGCCCGCCTGGCCCGCTGCCGCAGCGCCGTGAGGCACACGTTCGTGGCGATCCGGTACAGGTAGGTGCGCACGGAAGCGCGCCCTTGGAACGTGTCCCGCGATCGCCACGCGCGCAGGTAGGTCTCCTGCACCAGGTCCTCGGCCTCGTGCACCGAGCCGAGCATGCGGTAGCAGTAGGCCGTTAACTCGCCGCGGTAGGACTCCAACTCCGGCGGGCTCATCGTGACAGCGTGCATGGTCAGCCTCCTCTCCCGGTAATAGACCTCCGAGACGCCCGGAATTCGTCATCCCGGCGCTGACGAATTCCGCGCCGGGCCCTGGTCTGTATCGGCATCCCACCCATGCAGGAGGCAGACATGCGGCTCGACACCAGCAATGCGATCGTCTACGGCGCCGGCGGCGCGATCGGCGGTGCGGTGGCCCGCTCCTTCGCCCGCGAAGGAGCGACAGTGTTCCTCGCCGGGCGCACCCTCGACTCCGTAGCGGCCGTCGCGAAAGACATCACCGCCGGCGGAGGGGTCGCCGAGGCCGCCCGGGTCGACGCCACGGATGCGGCAGCCGTCCGCGCGCACGCCGACGACGTGGTCGCTCGCCACGGCAGCATCGACATCTCGTTCAACGCGATCGGCCTGCCCCAGCTCGGGGTCCAGGGGACCGCGCTGGTCGAGCTGGACCTGGACCGGTTCACCGCACCGATCCACACCTACCTGACGGCGCACTTCTTGACCGCGCAGGCGGCGGGACGGCACATGGCGCGGCGGGGTTCGGGGGTGATCATCACGTTGACCGCCGCCCCCGGCCGGATGGCCGTACCGCTGATCGGCGGGATGGGTCCGTCGTGGGCCGGGATCGAGGCGCTGACCAGGGGCTTCGCCGCCGAACTCGGCCCGCGCGGGGTCCGGGTGGTGTGCCTGCGACCCGACGGCATCCCGCAAACCGGCACCATCGACGTCGTCTTCGGCCTGCACGCGCAGGCCCTGGGCATCACGACGGCGGAGTTCACCGGCATGATGGCCGAACGGACGCTGCTGCGGCGGCTGCCCACGCTCGCCGAGGTGGCCGGCGCGGCGGTGTTCCTCGCCTCCGGCGCCTCCGGCGCGATGACCGGCACCACCCTCAACCTCAGCGGCGGCTCCCTCGCCGACTAAACAACGGCGGGCGTGGGTGAGACTGTCGGCATGGCCGTTGACGTGCTGTCCGAGATTGTGATCGACCGGCCGTGTGAGCAGGTCGCCGCTTATGCGGCCGACCCGTCGCACGCGCCGGAATGGTACGTCAACATCGCCTCGGTCGAGTGGCTGAGCGAGCCGCCGGTGCGGGTGGGGTCGCGGATGGCGTTCGTCGCCCGGTTCCTCGGCCGGCGGCTCGCCTATACGTACGAGATCGTGGAGTACGTGCCTGGCGAACGCCTGGTGATGCGGACCGCCGAGGGGCCGTTCCCGATGGAGACCACCTACACCTGGCACGGCGACGGAGCCGGCAGGACCCGGATGACGCTGCGCAACCGGGGCGAACCCGCCGGATTCTCCCGCCTGACCGGACCGTTCGTGGCCGCGGCGATGCGCCGCGCCAACCGCAACGACCTCGTGGCCCTCAAAGCGCGAGTCGAAGCGGCCGGCTAACTACCGGAGGCGGGGCCGTCCGTATTCCTGGAGACCCTTTCGACCGAGCAGTTCGGCGCTGCTGTCCTCACGCGGGACCGCAGGACAGCACGGTGACGGCGGGCAGGACGACCCGTCCACCCTTCAGCGGTTGTAGCGCTCCCGGCGTACGCCCGGCTTGCGTCCCCGGATCGTGCTTTGCTGCATCGCCGCGATGACCATGTCCGCGGCCTCCTCCGGCACCTCGACCAGCGAGAACCGGTCGGTTATCTGGATCGCGCCGATGTCGCGGGCGCTGAGCCCGGACTCGCCCGCGATCGCGCCGACCAGATCCTGCGGGCGCAGCCCGGCCCGGCGGCCGAGGCCGAAGAACAGCCGGGCGACTCCCGCGCCGGACGAGCCGCCGCGCCGCTCCGACCGTTCCGCGCGGTCCGAGCGTTCCGGGCGGTCCCGCAGCGTCTCGCGGGGCGTCGGGATCTCCTGCTCGTCGACGTCGCCGCCGGCGGCCTCGTGGGCCAGCTTCACCGCGGCCAGCGCCACCGTTTCGATGTCGAACTCGCTGGTCAGCGACTCGATGACCACCCGGAACCGCTCCAGGTCGTCGGTCTGCAGGCTGCTCTCCAGCGCGGCGCGGGTCAGCTCCAGGCGCCGGGCCCGCAGGTCGGTGACCGTGGGCACCTTCTCCAGGGTGATCCGCTGCCGGGTGAGCCGCTCGATCGCCTTGAGCATGCGGGACTCGCGCGGCTCGGCCAGGGTGATCGCGGCGCCCTCCCGGCCCGCGCGGCCGACCCGGCCGATCCGGTGCACGTACGCCTCCGGGGCCGACGGCACGTTGTAGTTCACCACGTGGGTGAGCTGCTCCACGTCCAGCCCGCGGGCGGCCACGTCCGTCGCCACCAGCAGCTCCGTGCTGCCGGCGCGCAGCCGGCCCATGACCCTGTCGCGCTGGTCCTGGCTCATGCCGCCGTGCAGCGCCTCGGCCCGGTAGCCGCGCCCGTTGAGCGTCTCGGTGACCTGGTCGACCTCTTCGCGGGTGCGGCAGAAGATGATCGCCGCGGTCGGCGCCTCGACGTCGAGCACGCGGCCCAGCGCGGCCGACTTGTGCGCCCGGGCCACGATGTACGCGCTCTGGCGGACCAGGGGGATCTCGCCGGGGGCGGAGGCCTCCCGGCCCATCTGGATGCGGACCGGCTCCTTCAGGTGCCGGCGGGCGATCCCGTCGATGCGCGGCGGCATCGTCGCGGAGAACAGCACCGTCTGCCGGGTCTGCGGGGTCTCGGCGAGAATCGCCTCGATGTCCTCGGCGAAGCCCATGTCGAGCATCTCGTCGGCCTCGTCGAGCACCACCGTCTGGATGTCGCTGAGGTCCAGCGTCTCGCGGCTGATGTGGTCCAGCACCCGGCCGGGCGTGCCGACCACCACGTCCACCCCGCGCTGCAGGGCCTGCAACTGGCGCCCGATCGGCTGGCCGCCGTAGACCGGCAGCACCCGCACGCCCAGGTCGCGGCCGTAGCGGTGGACCGCCTGCGAGACCTGCTCGGCCAGCTCGCGGGTCGGCACCAGCACCAGCGCGGCCGGGCCGCCCTTGGCGTCCGGGTCGAGCCGGTGCAGCAGGGGCAGCGCGAAGGCCGCGGTCTTTCCGGTGCCGGTCGCGGCCTGGCCCAGCAGGTCGTGGCCCTCCAGCAGCGGCGGGATGGCCTCGCGCTGGATCGGCGTCGGCTCTTCGTAGCCCAAGCTGGTCAGTGCCTTCAGCAGCTCGGGACGGAGCGCCAGACCGGCGAAGCCTGTCGCGTCCGCGAACAGGTGCTCGCTCATTATCTCTGCTCCGGATCCGTCGTGCGCCGGTCACAGCGGTGACCGGCATCAACGAGGACAAGGATACGGGGCCGGCCCGGAGCGTCAGCCGGCCGGGACCTTGAACGGGTCGTGATCGGCCAGGAGCTTGTCCAGCCGGGCCTGGTCGACCCGGCGCACGACGGTGCCGGCGTCCTGCATGTCACGGACGCACTTGGCCAGGGTGAACGCCGAGGTGACCACGTAGAGCAGGCCGACGGCGAGGAAGGCGCGGATCCAGCTGCCCACCGGCAGGTAGGCGATGCCGGTGGCGACGGCGGTCAGCGAGAGGGCGAAGGAGGCGATGGACTGCACGTAGAAGGCGGTGGTGATCTTCGGCTGCGGATTCGTGTCCATGCCGAAGTCTGGTCCGGCGGGTCGTACGTCCGACTGAGTCCGGGTACTCAGACTTCGGTTGCGTGAGGATGACGGCATGGCGGACGTGATCGTGGTGGGCGGAGGCATCATCGGACTGACGGCGGCGCTGCGGCTGCGCGAGCGGGGCGCGGAGGTGACCGTGTGGACGCCGCAGGATCCGGTCCGGACGGTGTCCGCGGTCGCGGCCGCCGCCTGGTATCCGACCCGGATCGGCTTCGACGAACGGGTCCTGACCTGGGCCGCGGCGACCTACGACCGGTTCCGCCGGGACGCCTTCGAGGGCGTGCCCGGCGTGCTGGTCCGGGAGACCCGTAACCTCGAGCGCTCCGGCGCGACCGGCGAGCCGTGGTGGGCGCCGGCCGCGCGCGGGGTGCGGTATCTGCCGATCGATCCGCCGTGGACCCGGGAGGTGCGCTTCCAGGCACCGCTGGTCGAGATGGGGGAATACCTGCCGTGGCTGCGGGACCGGCTGCTGGCCGCCGGGGTACGGGTGCTCCGGCGCCGCCTCGACCGGCTGGAGGAGGCCCTGGTCGAGGCGCCGGTGGTGGTCAACGCGACCGGGCTGGCCGCCGGTGCGCTGTGCGGCGACCCGGACGTGTTCCCGGCCCGCGGGCAGATCGTGCTGGTCGCCAACACCGGCATCTACACCTCCGTCCGCGACGAGGGCGAGCCGGGCACCTACGTGCACCCGCGCACCCGCGACGTCGTGCTCGGCGGCACCTGGCAGGAGGGCGACTGGAACACCGTGCCCGACCCGGCGACCCGCGACGCGATCCTGGAGCGCTGCCGGGCTCTCGTGCCGGAGTTGGCGGGCGCGCCGGTCATCGGCGAGAAGGTGGGCCTGCGGCCGGTGCGGCGCGGCGGGCCGCGGGTGGAGGCCGAGAAGTGGCCGGGCGGGACGGTGGTGCACGCGTACGGGCACGGCGGCGCCGGCATGACGCTGTGCTGGGGCTGCGCCGACGAGGTCGCCACCCTGGCCCTCTGACGACGGATTGTTCACCTTCCGTTCACCTTCCGTTGAGACTAGGCTCACCCGTACGGCATCGATCTTGATCTGTGCACAGTGGCGTGAGGAGACCGTCCGATGACCGATCGACCCCGACTGCTGCCCCTGCTGGGCCCGGCGGGCCACGCCGGCCGCGACGCGCGGACCTGCCTGTACCGCTGCGGCAACGCCTGCGACCACCCCGTACCGAACGAGTCCGCCAACCCGTACCTCGGTGACGTGGTCAATGCCGCGATGACCCGCCGCGGTGTGGTTCGGGCCGGCGCCGTCGGCGCCCTCGTGCTCGGCTTCGGCGCTCCGGCCGCCGCCGGGGCGGCGAGTGCCGCGGAGCCCGTTGCGGCCGCGCCCGGGCTGCTCGACAGCGCCCCCGCCGGGGTGCTGTCCTTCAAGCCGATCCCGCCGAACGAGCTGGACAGCCTGATCGTGCCCAACGGCTACGACAGCGCCGTGGTCATCCGCTGGGGCGACCCGATCCTGCCCGGCGCGCCCGGCCTCGACGTGCGCCGGCAGAGCGCGGAGCGGCAGTCGGCGCAGTTCGGCTACAACAACGACTTCATCGGGGTGCTGCCGCTGGGCCGCGACGGGCGGCGGGCGCTGCTGGTGGCCAACCACGAGTACACCAACGAGGAGCTGATGTTCCCCGGCTTCACCAGCCAGGAGGCGCTCAGCGTCGACCAGGTCAGGGCCGCCATGGCCGCGCACGGGATGTCCGTGGTGGAGCTGGAACGCGTCGGCGGCACCGGGCAGTGGCGGCCGGTCGGCGGGCGGCAGCGGCCGTACAACCGGCGGATCACCATGGTGGACACCCCGTTCCGGTTCACCGGCCCGGCGGCCGGCAGCCCGCTGCTGCGGACGGCCGCGGACCCGAAGGGCACGACCCCGATCGGTACGCTCAACAACTGCTCGGGTGGCGTCACCCCGTGGGGCACGGTGCTGTCCGGCGAGGAGAACTTCAACCAGTACTTCGTCGGCGGCGACGGCGCCCCGGCCGCGCTCAAGCCGGCCCTGGCCCGGTACGGCATCTCCATCACGGCGCGGGTGCCGGCCGGCTCCCGTCGCTGGGACCGCGCCCAGGAGCGTTTCGACCTGGCCAAGCACCCGCATGAGGCGCACCGCTTCGGCTGGATCGTCGAGGTCGACCCGTCCGATCCGCGCTCGCGGCCCCGCAAGCACACGGCGATGGGCCGGTTCAAGCACGAGGGCGCCAACGTCATCGTCGCCCGCGACGGCCGGGTGGCCGCCTACATGGGCGACGACGAGCGGTTCGACTACCTGTACAAGTTCGTCTCCGCGAACAAGTTCGCCCCGGGTGGCTCGGCCGCGGCCCGCCGGCACAACCTGACGCTGCTGGAGTCGGGCACGCTGTACGTCGCGAAGCTCGCCGGCGACAGCCCGGCCGCCGAGATCGACGGCACCGGCAAGCTGCCCGCCGACGGCGCCTTCGACGGCACCGGCCAGTGGATCAAGCTGGTGTCGGGGGAGCGGTCCTTCGTGCCCGGGATGACCGCCGCCGAGGTGCTGACCTTCACCCGGCTCGCCGGTGACGCCGTCGGGGCGACCAAGATGGACCGCCCGGAGGACGTGCAGCCGAGCCTGCTGACCGGCAAGATCTACGCGGCGCTGACCAACAACGTCAACCGTGGGGTGGGCACGAACCCGGGCGTCGACGAGGCGAACCCGCGCAACGCCAACAAGCACGGCCAGATCTTCGAGCTGGTCGAGGACCGCGGCGAGCACACGGGGGAGTCGTTCACCTGGTCCTTGCCGATCGTCTGCGGCGACCCGGCCGACCCGTCGACGTACTTCGCCGGCTACGACAAGAGCGCGGTCTCGCCGATCTCCTGCCCGGACAACGTGGCCTTCGACAGCGCCGGCAACCTGTGGATCGCCACCGACGGCAACGCCCTGGGCAGCAACGACGGGCTGTTCGCCACCGCGATCGAGGGCCCGGAACGCGGTCATCTCAAGCAGTTCCTGACCGTGCCGGTGGGGGCGGAGACCTGCGGGCCGTTCATCACCGGCGACGACCGCTCGGTGTTCGTCGCGGTCCAGCACCCGGGCGAGATCACCGGGGCGACCCTGGACAAACCGGCATCGACCTGGCCGGACGGCGACTTCGCCAAGCCCTCCGTCGTGGTCACCTGGCGCCTCGACGGCGGCCCGATCGGCAGCTGAGCGCCGTCGAGTTCATCCGCCGTTCATCGTGCGTCTGGTCCCTCCTCAATCGCGGCTCTTAGCGTCAGGCGACCCCGTCGGCCGGCTCAAGATCGACGGGGGCCATCCGCCTGCCGAGGAGTTCCGCCCGATGACTGAACGACCCCGCCTGCTGCCGCTGCTCGGCCACCCCGGACGCGACGCGATGACGTGCCTCTACCGCTGCGGCAACGCCTGCGACCACCCGGTGCCGAACCGGACGGAGAACCCGTACCTCGGCGACGTCGTGAACACCGAGATGTCGCGCCGCGGAGTGGTGCGCGCCGGTGCCGTCGGTGCTCTCGTGCTCGGCTTCGGCGGCGCGGCTGCCGCCGCCGCGAGCCCGGCCCTGGCTTCGCCCGCCACCGAGACCGCGCCGGTCGCGGAGGCGCTGCTCGCGACGCTCAAGAAGGGCAAGACCGGCCCGCTGACCTTCAAGGCCATCCCGGCGAACAAGCTGGACACCCTGATCGTCCCGAACGGCTACGACTCGGCCGTCGTGCTGAGCTGGGGCGACCCGGTGCTGCCGGGCGCGCCCGAGTTCGACATCACCAAGCAGAGCGTGCAGCGGCAGTCGGCGCAGTTCGGCTACAACAACGACTTCGTCGGGGTGCTGCCGCTGGGCCGCGACGGCAACCGGGCGCTGCTGGTGGTCAACCACGAGTACACCAACGAGGAGCTGATGTTCCCCGGCTTCACCAGCCTGGAGGCGCTCAGCGTCGAGCAGCTCAAGATCGCGATGGCGGCGCACGGTCTCTCGGTCGTCGAGCTCGAGCGGGCCGGCCACACCGGGCAGTGGCGGCCGGTGCGCGCGCGGCGGCTGCCGTACAACCGGCGGATCACCGCCCTGGCGACGCCGTTCCGGTTCACCGGCCCGGCGGCCGGTTCGGCCTGGCTGCGGACGGCCGCCGACCCGAAGGGCACGACCCCGATCGGTACGCTCAACAACTGCTCGGGTGGCGTCACCCCGTGGGGCACGGTGCTGTCCGGTGAGGAGAACTTCAACCAGTACTTCGTCGGCGGCGACGGGGTGCCCGAGGCCCTCAAGCCCAAGCTCGCCCGGTACGGCATCTCCACGACCACCCGGGTGCCGGCCGGCTCGCGTCGCTGGGACCGCGCCCAGGAACGTTTCGACCTGGCCAAGCACCCGAATGAGGCGCACCGCTTCGGCTGGATCGTCGAGGTCGACCCGTTCGACCCGGACGCCAAGCCGCGCAAGCACACCGCGATGGGCCGGCTCAAGCACGAGGGCGCCAACGTCATCGTGGCCAAGAACGGCAAGGTTGTCGCCTACCTGGGCGACGACGAGCGGTTCGACTACCTGTACAAGTTCGTCTCCGACGGCAAGTACCTCCCCGGCGACTCGGCGCACGCCCGCCGGCACAACCTGACGCTGCTGGAGTCGGGCACGCTCTACGTCGCGGAGGTCACCGGCGACAGCCCGGCCGCCGAGATCGACGGCACCGGCAAGCTGCCCGCCGACGGCTCCTTCGACGGTGCCGGCACCTGGATCAAGCTGGTGTCGGGCAACCGCTCGTACGTGCCCGGGATGACCGCCGCGGACGTGCTGACCTTCACCCGGCTGGCCGGCGACGCCGTCGGGGCGACCAAGATGGACCGGCCCGAGGACGTGCAGCCCAGCCCGCGCACCGGCAAGATCTACGCGGCCATGACCAACAACACCAACCGCGGCGTCGGCACGAACCCGGGCGTCGACGAGGCCAACCCGCGCAACGCCAACAAGCACGGGCACATCTTCGAGCTGGTCGAGGACCGCGGCGATCACACGGGGGAGTCGTTCACCTGGTCGCTGCCGATCGTCTGCGGCGACCCGGCCGACCCGTCGACGTACTTCGCCGGCTACGACAAGAGCGCGGTCTCGCCGATCTCCTGCCCGGACAACGTGGCCTTCGACAGCGCCGGCAACCTGTGGATCTCGACCGACGGCAACGCCCTGGGTAGCAACGATGGCCTCTTCGCTACGGCGATCGAGGGCTCCGAGCGTGGTCACCTCAAGCAGTTCCTGACCGTGCCGCTGGGCGCGGAGACGTGCGGGCCGTTCATCACCGGCGACGACCGTTCGGTGTTTGTCGCGGTCCAGCACCCCGGTGAGATCACCGGCGCCAGCGTCGAGAAGCCGGCCTCCACCTGGCCGGACGGCGACTTCGCGAAGCCCTCCGTCGTGGTCACCTGGCGCCTCGACGGCGGCCCGGTCGGCAGCTGAGGCCGGTCGACAACCGAGGGCCCTGTTCCCGGCGCCGACCCAGCGCGCCGGGAACAGGCCCTACACGGTGCGCAGGTCGACCGTGTGCCAGACGAGCGAGTCCTGGTCGCCGGTCGCCCACCACAGCACGCCGTTGCGGCTGAACACGCCGTCGACCGCCGGGCTCAGGTCCACCGTCCGTCCGGCCCGGATGTCGTAGACCAGCAGTCCCGCCGTACCGGTCAGGTCCGAGTCCGGGCCGGTCTCCGACAGGATCTCGAAGCGGTCCAGCACGGCCACGTCGGGAACCGCCGCCCCGGCCGCGCTGCCCGCGACCCGCCGGCGCGCCGAGCCGTCCGGGTGCATGAGGTCGATGCGAGCCAGCCCGTCGCCGTTCATCACCAGCACCCGGCACCAGACCACGGCGCAGGTCACCAGCTCCGTGCCGGTGCTGGCGACCGGGGTGTCCCGGTTGGCCGCCATGTTGCGCAGCCGGGTGGTGCCGGACTGGTCGCCGCCGCCGTCGGTCAGCCACGGCCACGCCGTCAGCGCCCAGGCTCCGGGCTCCTGGCGGACCGCGACCGCGCCGCCGGTCAGGGCGACCGACCGGATCTCGGTGGCCTGCTCGCCCGCCGGCGCGGCGGCGGCCCAGTGCACCCGGCCGTCGGCGAGCACCAGGTCCCACTGCGAGCCGAAGAACACCGCGTTGCCGGTGTCGCCGGTCAGCCGCCGGGCCGGCCCGCCGGTGGTCTTCGCCGTCCAGATCTCCGGCGCGGCACCGTCGGCGGACTCCGTCCACACCAGGTCGTCGCCGCTGACCGCGAACGTGCCGAACTCCGGGCTCGACGGCAGCGGGCGCCGGCGCAGCTCGCGGACGGTCCCGTCGGCGTTGCGCACGAGCAGCCGCTCGGCGGCGCCGTCCGGGCTCGGCGCGGTGCCGACGCTGGTGCGGGCGTCGAGGAAGATGCCCGGGTGGTAGATCGGCCCGTCGCGCAGGTTGCCGGGCACGTCGGCGCGCTGCGCACCGGGCCAGGCGGCGGCCAGCGGCACCCGGGCGGCGGGCGCGGGCTCCGGCTTGCCCGGCGCGTACACCAGCAGGGCGGTGCCCGCGGCGAGGGCGACGGCCAGGCCGGCGGCGGCTGGCAGCTTCCTCACTCGTACTGCTGCTTCGGCGTGGCGACCTCCTGCCAGGAACGCACCTCCAGGTACGGCACCTGGGCCTGGTTGACCGGGTCCTGTTCGGTCTTGCTCGTCCACGCGCCGACCACCTGGATCCAGGTGTCCGCCGGCACGGCCGTCGGGACGTCCCCGCTGAGCGCCACCTTGATCGGCCGGCCGTCGGCGGCGCAACAGGACATCACCATCCGGGCGAGCATCGGCTGCCCGTCCGGGCCGGGCGTGACGAAACCGGTCAGCCGCAGGCTCCGGCCGGTCAGGCTGCGCCCGCCGTCGAAGACCGCCCGCGAGGCGTAGTCGAGCAGCCCCACGTCGACCGGGTCGCCGGCGGGCAGGGCCGGATAGTCGGAGTCGGTGCCGGGGGCGGTCAGCACCGTCCCGGCCTGGCCGGCCGCGTACGAGCCCAGCGCCGGCGGCGCCACCAGCAGCAGCCCGAGCACCGGGAGCAGCAGCAGCCAGCCCACCTTCGGCTCGTGGTGGTGCCCGTGTGCGTCGGCCTTGCCGCGCAGGTCGTACCAGAGGGTCAGCACGGCCGCCGCGACCAGCAGCACCCCCGCGCCGATCAGGAAGGGCCGCAGGCCCTCCTTGACGTACCGCAGGTACAGGTCGGAGAGGCTCGCCTTGAGGATCGCGCCGCCGAACAGCAGCATGATCACGGCCTGGGCCTGCTTGTTCACAGCAGCACCGCCCCGAAGCCGGTGCCCACCAGGATCGCCGCGACGAAGGTCGCGGGGGCGAACCGGACGGAGAAGCGCCGCCCGAAGACCCCGGTCTGCATGGCGATCAGCTTGAGGTCGACCATCGGCCCGACGACCAGGAACACCAGCCGGGAGGTCAGCGAGAACTGCGACAGCGACGCCGCCACGAAAGCGTCGGCCTCGCTGCAGATCGACAGCAGCACGGCCAGCACGGCCAAAGCGATGATCGACAGCACCTCGTTGCCGGCCAGCGTCTGCAGCCAGCTCTCCGGCACCACCACGTTGATGGTGGCGGCGGCCGCGGCGCCGAGCACCAGGAACCCGCCGGCGTGCATGACGTCGTGCCGGCAGGCGGCGACGAACGCTTTGAGCCGCGAGCCGTCCTCGTGCGGGCGCTCCGGCAGCTTGATCCATTCGGCCTTGCCGAGCCGCAGCCAGAGCCAGCCCATCGCCACCGCCACGACCAGGCTGGCGACGCCCCGGGCGACCACCATCTCCGGGTTGCCGGGGAAGGCCACCGCGGTCGCGGTCAGCACAATCGGGTTGATCGCCGGGGCGGCCAGCAGGAACGCCAGCGCGGCGGCCGGCGTGACGCCGCGGCGGATCAGCGACCCCGCGATCGGCACGCTGCCGCACTCGCACCCGGGCAGGACCACCCCGGCCAGCCCGGCGGCGGGCACCGCCAGGGCGGGATGCCGCGGCAGGGCCTTGGCCCAGAACGAACGCGGGACGAACACGGCGATGATCGCGGAGAGCACCACGCCGAACACCAGGAACGGCACGGCCTGCACCAGGACCGAGACGAACACGGTGGTCCAGGTCTGCAGCCGGGGCGCGGAGATCAGCGCGGCCAGCGGGTTGCGGAAGACGACGAGCAGCACGAGCAGCACGGCGAGAACCTCGACCGAGCCGATCCGGCGGCCGCGGGCGGGCTCCTCCGGCGGCGCGGGTGGTGCCGGGCTGGGGCCGGTGTCGTCCGCCGGCGCGGTGTCACGACGGTCGGTGACGTCCTCGGGTGCGGTCACAGTGCTCACTCCGGATCGCGGGGGGTCGGTCGGCCGCCGCCTACCATACCGACCCGCCCGCCCGGACGGTCATCCCGCGACCGCGTGAGTTGCCCATGCTGAGCTGCGCATATGCACATGTGGCGAGGTGCCGGCGGGTGCGGTCGCGAGCCGGCCGCGGCGCGACGCCCGCCGGTGGTGACCCGGTCGGAGCCGCCCGGGAGCCGTCGGGATGCGCTTACGATCGGGCGGTGCCGACTATCGACTCGCATGACGCCGCCCTCGCCGCCGCCGACCGGGTCGCCGCGGCGCTCGCCCCCGGGGTGATCCAGCGCGACCGGGACGGGGCTGACGCCGTACCGGCCGCGGCGCTCGCCGCCCTCGACAGCTCGGGCCTGCTCGCGGTCACCGTGCCGGCCGCCGACGGCGGCCCGGCGCTGGGCCCGGTCACGCTGGCCGAGGTGACCCGGATCATCGCCGCGGTCGACCCGGCGATCGCCCAGGTCCCGCAATCGCACTACCTGCTGGTCGACGTGCTCGCGGTGCACGGCGCCGCGCCGCTGCGCGCCCGGCTCCTCGGCGACGTGCTGGCCGGCCGGCGGCTCGGCAACGCGCTGGCCGAGCGCGGCGGCAAGCACGCGCAGGACCTGTCGACCCGGGTGAAGGAGGGCCTGCTCAGCGGCCGCAAGTACTACTGCACCGGCGCGCTGACCGCCGCCTGGATCGCGGTCAGCGCGCTGGACGGCGACGGCCGCCTGGTGCTGGCCTTCGTGCCGCGCGACGCGGACGGCGTCACCGTCGACACCGACTGGGACGTCATGGGCCAGCGCGCCACGATCAGCGGCACCACGACCTTCGCCGACGTGCCGGCCGAGCTGATCCTGGACTACGCGGGCGCCTTCGAGGTGCCGCAGCAGCTCGGCGCGCGGGCCCAGCTGGTGCACGCGGCGATCGAGGTCGGCATCGCGGAGGGCGCGCTGCGCGACGCCACCGCGTACCTGCGGGAGAAGGCCCGGCCGTCCACCGAGGCGGTGCGCGCCGGTGCCGCCACCGCGGCGGGCGATCCGCACGTGCTGCACCGGTACGGCCGCACGGCGACCCGCGTCCGCGCGGCCGCCGCCCTGATGCGCGAGGCGGCAGCCGTCCTCGAGGAGATCGGCCTGGTCCCGGCCGACGCGGGGGAGGCCGCGCGGGGTTCGCTGGCGGTGGCCGCCGCCAAGGCCTTCGCCAGCGAGGTGGCGGTCGAGACGGCGTCGGAGCTGTTCGCGATGTGCGGCACCAGCTCGACGGCGGCGAAGTACGACCTCGACCGGCACTGGCGCAACGCCCGGACGCACAGCGTGCACGACCCGCTGGACTGGAAGTACCACCACCTGGCGGCCTGGGAGCTGGCCGGCGTGCGACCCCCGAACCACGGCCAGCTCTAGCCCGCCAGACACCCCCTAGTCCAGGCGGTAGGCGGCGAACACGATCGGGGTGCGGATCGTGAAGCCGAGGTGCTCGTAGAGGCGGATCGCGCCGGTGTTGTCGTCCGCCGCGTGCAGGAACGGGATGTCGCCGCGTTCCCGGATGACCGCGACCACCGCCCCGATCAGCCGTGCCGCCAGCCCGGCGCCGCGGTACGCCGGGTCGGTGCAGACCGCGCTGATCTCGGTGTACCCGTCCAGCCGCATCCGCTCGCCGGCCAGCGCCACCAGCGCACCCGCGCGCCGGATGCCCAGGTAGGTGCCGAGCTCCGCGGTGCGCTTGCCGAACGGTCCCGGCCGGGTCCGCGCGACCAGGTCGAGGATCTCCGGCACGTCGGCGGCGGTCAGCACCAACGCCTCCGGATCCGCCGCGCCGCGCACGCCGGTGCCGACGAGTTGCACCCCCGACGCCCCGCCGGCGTGGGTCCAGCCCGGCTGGCCGGTCAGCCCCGGCGCCGCGAGCAGCGGCTCGGCGCCGGCGCCGGCCAGCTCGGCGAGGTCGCGCCAGGCGGCCGGGTCGGCCGGGTCCGCCAGCGCCGCGAACGGGCTGACGTCGGTGGGGTAGCGGGCGCTGCGGCCGTGCCGCTCGGCGAGGCCGGCCTGCGGGCCGGTGAGCGCGGCCCAGGCCGGATTGTCCAGAATCTGCACACCGCCGATTCTGCCCGGGCCGACCCGCGCGGCCCAGCGAGATTCCCGTCACCGTACGGCGGACGGCATCGACGAGCCGAATTCGATCGGGACCGGCCCACCGGTGATCATTCGGCTAGCCTGTGCTCATGGCGTCTTTCAATGACAGCATCATCGAGACCTTCCGGGCGAACGACGGCGTGGTCGGCGCGCCCTTCGAGGGCAAGACCCTCGTTCTGCTGCACCACATCGGACGACGATCCGGCAAGGAGTTCGTCACCCCGCTGGTCGCGGCGCCCGCCGCCGACGCGTACGTGATCTGCGGCAGCCTCGGAGGTGCGCCGGAGGACCCGCAGTGGGTCGCCAACCTCGAGACCGGCACCGGCCCGGCCACGATCGAGCTCGGCGCGGCCACTACCGCCGCCGACTACGAGGTGGTCCGGCCCGGCGACCCGCGCTGGGAGGAGACCTACGGGATCTGGCGCGAGTACTGGCCGGACGCCCGGGAGTACGAGAAGAAGACCGACCGTAAGTTCCCGGTCGTCCGGCTCAAGGTCGCCCCCTCCGCCTGATGAGCGACCCGATGACGTCCACCACCAAGGCCGGGATCGCGGTCACCGGGGCCACCGGCCAGCTCGGCGGCCGGGTGGCCCGCCGCCTCGCCGCCCGGGGCACGGCGCAGCACCTGCTGGTCCGTGACCCGGCCCGCGCCCCGGACCTGCCCGGCGCCACCGTC
>Ga0307516_10003623_pt1 | contig 19635 bp, 19 predicted proteins | sample 19_EM_MG_FD_203310 | JGI IMG/M metagenome (GOLD analysis project Ga0307516, IMG submission 203310) | Populus trichocarpa ectomycorrhiza microbial communities from riparian zone in the Pacific Northwest, United States - 19_EM | ecosystem: Host-associated > Plants > Roots > Unclassified | place...
CCCACTTCGCCCGGCGCTTCGCGGACCTGGTGACCGAGGTCGACCTCATCGAGGCCCGGCTCAAGTCCGGCGCGGCGGACGCCGCGCACTCGCTGACCAGCGTGAAGCGGATCCGGGCGAGTCTCGACGAGGCACACGTCGTCGGCGACATCGACGGGCTCGCCGCGCGGCTGGAAAGGCTGACCGGGGTCGCGGAGGAGAAGGCCGGCGAGGCCAAGGCCGCCCGCGAGGTGGCCCGCGGCGAGGCGCTGGCGCGCAAGACCACCCTGGTCGAGGAGGCGGAGACGATCGCCGCCGAGTCGACGGGCTGGAAGAGCGCGGGCGACCGGCTCAAGGAGATCCTCGACGAGTGGAAGACCATCCGCGGCGTCGACAAGAAGACCGACGGCGAGCTGTGGAAGCGCTTCGCGGCCGCCCGTGACGGCTTCACCCGCCGCCGCGGCGCGCACTTCGCCACCCTGGACGGCCAGCGCAAGCAGGCGCAGACCGCCAAGGAGGAGCTGGTCAAGGAGGCCGAGACCCTCTCCGAGTCGACGGAGTGGACCACCACGGCCAACCGTCTCAAGGACCTGATGAACGACTGGAAGGCCGCTCCCCGCGCCGCCAAGGAGGCCGAGCAGCGCCTCTGGGAACGCTTCCGGGCCGCCCAGGACGCCTTCTTCACCCGGCGCAGCGAGGTCTTCTCGGCCCGCGACGCCGAGTTCAAGGGCAACCTGGAGAAGAAGCAGGCCATCCTGGCCGAGGTCGAGGCGCTGGACGTCGACGCGGACCCGCGCGGCGCCCAGAACAAGCTCCGCGACGCCCAGGCGGCCTGGCACGACGCCGGCCGGGTGCCCCGCGAGTCGACCGCGTCGCTGGACCGCCGCTGGCGGGCCGCCGAGGAGCGCATCCGGGTGGCGATGGACTCGGCGTGGCGCAAGACCACGCCGCAGGACAACCCGCTGCTGCAGCAGATGCGCGAGCAGGTGGCCGAGGCCGAGCAGCGGCTGGCTCGGGCCCAGGCGGCGGGCGACGCCCGCCGCATCAAGGAGGCCGAGCAGGCGCTGTCCTCCAAGCGCCAGTTCCTCTCCCTCGCCGAGCAGGCGGGTTAGTTCAGCTCCGGCGGCGTGCTCGCGCGCGCCGCCGGAAGTGCTGCTGCCGTCGCGCTTCCACGGTCATCCCAGATACGGCGGCGCTACTCCCCAGCCCCAGTGCGGGACCGGTGCCTGGCGGACCACGTCGGCGCCGGGCTGGGAGTTCTGCTTGGCCAGCCGGGTTCCCCATTCCAGGTAGCCCAGGAACGCCGCCCGGAATTCCGGGTCCTCGGGCAGTTTCGCCTCGTCGGCGGCGTCCTGGATGAGCTCGATCCAGCGGCGCCGCTGTGGCTCGGTGATCGCCATGCCGAGGTGCTTGGCCACCATCCGGGGGTAGCCGCCGTGTTCCTCGGTGTAGGTGGCCGGACCGCCGAAGACCTCGGCCAGCCACAGGGCCACGTACCGGGCATGCTCCGGATCCATCCGGGCGAACAGCGGCCCGAGCAGTTCGTCCTCGGTGACCCGGGCATAGAAGGCGGTGGTCAGCCGGATGAACGCGTCGGTGCCGCCGGCCCACTCGTAGAGCGTCGGTGTGCTATCCATCCCCCTACGCCACCAGGTTGTCGCTCCTTGCGCAAGAACGCACATAATGGTGCGTGCCCAAGCGCTACTCCTGCCCGGTCGAGCTGACCGTCGACGTGGTCGGCGGCCGCTGGCGCACGGTGCTGCTCTCGCACCTGAAGGAGGGCGTCCGCCGCTACGGCGAGTTGCGCCGGCTGATGCCGGGCATCAGCGAGAAGATGCTCTCCCAGCGGCTGCGCGAGCTGGAGGCCGACGGCCTGATCTCCCGGCGCGACCTCGGCACGGTGCCGCCGCACGTCGAATACGACCTGACCGACGAGGGCCGCAGCCTGGCGCCGGTGTTGCAGGCGCTCTACGACTGGGGTGTGGCGCGGGCCGAGCGCACCGGCGTGCGGGTCGACTCGCTCTGACGGCGCTCGGGGCCGCGCCTCTACAGCGCGCAGCCGCCGGTGGTCGCGGGCAGCGGCGCCGGGACGCCCACGGTCGGCAGGCCCAGCGTCACGCCGGCGGTGCGCGGGGCCCGGCCGGCCTCGTGCGCGTCGCCGGCCCGGGTGCGGCGGTGGGCCAGCGGCGCGCCGTCGGCGTTCAGGTGGTGCGGGGCCGCGTACGTGATCGTGGTGGTGATGATGTCGCCGGGCCGGATGCCGGTCAGCTCGCCGGTGGCGAAGTGCACCAGCCGGCCGTCGCGGGCGCGGCCGCTCATCCGGCCGGTTCGCTCGTCCTTGCGGCCCTCGCCGGTCGCGACCAGGACCTCGACCTCGCGGCCGAGCTGCTTTTTGTTCTCCGCCCAGGTGATGTCCTCCAGCGTGGCGATCAGCCGCTCGTAGCGCTGCTGGACGACCTGCTTGGGCAGCTGCTCGGCCATCGTCGCGGCCGGGGTGCCCGGGCGCTTCGAATACTGGAACGTGAAGGCGCTGGAGAAGCGGGCCTGGCGGACCACGTCGAGGGTGCTCTCGAAGTCGTCCTCGGTCTCGCCGGGGAAGCCGACGATGATGTCCGTGGTGATCGCGGCGTCCGGCATCGCGGCGCGGACCTTGTCGATGATGCCGAGATACTTCTCCGAGCGGTAGCTGCGGCGCATCGCCTTGAGCACCTGGTCGGAGCCGGACTGCAGCGGCATGTGCAGCGAGTGGCAGACGTTCGGCGTCTCGGCCATCGCGGCGATCACGTCGTCGGTGAAGTCCTTCGGGTGCGGGCTGGTGAAGCGCACCCGCTCCAGCCCCTCGACCCCGCCGCAGGCGCGCAGCAGCTTGCCGAACGCGAGCTTGTCGCCGAACTCCACCCCGTACGAGTTGACGTTCTGACCGAGCAGGGTGACCTCGAGGACACCCTCGGCGACCAGGGCCTCGACCTCGGCGAGCACGTCGCCGGGGCGGCGGTCCTTCTCCTTGCCGCGCAGCGCCGGCACGATGCAGAACGTACAGGTGTTGTTGCAGCCCACCGAGATCGACACCCAGCCGGCGTAGGTCGACTCGCGGCGGGTCGGCAGCGTCGACGGGAAGACCTCGAGCGACTCGAGGATCTCGACCTCGGCCTCCTGGTTGTGCCGGGCGCGTTCGAGCAGCACCGGCAGCGAGCCGATGTTGTGCGTGCCGAAGACCACGTCCACCCAGGGCGCGCGCTTGACGATGTCGCCGCGGTCCTTCTGCGCCAGGCAGCCGCCGACCGCGATCTGCATGTCCGGGTTCTTCACCTTGGTGGGGCGCAGGCGGCCGAGGTTGCCGTAGAGGCGGTTGTCGGCGTTCTCCCGCACCGCGCAGGTGTTGAAGACGACCACGTCCGCCGCGTCGGCGTCGGCGGCCCGCACGTAGCCCGCGCCCTCCAGCAGACCGGAGATGCGCTCGCTGTCGTGCACGTTCATCTGGCAGCCGTAGGTGCGCACGTCGTAGGTGCGGGCGGCGGCGGGAAAGGTCTCGGTAGTCATGGCAATTGACCAGGGTAGTCCCTAGGCCGCCGCGGGTCGCTCCGGCGTCGGGGCGGGCTTGAACCGCGAACGGCCGCAACCCGGGCCGTGGGCGCAGGCGGGATCGGAGCCGGTGCAGGGGCGGAGGTGCCGGCGCTCCGTACCGTCGTCGGTCTCCACCTCGTCGACGTGCACGGCCCGCAGCGTCCCGTCCGGCTCGGCCAGCACGTACCGCGTCGGGTTGAGGGTGTCGTCGGGCAGCAGCACCCCGGCGCCGAGCCGCACCGCGACGGCGCTGGCGATGGTCGCCTCGGCGACCTCGCCCGGGGTCAGGAAGCACTCGATCGAGGTCGGGAAGTCACCACCGACGTGCCAGACGTCACAGAGCACCGCGCCGTCGGCGGGAGCGTCCAGAGTCGTCACCGGCCGCTGTAAAGCACCCGACAGAGCCGCACGGACAATCGCCGCGTCCAAGCGGCCGGCCGCACACCAGCTCCAGAGCCCGTCTGTCGGATCGGCGTCAGCCATACCACTCATCGTGGACATCCCTTCCGGCGTACATCTGCACAGTTACCGCTCCGTGACCAATCTCGGCGTGAACCGATACAACCGCGACCATAGAGTGACCCCATCCGAGTGAACCCAACGACGGGACGGTGGTCCGGCGGTGCCGACAAGCGAGCCTCTGATCGTTCTCGACGGCGTCAACAAATACTTCGGACCGCTGCACGTCCTGCAGGATGTCAGCCTGTCGGTCGACCGCGGCGAGGTGGTCGTCGTGATCGGACCGTCCGGGTCGGGCAAGTCGACGCTGTGCCGGGCGATCAACCGGCTCGAGCCGATCGACTCCGGCACGATCACCTTCGACGGGCAGACGCTGCCGGCCGAGGGCCGGGCCCTGGCCCGGCTGCGCAGCGAGGTCGGCATGGTCTTCCAGTCGTTCAACCTCTTCGCGCACAAGACCATCCTGCAGAACGTCATGCTGGGGCCGGTCAAGGTCCGGTCCGAAAAACCCGCAGCGGTACGCGAGCGCGCGATGTCCCTGCTCGACCGGGTCGGCATCGCCAGCCAGGCGGACAAGTATCCGGCGCAGCTCTCCGGCGGCCAGCAGCAGCGGGTCGCCATCGCGCGCGCCCTGGCCATGCAGCCCAAGGCGCTGCTGTTCGACGAGCCCACCAGCGCGCTCGACCCGGAGATGGTCGGTGAGGTGCTCGACGTGATGACGGCGCTCGCCCGGGAGGGCATGACGATGGTCGTCGTCACCCACGAGATGGGCTTCGCCCGGCACGCCGCCAACCGGGTCGTCTTCATGGCCGACGGTCAGCTCGTCGAGTCGGCGCCACCCGCCGAGTTCTTCGACAACCCCAAGAGCGAGCGGGCCCGGGACTTCCTGTCGAAGATCCTGACCCACTGAGCGGTGTCCACTTCCGACAGAAGACTTGAAGCCTCTGCGTAGCGCGTGCAGGTTCAGATTGTTCGCAGTTGTCAGACAGATTCACAGTTCGCAGTTTCCAGTCAGAGGAGCAGGACGATGCGCATCACCCGAATGACCGCAGCGGTCGGGGCCTTCGCCCTGGCGATGGCAGCGGCGGCTTGTGGCGGGGACGACGCCGGTACAGGCACGGATGCCAAGGCCAGCGGCATCATCGGCAAGGCCTCCAGCGACAAGAAGCTCGTGTTCGGCGTCAAGGGCGACCAGCCGGGCCTCGGCCTGCAGACCGGTGGCACCTACACCGGCTTCGACGTCGAGATCGCCAAGATCATCGCAAAGGGCCTCGGCGTGCCGGAGTCCGGCATCGAATACAAGACGACCGTGTCGTCCAACCGTGAGCCGTTCATCCAGCAGGGCCAGGTCGACATGGTTGTGGCGACCTACACGATCAACGACGAGCGCAAGAAGGTCGTCAACTTCGGTGGCCCGTACTACGTCGCCGGCCAGGACCTGCTGGTTCCGGTCGCCTCGACGATCACCGGCCCCGAGGCGCTGGCCGGCAAGAAGGTCTGCTCGGTCTCCGGCTCCACGCCGGCCAAGCGGATCCAGACCGAGTACAAGGACGCCAAGCTCCAGCAGTTCGACGCGTACTCCAAGTGCGTGACGGCGCTGGCCGGCGGTCAGGTGGACGCGGTCACCACCGACGACATCATCCTGGCGGGCTACGCCTCGCAGGAGCAGTACGCCGGCAAGTTCAAGGTCGTCGGCAAGAAGTTCAGCGAGGAGCCGTACGGCGTCGGCCTGAAGAAGGACGACACGGCGGGCTGCAAGAAGATCAACGAGATCCTGACGGCGGCCGCGGGCGACGGCTCGTACAAGGCGGCGTGGGACACCACGCTCGGCAAGAGCGGCCAGGCGGCGCCGACCCTCGACACTGCCAAGCTGACCAACTGCAGCTGATCCATTGATGGGCGGGCGGGGCCGGCAGCGCCGGCCCCGCCCGGTTGTTCCCGGCCGCCGCGCGAGGAAGCGAGGACGATGGACGTCTTCTCCGATCCCACCAACATCGACGTGTACCTGACGGGATTCCTCTGGATCCTGAAACTGACCGCGGCCGGCGCGGTGGGCGCGCTCGTGCTCGGCGTGGTGCTCGCCGCGATGCGGGTCTCGCCGGTGCCGGTCCTGCGCGGCTTCGGCACCCTGTGGGTCAACACATTCCGGAACACGCCGCTCACGCTGATCGTGTTCTTCTGCTACTTCGGCCTGTTCTCGGCACTCGGCTTGACCCTGTCCGACGACATCGACCCGAACAACTACTGGCTCGGTGTGATCGGCCTGTCGGTCTACACCGCCGCCTTCGTCTGCGAAGCGATCCGCTCCGGCATCAACACCGTGCCGGCCGGGCAGGCCGAGGCCGCCCGGGCGATCGGCATGTCGTTCTTCCAGACCCTCACGGTGGTGATCCTGCCGCAGGCCGGCCGCGCGGTGGTCGCGCCGCTGGGCAGCATCTTCATCGCCCTGGCGAAGAACGCGACCATCGTCGGCACGATCGGCCTCGCCGAGTCCTCGAGCGCGATGAAGGAACTCATCAACGCCAACGGCGACGCGGTCATCCCGATCTTCCTCGTCTTCGCCGGCACCTTCGCAGCCGTCCTGATCCCCACCGGCTACGCCTTCGGCTGGCTGGCCAACCGGTTGGCGGTGAAGCGATGAGCGCCGACGCTGTTCTCTATGATCACCCCGGCCCCAAGGCGAAGATCCGCAATGCGGTCCTGACCGGCCTCTTCGGCATCGCCGCGCTGGCGCTGGTGTACTGGATCTACCGCAAGTTCGACGAGAAGGGCCAGTGGGCGGCGGCGCTCTGGAAGCCGTTCACCGAGGCCTCGACCTGGACGGACTACCTCCTGCCGGGCCTGTGGGCGACGCTGAGCGCGGCGGCCGTCGCGATGGTGCTCTCGCTGATCTTCGGCATCATCTTCTCGGTCGGGCGGCTCTCCGACCACTGGTGGCTCAGCGTCCCGGCCGGCATGATCGTGGAGTTCTTCCGCGCCGTGCCGCTGCTGCTGCTGATGTTCTTCATCTTCTACGGCATCCCGTTCATCACCGAGTCGCCGATGCCGCCGTTCTGGGCGGTGGTCGCCGGCCTGACGCTGTACAACGGCTCGGTGCTGGCGGAGGCGTTCCGCGCGGGCATCCGGTCGGTGCCCCGTGGGCAGAGCGAGGCCGGCTACGCGATCGGCATGCGCAAGAGCCAGGTGATGCAGGAAATCCTGATGCCGCAGGCGGCCCGCGCCATGCTCCCGGTGATCGTCAGCCAGCTCGTCGTCCTGGTCAAGGACACGGCGCTGGGCTACATCATCGGCTACTCGGAATTGCTGCAGGGCGCCAACACGCTGGCGGCGAACTTCGGCAACATCGTGGCGGCGGCGATCGTCGCGGCGATCATGTACATCGCGGTGAACGCGTCCTTGACCTCCTTCGCGGGCTGGCTGGAGCGCCGGACCCGCCGGACGGGCAAGGCCCCGAAGGTCAAGGGCGGCCCGGTGCTGGCCGGCGCGGTGCAGGCCGGCGACGCGGGCGGCGGCTGAGCGGCTGGCGCCACCGCGTCAGCCGGGCGGCTGACCCGCGCAGCAGCGGCCGAGTGCGGCGAGCCGGCGCCCGGGGCATACCCGGGCGCCGGTTTCCATCAGCCCTCGTGCTGCCGCAGCTTGGCCAGCGTGAGCACCTCGCCCCGGATCCCCCAGCCGCCGTCGGCGACCTCGTCCACGAGCACCATGGTGTTGTCCCGGACGGCGTCGCCGAAGGTCTCGGCGTACAGGTCGGTGACCCGGTGCACCAGGATCTCCTTCTGCTCGCCCGAGAGCAGCCCGGCGGGAACCTTCAGATTCGCGAACGGCATGTCGTCTCCTCATCGTGCTGGTGGCCGGGTCGGCGTCCGCTGACCCGGCATCAGCCTGGCCGCCCCCGCGAGGCGCATCCAGGGGACGCCATCCCCTGGATGTGGCACGGTCGGCCCGCGACACTGGTCGAGTGAATCTTCGTGAGCTCGGCAGCTATCTGCGATCGCGGCGCGCGCGCATCGGCCCGGCCGACGCCGGGCTGCCGTCCGGACCACGCCGCCGGGTGCCCGGTCTGCGCCGCGACGAGGTCTCCCACCTGGCCGGCGCGTCGGTGGAGTATTACACCGAGCTGGAGCGCGGCCGGGGCGCCCAACCGTCGACGCAGATGCTGGCGGCCCTCGCCCGGGCGCTGCGCCTGGACGCCGACGAACGCGATCACCTGTTCGTGCTGGCCGGGCGGGCCGCGCCGGCGGCACAGGGCACGGCGGCGCACGTGCCACCGGCGATGCTGGCGCTGCTGGACCGGCTCGACGGCACGCCGGCGCGGATCATGACCGACCTGCACGAGACCGTGGTGCAGAACCGGCTGGCCGCGGCGCTGCTGGGCCCGCCGGTGCCCGGCTACCTGTACCGCTGGTTCGCGGAGCCCGCGATCAGGTCGACCTACCCGGAAGAGGACCACCCGCACCACTCGAAGGTGCTGGTGTCCGACCTGCGAGCGGCGGTGGCCCGGCGCGGGTCCGACCCGCAGGCCCACGACCTGGTCACCCGCCTGCAACGGACCGGCCCGGAATTCACGCAACTGTGGGCGACCGGCGACGTCGCCGTGCGCCGGGGCGACCGCAAGCGCATCAACCACGCCGAACTGGGCGTCCTCGACATCACCTGCCAGAACCTGTTCAGCGAGGACGGTCGCCAGCGCCTCCAGTTCTTCACGGCCGCACCAGGCAGCCCGGCGACCGAACAGCTGAAGCTCCTCGCCGTGATCGGCACTCAGAGCTGGAGCACGGGGTCTGTTCCACGCACGGACATGGCAGGGTGAGGGTGGCCGTTCATGAGCCGCCAGGCGATTGGCCGCCCTCGCCCGACCTCGGCGGGAGCGACGGTCAGTGCCATGCAACCAGGCACGACAGGCATTTGATCCAGAGCTTGATCTTGGTGTTGGGGCCGCTTAGCGGGCCAGCTCCGTCACCCTCGACTCGCGAACGACCGTCACCCTGATCTGGCCGGGGTAGGTCAGTTCCTCCTCGATCTGCTTCGCCACGTCGCGGGCCAGGACCGCCGCGCCGATGTCGTCCACGTCCTCCGGCCGGACCATCACCCGGATCTCGCGGCCCGCCTGCATCGCGAAGACCTTGTCGACGCCGACCTTGCCGGCCGCGATCTCCTCGATCCGTTCGAGGCGCTTCACGTAGGCCTCGAGGCTCTCCCGGCGCGCGCCCGGCCGCCCGCCCGAGCAGGCGTCCGCGGCCTGGGTCAGCACGGCCTCGACCGTCTGCGGCTGGACCTCGTTGTGGTGCGCCTCGATGGCGTGCACCACGTCGTCGGACTCGCCGTACTTGCGGGCCAGGTCGGCGCCGATCAGCGCGTGGCTGCCTTCCACCTCGTGGGTCAGCGCCTTGCCGATGTCGTGCAGGAACGCCGACCGCTTGATGGTGGGAACGTCCAGGCCCAGCTCGGCGGCCATGATGCCGGCGATGTGGGCCGTCTCGACCAGGTGCTTGAGCACGTTCTGGCCGTAGCTGGTGCGGTAACGCAGCCGGCCCAGCAGGGTCGCCAGCTCCGGGTGGATGTCGGTGATGCCGACATCGACCAGGGCCTCCTCGGCCGCGCGCTCGCAGAGCCGGTCGACCTCGTTCTTGGCGCTGTCGAAGACCTCTTCGATGCGGTGCGGGTGGATCCGCCCGTCGAGGACCAGCTTCTCCAGGGTGAGCCGGCCCACCTCGCGGCGCACCGGGTCGAAGCAGGAGAGCAGCACCGCCTCCGGCGTGTCGTCGATGATCAGGTTGACGCCGGTCGTCGACTCGAAGGCCCGGATGTTGCGGCCCTCGCGGCCGATGATCCGGCCCTTCATCTCGTCGCTCGGCAGGTGCAGGACGCTGACCACGCTCTCCGCGGTCTGCTCGCTGGCGATCCGCTGGATCGCATCGACCACGATGTGCCGGGCGCGGGTGTCCGCGGTGTGCTTCGCGTCGCTCTCGATGTCGCGGATGAGGATCGCGGCCTCGCGCTTGGCCTGGGTCTCGATCGTGTCGATCAGTTCGCTGCGCGCGACGTCGGCGGTCAGGCCCGCCACCCGCTCGAGCTCCTTGCGGCGGTGTTCCTCGGCGGCGGTCAGCTCCGCCTCGCGGACCGTCAGGGCGGACTCGCGGACCGCCAGGTCGGTGTCCATCGCGGCGAGCCGGCGCTCCCGCTCGACCAGGCGTTCCACCTCCTCGGCGTGCAGCCGCTCCCGTTCGTCTATCCGGGCGGCGCGGCGCTCGACCTCCGCCGCGTGTTCCTTGGCCGTCGCGTTCAGCAGGGCGACCTCGCGCTCGCCGCTGCGCCGGGCGGCCGTGCGGACCTGCTCCGCGTCCGACTCCGCCTGGCGGTGTGCGTGCTCGAGGACCGTGTCGGCCTCCTCGTGCGCGGCCTCAAGAACCCGACGGGCCTCGGCCCGCGCGGCGGTCGCTTCGGCCTTGGCGGCGGCGGCTTCCGCTCGTACGGACGCGGCCTTCGCGTTCGCGTCGTCAACCTTGGCCTTGGCGTCGTCGAGCGTCTGCTCGCGGCGGTCCCGGTCGGCGGTCTTGGCCTCCTGCAGCTGACGCAGCGCTCGGACGCCCAGGATCAGGCCGACCACCACGACGGCGGCGAGAACGATGAACGCCACCATGAGTACCCACTCCAGGGCGGTCATCTCGCCGAGTCTCCCTTCACCGCTCAGCACCGCTGCGCAGCTGTCTCTGGGAATGCCCGACCAAGGCGACTGACCGTAGGCGCAACCAGCCGCCGGCGCCAGGTGCGGCGTCGAGGACCGACCGCAGGGTATGTCTCGCCCCCGCCCGCGCGGTCTGCGGGCGGCGGAGGCATCGACGGCGCCCTGCGCCTGAAGTGATGCCGTAATGTAATGCCATCTATGTTGTGCGCTTAGCTTGCGATGGTCGAGAAAACCGTGTGTAACGCGAGGCTAGGTCGCAAGTGCCGCTTCGGTCAAGGACTCATGATTCGGCAGCGGATGGGACGTACGGCACAGACCAGCTCACGCCCTGCTCAGGTACGTTGGGGGCAATTCAGGCGTAGCGGGCCCAGACGTCGCGCATCGGCTCCCACTTCTGCCCGGCCCCTTCCTTCCAGAAGGCAAGCAGGTAGGCGGCCACGGGAGTGGCGGAGTCATCCCACCAGATGCCGCTGACAGTCTTGCCGGAGGCCTGGTACGCGTACTCCACGTAGTTGCCGGTCGTCCGGCCGGAGGGAGTGGCCCGCTCAACGGCGGCCCCGACGCCCGGCGTGAGGGTCCGAGCATCGACGTTCTGCCCGAGCGTCTTCACCCGAGCCTTGTCCCGGTCCGCGATGGTGGCGTACTCCACGAAGATCAAACTCATGGCGTCCATCTCGCAGCGGACCCGGGTCTTCTCCCCCTTGTTGGGAACCGGGCCACCCGGGTCGCCGCTGCGCGAACAGCCGGAAAGCTGAGAAAGCCAGCCCTGCGCGACGGGAGCGAGCGGGCCGGTGAACTTCGGCTGATTGATCGTGACCTGGTTCTGCTCGTACGGGGGCAGAGCGCCGGCGTTCGGAGCCGGAGCGGACTGGACGGCAGTCGGTGCGGGGCCGGGGTCGCCGCCGGTGGCCCGGCCGAGGAACCAGCCCCCGGTGCCGAAGATCAAGAGCCCGGCGAGCAGGCCGGCGAGGGCCGGGAGGAGGAAACGGCCCTTGGGCTGCTTGGGGGTCGGCTCGATGCGGGGGCCGGGGGCGTAGGACGGGGCCACCGAGAAGCCGTACGGGTCGGCGGTTGGGGTGCTGCCGGAGATTGGGTCGGCGGCTGACCAGTGGGGTGGGCCGGAGGTTGGGCCTGCTCCTGAGGTCGGGGTGTCGCCGTAGGGCTGGCCTGCTCCTGAGGTTGGCGTGCCGCCGTAGGCCGGGCTCGGTCCTGAGGCTGGGGTCCAGCCGTAGGCCGGACCTGTTCCTGGGGTTGGAGTGTCTCCGTAGGCCGGGCCCGCTCCAGCGGCCGGCGTCTCGACGTAGACCGGGGCCACGGCCGGCGTCGGCGTCGGCGTCGGCGTCGGGCCGGCGGTCGCAGCAGGCATCGCGCCGGCGGTCGGTCCTGCGGCCGCCGAGTCGGCTCCGGCAGGGTTGGCGCTCCAGGCGGCAGAGCGTGAGGCGGGGTGGTGGGCGCCGCTCGGCTGGCCGGCTCCGTGACGGAACGGGCCATAGCCGCCCGGGGCCTCGCTCCGCGTGGGCGGTATGCCGCTTGTGATCCCATTTGTAGCCGCTGCCGCCGCCGTTCCAGTGGCGAGGTCCGGGGTCGCGGGAGGGGCAGCCGCTGCCGGGGTCCCGTAGGGCTCGGTGCCCTGGGGGTAGGCCGGCGACACGGGAGGTTGATGGGCCGGCGCCGAGTCGGGTTGATGCGCCAGGCCGGGGCGCTGAGCAGGCATTTCGGCTTCAGCGGGCGGAATCTGACCGGGGGCCTCCGGGGAGCCGGTGACCCCGGTGTGCTGGACGACCTGAGCCGTCGCGTCGGCGTCCTCGCGAAGCGGGCCGCCACCGCGCCGAGCAGGGTGGGAGTCGTCTGTCACGACGCAGCAGATTACCAGTCCGACACCATCGACGAAGCCCCGGAAGATCCATTGACGACGATGGACCCGCAGCATGGCGAGCTACGGGTCCATCGTCGTTCAGCTACCGGGTTCATCTACCCGACCGAGCCTGACCACCAGACTTCGCGCTGATGTGGCCGGCCGGGTTTGCCAAGCCTGGCGCGCCGGATACCCGACCGGCCAGAACCGGCGCTCGCGGCTACCCGACCTGTCAGGCCTGGGCGTTCGCGAGTGCTCAGGTCCGACAGGTCCAGGCGCCCGCCGATACCCGGCAGGCCAGGACTCGGCACTCGCTGGTATCCGACTTGTCCGAACGAGGCCCTCGCGGTCCCGCTTGATCAAGAGTGGATCAGGCGTCCGCACCCTCGGGGCGACGACGCCGCGTCAGAAGGACAAGGCCGACGCCACCTGCGGCGATCGCCGCGCCGAGACCCGCGATGCCGATGGTGTTGAAGCCGGTCACCGGAAGACCTCCGCCGCCCGAGTTGGAACCGCCTCCGCTACCCGCGGTGTTGGAGTCGCCGTCGTTGTCTCCGCTGCCGGAGTCATCGTCGTTGTCCGAACTCCCGCCATCTTCACCGTCATCGCCGGCGTCGGAACCGCCGCCAGTGCCGGAATCAGGCGGAGTCGTCGGATCGGTGGGACCGGAGTCACCACCTCCACCTGGCGTCTCGCCGCCCGGGTCTTCACCACCTGGGTCCTCGCCACCCGGGTCTTCACCGCCCGGGTCCTCGCCACCCGGGTCTTCACCACCCGGGTCCTCGCCACCCGGGTCTTCACCACCCGGGTCTTCACCACCTGGATCCTCACCGCCCGGGTCCTCGCCACCTGGGTCCTCACCACCCGGATCCTCGCCGGGGTCGCCCGGCTCTTCGCCGCCACCGCCACCGCCCGGGTCGCCCGGGTCGTCCGGGTCGTCCTCGTCCTCGGCCGCGCCCTCGTCTCCCGCGGCAGCCGGCTCAGCGAGAACGACGACACCTCGCATGGAGTCCGTGACGGTCGAGGCATTGGCGGCATTGGCCCCCGCGAGGGCGGCCACACCGACGGCGCCGATGATGACGCACAGTCGAGCCGCAGCACGCACGCCGCGATGGCGCGCGAGTCGATTCGTCTTCATTTTCCTCCCCGTGCTGTGGAAGGACCACCATCCGCAATGGGCAGTGGCCCCCGTAGTCCGGGCTGCAACTTACCGGTAGTCGAGCGTCGATTTCTATCCACCGTTGACAATATGGCAGAAGTCGGACACCAAGCACGACCAGCATTCGCGAGAACCGGCTACAGACGACAAGAAACTGTCTGCACGTGGCAAAGCGCGCTCGTCGAGGACAGCGCCCAGTAGATGTGACCTACACCTCACCTGGAACGACGAATGCGGCCGCGCTTGACATTCGCACGCTGGCGCCCGGATGCGGGTCGGTCGCCTCTTTCTGCCTGTCGCAGCGCCCGTGACCAGCCATGTGTTGCCATCAGCATCGAGGTGGGGGTCCAGAAAGGAGTGACTCGCGAACCCGTTGCAGCGCACTGTCACCGACGACTACAGCATCGGTTGTGGAACAGAGAGTGACCCTCGCTTCCACCCGAGCCGGAGCTCTACTCCGGGTTCGGATCCCGCGACTTAGCCCGTGCGGAATCTGCGCCCTCGACAACGGCGACAAACTATTGCCGACCAATGACGCTGCGCTACGTCAGCCACCGAGAAGCGTCACGCAATCACGTCGCGATAGGCATGAGTTCGGCGCGTGGTGGGTGGGAAGCAGAGGGTCGGCCGCGCTCGGGAGAGGGACTCGGTCGCACTTGAGTGGAAGTCGACCGCGCTCCTGAGAGCGCGAGTCATCCGCGCCTGGAAGCGAATGCAGGTCGCCACCCAGAAGCGAAGGCTAGTTGCCGCCTGGAAGCGATAGCCGGTCGCCGTCTAGAAGCGAAGGCTGGTCGCCGTCTAGAAGCGAAGGCTGGTCGCCATCCAGAAGCGAAAGCAGGTCGCCGCCCACATGCGAAAGCCGGTCGCCACCCACAAGCGAAGACTGGTCGCCACCCACAAGCGAAAGCAGGTCGCCGCCCACAAGCGAAGACTGGTCGCCACCCACAAGCGAAAGCCGGTCGCCACCCACGAGCGAAGGCTGGTCGCACCCGCGAGGAGAGCCTGTCGCGTTCAAGAGGGGAACTTGGTCGCGCTTCCGCAGGGCCTAGGTCACGACGTCGGCCGCGCTCAGGGAAGGGGGTCGGCGGCGCTCAGGAGAGCAGGTCGGTCGCTTCGTCCGCGAGGGCGTCCGCGTCGATCTGGTCGGCGAATGCGGCGGCTTCCTCATCGCGTGCGGCGAGTGCCTCCTTCACCGCCTGGATGGCCACGCCGGCCGGATAGCCCTTGCGGGCAAGCATGCCCACGAGCCGGCGGAACACCTGATCGGGAGTGCCCCGGGCGGAACGCAGCTTGCGATCGACCAGGGCACGCGCCGTGGTCGCCTCCGCTTCGTCGTCCAGCGTTTCGAGGGCCTCGGTAGCGACCTCGGCCTCCACGCCGTGCTGACGCAACTCGTTGGCGAGGGCTCGGCGGGCCAGTCCGCGGCCCTGGTGCCGGGTCGACACCCACATTCGCGCGAAGGCGGCGTCGTCGATGATCCCGACCTCGTCGTAGCGGTCGAGGACCTCGGCGATCACCTCTTCGGAGATCTCCTTGCGGGCCAACGTCTTCGCCAGTTCGGCACGCGTGCGTGGCCGCACGGCAAGCTGCCGGAGGCAGATGTCGCGCGCCACCTCAGACTCGCTGCGTGGCGGCTCAGGCGGCCGCTCGGCGGAACCCCTTCCGGCACGCTCACCGTTGCCGATCCGGGAGCGCCCGCCATTGCCGAAGTCACGGCTGCCGGATGCGCCGAAGGCACCGGACGAGGAACCCTCCGGCGAGCTCCGGCGGCGCCGGCCCGCAACGTTGCCGCGTTCCGGGTCGTCGGGCCGGAGCTCGCCACCAGGAGGATCATCCTGCGCCGGCCGGGGCGGGATCGCATCCCAGCCTCGTCCGGACCGCGCGCCACGTCGACCGGGCATGACCTCAGCCCCGCCCTGATACGAGCATGAATCCGGGCTCACCGGTGGGCGAGAGCTCCGCCAGCGGTCCCTTACCGAAGACCCGCGCGGACCTCGGAGGCAACACCTGCTGAGACATCGCCGCGGCGATCAGCCTGCCGCTCGCGCGGCCGTCCCCGTCGGCCTGGTCAAGGTCGGCCCGGGTCGGGGTCAGTGCGGCCGCGGCGGCTGCAGCACCTGCACGCGCAACGAGCGTCATGGCGACCAATCCACCAGCATCAGCATCGGCTCCCACGGGAACCGGCCAATTCGCATGGACACCGGCCCTTGCGCCTGCCGGCCCAGCTGCGGGGACGTCGGCCCTCACACCAACCGACCCACTCGCATGAACATCGGCCACCACGCCAACCGCCCCACCTGCGCGAACGTCAGTCACTGCGCCAACCAGCCCACCCGCATAGACATCAGCCACCAGACCAGCCAACCCGTCCGCACGAACGTCAGTCACTGCGCCAACCAGCCCACCCACACAGACATCGACCACCAGACCAGCCGGCCCGTCCGCAGGGGCATCGACCACCATCTCAGCTGGCCCGCCTCGGAGAACGTTCGCTCGGACAGCTTTCCGGATGCCCACAGCGTCGAGTGGGCGGGCGTCGGATTGGTGGGCAGCGTCTGCGTTCGACGGCCCGGGTGAACCCGGCCCGGGTGGGCCGGGTTTCACGGATGGTGGCTTCGGCGTTCGCATCTGTCAGAAGTCGACCGGGGGCAGTTCCGGGCCGCCGGCGGCGTCGCCGGTGGTCTGGCCCACGCCGAGCTTCTCCAGGATCTTCTTCTCGATCTCGGCCGCGACGTCCGGGTTCTCCTTTAGGAACTCGCGCGCCTTCTCCTTGCCCTGACCCAGTTGGTCACCGTCGTACGTATACCAGGCACCGGACTTGCGGACGATGGTCTGCTCGACGCCGACGTCGATCAGCGAGCCCTCGCGGGAGATGCCCTTGCCGTACATGATGTCGAACTCGGCCTGCTTGAACGGCGCGGCGACCTTGTTCTTCACGACCTTGACGCGGGTGCGGTTGCCGACCACGTCCGTGCCGTCCTTGAGGCTCTCGATGCGGCGCACGTCGAGGCGCACCGACGAGTAGAACTTCAGCGCCCGGCCACCGGTCGTGGTCTCGGGCGAGCCGAACATGACACCGATCTTCTCGCGGAGCTGGTTGATGAAGATCGCGGTTGTTCCGGAGTTGTTCAGGATGCCGGTGATCTTGCGCAGCGCCTGGCTCATCAGGCGGGCCTGCAGGCCGACGTGGCTGTCACCCATCTCGCCCTCGATCTCGGCACGCGGCACGAGCGCGGCCACCGAGTCGATGACGATGATGTCGAGCGCGCCGGAGCGGATCAGCATGTCCGCGATCTCGAGCGCCTGCTCGCCGGTGTCCGGCTGGGACACCAGCAGGGCGTCGGTGTCGACACCGAGGGCCTGGGCATAGTCGGGGTCGAGCGCGTGCTCCGCGTCGATGAAGGCCGCGATGCCGCCGCCGCGCTGGGCGTTGGCGACCGCGTGCAGAGCCACTGTCGTCTTACCGCTGGACTCCGGTCCGAAGACCTCGACGACCCTGCCGCGCGGCAGACCGCCGACACCGAGCGCGATGTCGAGGGCGATGGAGCCGGTGGGGATGACGGCCATCTGTGAAACAGGCCGCTCCCCGAGGCGCATCACCGAACCCTTGCCGAACTGCTTGTCGATCTGCGCGAGAGCAAGGTCTAGCGCCTTGTCCCGATCAGGTCCTGCCACCATGTCCGCCACCCCTGTATTCGACTTCCCGGGCGTCTTCGCCGAAGAGCTTCTGTTCACCACGCGGATCACGCTAGACCTAGGGTCTGACAAAAACCGGCGCCCGGCCGCGACCTGTGGATGACTACGCCGCTGAGGACAGTAGCCGAACATGTGTACTAGGATCGAGCAACACGCCAGAACAAGCGTACGAAAAAGAGGTCAGCGCAGGCGGGCAGGCACCCGATCGGGGTACGAAGAGACCACGGCGCGCCAAATAGTAACCGTCTCGACACCCTGAGCTATGGATTCGTTAATGGTGCGCCCGTCGAGTGCCGCGAAACTCTGATCCGCGGCGAGACTCCGCGCATAGGCAGAGCCGAAGGCCTGCTCGAGACGCCCCCAGAATTCCGTCAACCGCACGGGAAAAGCCTACCCGCGGCGGCCGAACCACCCCGCTTGGCACCACGCTGAGATACACATCACTATGTGCTGGTGACAGTGCACGTGCTTGACCGGCCGAGCTGGGCGGCACTCACCGGCCCGCACGCGCGGTTCGCCCGGGTCGTCGGTTACGCCGCACGCTACGAGCCGGACGTGGCGCCGTTCTTCGCCCTTGAGAACGCCGCCGACCGTCGCTGCTGGGACGACCTGGCCACACTGGCCGGCCCCGGCACCGAGCTGTCGATCTCGGCGACCCCGCCGGCCGGGGTGAACTGGGAGATCCGCGGCACCCGCGGCGTCCTGCAACTCGTCGGCGCCGCCGCACCAGCCGTACCGGATCCGGAAGCAACCGTGCTGACCGCGGAGGACGTCCCCGAAATGATCGATCTGGTCCGCCGGACCGAGCCCGGCCCGTTCGGGCCGCGGACCATCGAGCTGGGCACCTACCTGGGCATCCGGCGCGACGGCAGGCTGGTGGCGATGGCCGGCGAGCGGATCCGGCCGCCGGGCTGGAGCGAGATCAGCGCGGTCTGCACCGATCCCGCCTTTCGCGGTCGCGGCCTGGCAGCACGGCTGGTGCTCGCCGTCGCGGCCGAGATCTACGACCGTGGCGAGCGACCCTTCCTGCACACCATGGCGGCCAACGCTCCCGCGAACCGCCTGTTCATGTCGCTCGGCTTCGTGCGGCGCAAGGAGCACAGAACCGTGTTGTTGCGCGTACCGGTCAGCCCAGCACCTTCGCCGCGATCTTGAGGTCGTCGACCAGGCCGCGGTAGGCGGCGTCCCGGTCGTCGGCCCGCAGCACCGCGGACGGGTGGATCGTGGCCAGGGCGCGCGACTCGACGCCCGGGAAGTCCTGCGGGCGCTGCGCCGAGGCCGGCCAGGGCAACAGCTCGCCGCGCGACCTCGTCACCCGGAACGACGGTCCGAACAGGGCTTTGGCGGCGGTGGCGCCGAGCGCCACCACGAGATCCGGCTTGAGCAGTGAGAACTCGGCGACCAGCCAGGGGCGGCAGGCCGTGATGTGCGCCGGGCCCGGGGTCTGGTGGATACGACGCTGGCCGCGCATCTCGAAGCGGAAGTGCTTGACGGTGTTGGTCAGGTAGATGATCGACGGGTCTATGCCGGCGTCGCCGACCGCATCGCGCAGCAGCCGTCCGGCGGGGCCCACGAAGGGCAGGCCCCGCTGATCCTCGATGTCGCCGGGCTGCTCCCCCACCAGAACCAGCCGGGCGTGTTCGGCGCCCCGGCCGAAGACCACCTGGGTGGCGTTCTCGTAGAGCTCGCAGCCTCGGCAGCCGGGCGCCGCCGCCTTGAGCTGGTCGAGGCTGTGCGCGTCGGCGGGAATGAACTCCTGGGCACCCGGCGGGTCTTGCGTCGTAGCCATGCAGACGTTCTACCCCCTGACCTCCGGTGCACGCGCGGGGGCTCACCCGGTCGAGCGAGATCCGACACGCCGACACGACATGTGGGGTTGTGCATCGACCACCGCACCTAGATATGGTGTTGCCCGCAGCTGGTTCGGCCGTCCCTCCAGGACGGTGCGAGGCAAGAGGGAAGCCGGTGAGAGACCGGGACTGCCCCCGCAGCGGTGAGCGGGAACGACCGCCGTCATCAAGCACTGGGCCCGGGCCCGGGAAGCGACGGCCATTAGGCGACCGGCAACGGTCAGGCCCGCGAGTCCGAAGACCTGCCAGCGCGCCGCACGCGTTCGCGTGCGGCGGTCCGAGGCCGCGTGGGACGGCCGACGCCACTTCAGGTGTACGCGCACAGCCGCGTCCACCGGCGTCCTCCTGCGCGACCGAAGACCGTTCCGCCAACGGGCTCGCGAGGAGA
>Ga0307516_10003624_pt1 | contig 19634 bp, 22 predicted proteins | sample 19_EM_MG_FD_203310 | JGI IMG/M metagenome (GOLD analysis project Ga0307516, IMG submission 203310) | Populus trichocarpa ectomycorrhiza microbial communities from riparian zone in the Pacific Northwest, United States - 19_EM | ecosystem: Host-associated > Plants > Roots > Unclassified | place...
GTGTACAGATTCGGACTGGGCCTCCGATGTAAACACGCGACGATCCACTTCAGGTTTCTTCGTTAAACTGGCAGGTGGCCTTATATCATGGACAACAAAAGCACAAAAAACTGTTGCCTTGTCCTCCACCAAGGCTGAATACATGGCGCTCTCCGATTGCAGCTGCCAAGTTGTCTGGATGCACACCCTTATGGGGGAGCTTGGATACAGCCTCAAGCCAATTCCAATCTGCGGAGACAATCAGGGTTCGATTTTTATCGCATCTAACCCTGTCACCAAGCGACACTCCAAACATATTGACATCAGGTATCACTATGTTAGAGAAGTCATCTCTCGGAAGTACGCTCGTGTTTTCTTGATAAAAGGTGACCAAAATCCCACAGACATGTTTACAAAGAACCTGGGATCCGTCAAGTTCCTCAAGTACCGAGGAGAACTCGGATTAGAGTTCCTAGAGTGAAAGTGAATACCAACACCTTCAACCGCGGTATATATTTCTCTTTCGTCACAGGCTCTCCTTCTTCATTATTATGCTTATGCGCGTACCCGCTGCTTAGCATGGGGGAGTGTTGAACTCGGGAAGTTCGACCCGCCTTTATGGCATGCGCCTTACGGCCGCATTGTGTAATGGCGCCGTTAGAGGGCAGCCAGTAAATAGTCATGTGATCATATGTCACCCATCAGTAACGTGTGAAACGTCACTCCTATGTTTGTATATATACCACATTAGGCGTGTGAATATGATCTAACACTTCTTGCTCTTAACTCTCACCATCCATTAAGCAACTCTCTCACCCCTACCAGGTAAGTCATTGCATCCTGTCTGGCGCTGACCTCGCGTCTGCTCAACAGATCTCATACCACACGGACCTACCTAGACATTTCTCCGCATAAATTAATATGCGTACTTCTGCTCCAGTCTGCACCTAGCTTATCACACCATAGTCCACATCTAGCATATATACTACCTCGTACTAGCCGAACAGTCAATATTTGTGACCGGATCTGTTCCCATCTGCCCCAGTATGCATGTGAGCAAACCATGTCAAGGACTCTGTCCACCGATTTAGAACAACTGCGAACGATATTTTCGCAAACCCGTCCTGCGTATAGTCCGGATTATATGCCCCCATCTGTTCGGGTATGTTTGGGACTAAAAACCGATTGAAACCGATCCGGGCAGATCCAATTCTCACTGGACGTCAATATTCAATCCTTTTTGGTGTCCGAGCAATCCAAGTTGAAGTCCGACTATAAGTTGCCGGCCTTGTACGGTAGGTTTTGGAAATCCACAGGACTGACCGAATCCCTAGGTTTTGTCAGCCAACGTGTTTCTTTTGCCAGTAACCTACTTAATTTCCGTGCGTGCTAGGGGATTTACCACAACTAAAAAGAAAGAGTTGGACTTTTTTGACCGCACGAAACCGGAAACAGGGGCCAGTTAGTGAGTGTAACAAACCTCATCATTTGCCGGCAGTGTCCGGCGTCTTGGAAGAGCTGAATTCCAACATTCCTTGAATATATCCCAGGGTCTACTGGTAGGTTTAAATACAGGAACTCCAAGGCGAAGCCGGTGTAGGGGAAAAACGACAAGGGGTGTGTTACGCCGATGGAACCGCACCAGTCGAAGTCCTAAGTGAACAAGGTGGTGGTTCGTAACGGATAACAAGCCCCTTGAGTTCTCCCTCCATGTGGCGGGACCCCTCGATAAGGATCGAATAGTCTACGCAACCCCCCAACGTTTCATCGTCAAACGGAACGCGTCCACCTTCATGATCCCCATCCCACTGCTCCTCGAGCTCCACTCCATAACCGGCAAACTCCTCGATATTCACAGGATCCTTCATCCACTCCCCAAGCTCCGCAACGGGCTTGCGCCGGAATCCTTTTGAGAAACGCCCTTGAAGGCCGTGTAGCCACACGCGAAACCCCTCGAAGGATGAAGTCAGCTCAATGCGGTTCATATCCCAAAGGAAAGCTGTCTTGAGGGAACCAAGTTCGTAGCCATCGTATTCAAACCAGCTGTGATATGCAAACTTTCCCTTTCGCATAACCGCCTGCAATCTTGCCTCGGTACCTTCTTCCCCTATCGTGTGGATAATCTCATAGCATCCACACAACACCAGCATGACGTAAAACAGAGATTCAACATCATGTCTATACAAGCGAGTGGTGCTTGTTCCCTTGAGTAACTCCGATGCCATGTAGGTCGAAGTCCCAATCAGTTGCTGCGAATTTTCCGTGTGGTCGGTTAGAGAGTCCTTCCAGAACGAAACGTCGTAGTCGGTCAACACTCCATGGACTTGACCCTCGATGGTGCGGCACATGACGTTGGCGAGACTTATATCCCCATGGAGGATCCCAGCGTGGTCGTAGAGCCACCGGTGGACTAAACCGGTGTGAGTGGACGGTGATAAAAAATCGGAGGGGGTCACTCACCACACGCCACATCAAGCATGACCTGACCGACGTCCCTCGCATTCTTCAGCGTCTTCAGGGAATCCAAGGGCTCCTGGATCACAACCCTCATCTGCCGTCGCTCGTAGGTATATCCCTTCTTCACAAACCGCGCGTTCTCGAACAGTTCTTGGACAGAGTTGTAGATCTGGTCATCGATATCCTCCACGTAGAAGAACCGGGGGAGGTGATTGAGTGCCCACTCGTGTCCGGATTTCGTTGCCTCCTCGACAGCCTTGTCCATGAATTCCCGTTCAGAAACCAGGAAGTCGTCCACCCAGCTGACCTTGACCACGAGTCGGCGGTCTGGCCACTTGGGAGACGTTCCGTACATCACCGCTGTAGACCGCCCGACCAGCCGAGGAGACATAGAAATGACCGCCCCGAGCTCGACCTCTATGGGTCCTTCCACCTTCACGTCCCCTTGCAGTCGCAGCGCCATGCCGTTCCCGCCAGCCTCAAAGACCGCACGATCGTGAATGGAAAGGTTGCGAAAGGCGATTAAGATCGCAATCAACCTGTCGATTCCACCCTCGTCGTCGCCGTGCAAGAGGTCGATCGCGGAAGACACGAGGACGACGGAATGATTGGCGTGATAAAACTGGATACGACCACGTTCGGCGAGACCAACTGTCAGATGTGGACGGAGGGAGAGGAGATCCATTAGACGTTGGCCAAGCTCGGCTGGTCGTCTGTGTCCACGCCGGGCCCCGGTCGGAATGCTTGCCTCCGTATCGGTCTCGGAATCTACCCTCCCTGGAGCTGACGTGGCGTCCAGTCTTTGCCTCTTCTGCTCCTGGATGGGTCCCGAGTCTCGTTTCCGCTTCCGGGTGTCCTCTGGCTTTGAACTAGATGTACCCTCGCCGGATGTAGGTTGCAAGGAGACCGGAGGTGGGGTGTGGTTTCCTGCTCCATGTCAGATGAGGACAAACGTGGGAATTCATGAGACGTTACCTCCAGTGATCAACCGTGGGATCGAACTCCCGTCTTCAAGTATGCAGTCGGCGGACGATCCATCGTGGACGATGTGGACGAATTGTCTTAACTGAAGCGGCGCAGAGGTTGCACCTCGACCAAGGAAGGACGGGAACGCCGCGCGAATGGTGGCATCGTTCATCATCAACAACGACCTGTATTTCTCTTCAGGCTCGTCGCGTTTCCTCTCGCGGCGGACACGGTATCCGCGGTAGTGCTTCACGAAGTACGGGTTCTGCTTCACGGCGCGGATGACCGGTCCCCACTGCGTCCTCCAATCACTCGGGACGTGGAGGACGGACTTCATGAAATCTTCAATGTCAACAAACACGCTATGGTCCTCCAGGTCGCCGGCCGGGTCTCCGTCGTGCAACAGGCGAGAGGTAGACGTTATCAGCAGGTCGGAAGGTGTATTTGGATCGTGAGGCCGGTTGAATAAGTTGGATTGTCGGAAAAAGTCGACCAAGGCCATCGGTGGGGGGGTTATCGTTGGTGGGAAGAGGAGAAGACGCGTTCAGCGAGTGGAAGAAGTGTGATGGTGGCAAAACGCGACGAAAGTCGATTTTGAAGTGAGCCTAATCAAGGCCCATGTCGAGTGCACGTGAACACCGGCAAAGGCAAACGGCAAAGGCCACCTGAGGCACTGATGGCTGGCCAAAGTCACAAGTGCCGTGGAGGTGAAAGGAAGGGGTTCCGCCGAACGAGTAGGAGAACATTCGGGATTTCCTCACAGAGACACCGGTTCCACAAGTCTACGAGTGAGATCGCGCATCGGCGTGAACACCACCGTGACACCCCTGGAACGGTCAATACGGAAACTAACCTTAGAAACCCCTATTCCATTCTCACAAAGATAAAAAACGGCTGGCTCACCGCTGAAACACGCCCCGACCAGAGCCACAAACCTTGGGCAAATCAAATACAGAGTGGATTCAATCGGATGGTAAACAAATTGACAACACCAATCCAGCCAATCACCTACATAGCATTCAAGTCAACCCGAGCGAGGACGTGGGTGTCTCCCACGCTTGCACAATAGTGGTTGGTGACTGGGGACCAACTTCCAGACCCTCGTCTGGTGACTCGCAACGATGGCCCCTCGTACACCTCCCGACATGAACCCGAGGCTTTTTCCCCACTCCCCTTTTTCGTCCTTGTCCCAGAGATCATAAACAGCGTAGGTGGCTTCCCTCCACTCCTTGCCCTTGTGTGAACGGATCAGTATAAAGCAAGGGAATTCGCAGGGGGTGATCCGCACCAAATCTCTAAAAACCTCTTCAAACGAAACATCCCAAGCTTGTACTTTAGGAGAGGTGTTCATGAGAGCAACCGCAAAGGAGCTTCGGAAAGTTATCTCAAAACCGTCACCAACTCTGTGCTCGCTGTGCCTCTCACCTGTTTACCAGATCGCCCCTCCACAGCTGCAAGTCGCCGCCCCCAGGAAGTGATCTCTTCCATAGTCGTACCCCTGCTTGTCCATTCGGATCCTGGTTCACCGCGATGATTGCCGTGTTCGTGATGATCGTCAAAGTATCATCGGACTGAAGGCGCAAACGATCGATTAATGTGGTGGACCATTAGTTTGCTTTAGATACGAAGCACACCATGTTGAGCAAATCGTGGCCCATCATCAACGGGCTCTTTAGTAGAGCCCACATCGAGAAATGCGTCACTAAAGGCCGAAATCAGAATACATCCCCACCACATGCCAAACGATTCAGGAATTACCATATTCGTCAAAAGTCATGCCACCATTCCTACATAGGCATCAGGGACACAGTTGAAGAAATGGGAGATGAGGAGCGACCGATCCTACCCAACTTGAACTGTGGATTCCATCAAAAGGTCGTTAAATGTAAGGGGTTCCTGGATGGGGCTTACGCATATCAAGATCGTTCCACCGCCCAGGACCAGCTTTCTGCCCCAGAGGAACGGCAAAGTCAATTATACGAACCATAGCGCAATCTAAATGTTGTAATGAATCGACTGGTGAGGTTGAGGAAGTCGGAAGTTGGTATGTCGCAGATCTCACGGAATCCGGGAAGCTTGCAGTCCAACATATCGGTACACGGGCACCGTTCGTCAAAGTCGCCGAACCGCTAAGGTTGTGGGTGGTCGGTTAATGACCACCATCCGGACTCAAAGAGTCAGGGAAATCCATACATCACACATGTCTCCAGACATCCTCCAGCTATTTGCAATGGTCTATCTCACAGTCAACCGCCGTCAGCGACAACCGTGGTTAGAGGTTAGACCACCAACCGCCGCAAAGTTCCATGGCTGATCTTCACCCCAATTACAGATCGAATATAAGATCGGGCGCCCTGTCTTGTTCAAGGCGCGAGACATTCTGGCGTATCGATCAAACGATATGAGCGGAAGCCCACTCTGGCCCTCGTTATAGCAGTTGTCATATTCTGGTGACGAGAGCTCAGTGCCAGATCCAGAGGAGACAATGACCTCCGCATCTCACTGAGATAATCAATTCCCCATTCGGCGTAGATCTTCGCATCGATTTCCTCGTATCCTAGGGAACCAAACCGACCAGCACAGGTGTACTTCCCCGCACTGCTGTATATGCCGACCTGATATCGAACCATTTAAAACATTCGAACAACCGCCTGGCAGTAGAGAAGCAGAGATTTAAGAAATTTTACCTTCAATCCAAGAGAATGGACTTGGTCGGAGACCCCCCTGATCCCATTGGGGAACCTTTCAGGGTCAGGGCGAGGTGCACCAGTAGTCGGGTCCCTCGAGACATCATGCCAGCCTAGTATAGAATGGCCTTAGATACCGGCGAGCGGGGCGACGAGCGGAGACACGGACAATCGTCCATAACAATATCTGTGAGCGGGCAGATCAACGAAAGCCCGAAACCAAGCCCGGAGGTGAGTGGGGAAGTGGTGCGAGGGACGGCACTCACATTCGTATCCATAGACTCTCAACTTCTCAGCCACGACCTTCGCGGACTCAACGATGAGTTCAGCATCAATATCGCACCCAAATCTGTTCCAAGTGTTCCACCCCATCTGCGGAGTTCGAGCGAGTCCGTTATCATATCCGACCGCTGTCCTCGGCAGTAGGAGTAGCAAGCCCAGGTGGATGAGAATCGAATTGCGTAATTTCATGAGAGGGGATGCGGGGGCGACGGGGCTTGGGCTGTGGCTTTATGTGTTGTAGATGACGGTTGAGGGAGACCCCCTCTGACTGATGGTGAACGTGATCGAGACTTTGGTAGCACCAACCCAAGAAGTCTTGGAACTGAATCCGAGATGTAGCGAGGCGGCAATTCCATTCAAGAGTAAGGTTTGTCCGCGAGCGTTGTGCCGCGCCGCCGCCCAACGTCAGGAGTAGGGACCAGCCGCGCAATTCACCGACGGCGAAATATCCCGGGTGTGGTGTGGGTGAAGCAAGAGGTTCGTGGGAACTTTTTTATCCAAAGACCCTTGCGGGCATTACGCGTAAAGTTAAAAATAATGAGTACGAGGAAAGGGAGAAAGGGGGAGGTATACGACTTGGGCCATCCTTTAAATCGGACGAGGGCTAGCGAGTGGTCAAGAATAGAGAGAAAAGTCAAAAACATAAATGGTCGTAGAAGTCAAGATCACGTGTGTACAGTACTATGGCGAAAATGCGGTCCGACGACGTGGGAGGACGATTACTTCTTGCTGTTCGTGACCACTACACCAGCAACAATAGCGGCGATGATGACAAGCAAGAGGATGAAGAGACCGAAACAGATCCACCGCTTCTTGCGGGCAGCTCGAGCAGAGTCTACCGCCTTATCCGTGTGGCCAACCCTAGGGGACGACGTCAACGATGGAGAGAGGAGAGGTTCCTAAGATGACGCACCCCTTGGAAGCATCCTGTTCGATGTCGTGGGCTGTGTTTTGGATATAGTCTATCGACTCGTCCTGCTGATTGACCAGGTTGCTCATCTTCAATCAAGCGTAAGCTGAGGAACCCTGGAAGTGACAAGATGAAGAAGACTACATCACTGAATAACTGAGCAAGCTCCTCGATTGTGCGCTCAATCTTCTTGAGGTCTTCGTGGCGATCCTGGACCTCCTTGTATGCCGTTCTGGACTCACCGTACCTGGTTGAGGACGAGATCTGTAGAGCGTCAATGAGTAAGGTCTGAGCTGAACAAGGGACGCCCAGACGTACCGCTTGCGAGAAGATTTGACCGCCAGCTCCATCGGTGTTCTCAACGACAGCAGCGACTTCTTCAGCGGTGGCATCGGGCTTGACTACGGGGAAAGAATTTAGCGCGGTCCCACCAAGCCTCGGGCCTCGCTGTCACGACTAACCAATCTTGAATTGCCTCTCAACCCGGGCACGCTGTTTCTGACGGTAGTCCTTCTCGATTTGAGTGTAGTCTTGAAGAGCGCTAATGAACTGCTTGGCGACCACATTGACCTATTCGTCCCCCCCCCCAGTCAGCAAAACCAATTGGGGGACAGTACGGGCGTGAGGGCCACATGCCTGGTTCTTGCGGGACTCCTGGCCGCGGGGAATCGGCCGCTTTTTGAGTGCCTCGATGCGTCGTTTGATTTGCCTCCCAAGTTCTTGTGTTTTTGTGACTTGGTCATCCAACGACTCGAGGCCCTGACCGTTCCCACCCACAGCGTTTAGGGACTTTGTATGGAGGCCAGAAATCCGAGCAAAGTCGCCCTTGAACTCGTTGATCTTTTGCTGGATATCTGCGACCTAAAGATACGTTCGGTACAGGTGGTACGACTTTGGTCAGAATTAGGACGGGCGTGAGGACGTGGGGGTGAAATACCTCGTCATAGAAGTCATCGGATGCCCCGTTTCCAGAGTTTCCTGGGTTCGCGTTGTTGGAGTAGCTGGTCGCCGCTGGTTGGGGGTTCAACTCATAGCTGTTCTGGGCGGGCTCCGGTCGTTGAGCCTTTGAAGGAGAGTGAGCGCGGACCCGAGCGGAAGAAAGGAAAAGAGAAATACCCTCAAAGCGGCGAGACGATCCATGGCCATGGCTGAAGAGGAGGAGAGTCGCGCAGTCGGGACGCCACAGGAGGAGTCGCTTACAAGGCTTGCTCTTAACACCGCTGCAAAGGCACCGCATCCCCGCATCAAGCAATTCTTCCCCACGCTTGCTCATCCTTTCTCCGACCACCCCAACCGGAAGATGCTCGGAACGCCATGTCGCTCCCTTTCCGGCGTTGCCAGGCGACCAGGACGCTTTGTCTGTCCCATGGGGCCGTGCGGCCAGAAAGAGGCATGGCGAAGAGACAATCGCCCTTTCAGACCACGGACACCACTCGTCGCGTCGCCAGTTATAAAACAGCCCCATCGCCCATGAAGTTGCCTCAAACCCCCCACCCCCTCACTCCCCCCTCGAGATCAGGATGGCTTCTGAGGTCTCGCACGATGGCTTGAACATCAGCGGTCGTAAGCACACCATTTTTATCGACCCGTGGCTATTCCTAACACACCCATCAGAGGTTGTCTCGGCTCTCCATGAGCGGCCCCACCAGTCCACACACTACAACACCATACGAGCCAAACGTATTCCCCCCTCTCTCGCTCCTGTCTACACACGGCCGCTCACCTGAATCCCCAGGTCGCACTCGCACTAGGAAACTAACCAAGTCTTACATCACTAAGAGCAGGACTTATATCCACCAGATGGTGTGTCATTTCTGTCACGGCTTCCAAGATCTCTACTTACGTATCGCAGAGTGACACAGGCAACATTGTCCCTTTGGAAAAGGGGCATATGAGGTTGTCCCCGCAAGCACGGAAAACGTAAGTTTTGCCCCAGTCCAATCCCACAGTTCTGCTGATGTACCCCCTAATCAGGATGAACCTCGTACTTTCCCACCCCGACCTTACCACCAAGCAACGAACAAAATGTGTCAACGAACTCGCCGGTATACTCACCCGCAGGCGGATAACCCGCGATCGGTCCGTTCTGGAGGTCGCTGGAGATGTCACTGGATCCACTCTCTCTCCCCGAACCTCTCGAGCTGCACGCCGGGTGCGCCCCTTTCACCCCCCATGGGAACCCGGATCTGACACCTTTTTTTCACAGCCTGCAGAACAGAACGCTTACCAGGAGCCGGCCACCAGAGACCCCATCCCAGACGATGATGCCCCACAGCAAATGGTTTGGCAAGGCGTTCCTAACAACTTTTACAACGCTCAATCGCTCCCAGAGCTCACCGATCCCGAAACCAGCGAGGTCATGGACGAACCTGCGGTTCCCGAAGTTCTCCTGGTGGAGAAGCATGCCCCCTCTCAGCGACCACCTGTACCCCGCACGATCACCCGGCATGGGACAGAGATTTTTTATGGTCTTGTCACTCCTGGCAACAGTCCCACCAAAGCATCCGGAAATCACGTACGTCTTCATACCGCCCATTCACAACCCCTGGCTCACCCTTTCATACCTCCATAGCCAATCCCCCCTGTTATCGAAGAAGATGCCGAAATGGACGAAATGCCGATGAGCGATCACGATCACCCTTCCACTCCCACCCCACAAGAAACCGAACCCCAACCCGACGTGGTGTCCGATGAACTCGCTACGTTGAGGCGGGAGAAACAATACGTCCTCCGAATACTCTCCCGAAACGGACAAGGAACCCTTTCCGACATCGAGACCGTAACCAATCGGGCGGTCCAACAGCGCGAAGAGCTCCGCGTCGAGAACCGGGAGTTACGGGCGTTCATCGAACGCCTAAAATCCGACATCGACGATTTACAGGGCAGGATTTCCCACGTACAGGATAAACTCGACCGAGCCGAGGGCGAACGTACCGAGATGGCACAGAGCAAGCGTCGGTGGATCGTTAGGGTGTGTGCACTTGCCGGAAGAATCCCTGGAGGACTGCGCAAGAAAGACGACGAGATCGAGAACTTGAGGGAGAAACTCTCGGGCATGCACGCTCGACTCGCCCAGGAGCAATCCAAGTTACGAGAACTCCAGGATCAACTGGAGGGAGAGAGGACGAGGAGGGAGGGTGTTGAGGCAGAGTTGGACGAATCAAGGACGAACCACGCACAAGCGATGAAGGATCGTGACCTTGCTGGACAGAGGCTGAGAGACCAGTTGAAGCAAATGGCCAACAGCCTTGAATCCGGTGCCGTGTCTATCTAACTCATTTCTCCGTCGTTTTTCCTCGGTCTTGTCATCCCCAACAAATTTTATCCTATTCGTAGATTTGCATCCCTTATTTTGTTTACATCGCCCATCGCCAATACCATTCGCTTCCGTTCGAACCAAAACAACTGAGCTCGAAATTTAAATTTCGTCCCAACGCCGATCAACCCCGCAGATAACCTTGCCTCGAATCCACATTCATCGCGCACGGATGTCACCGGAAGCTCAGACAGTACACATCGGGACCCTCACCTCAGAGGTCACCGTCGGCCAACTTGCTGTCCGTAACAAGGCCACCAACCGTTATTGACCCCGAGCGAATTCCAATTCTGATCCTTCATTTTCATTTTGCTCATCCAGCATGGGTTGATGATGCTCACTTGGACCGCTAACCCGGTTTCGTACGAGCAAGCTTTCGATGCCATCAAGGCTGGGATTGATAGTCTCCCACCTGGAGTCAAGATGTTCTTGAACAGTGGTAAGTTATATGTGCCAGGACTCGACTGGGTTCAAGTGTTGGGGAGGAAACTGGAGGGTGGGTGACTGACGGTGAAACGTTTGGTTTCTCTAGGAGAGTTTTATGCGAACGATTTCGGACCGGCGAACCTTGACCTCCTCGCCGCTTTCTTCAAGAAGTACCCCGATTATGCGGACAAGGCTTTCCTATCCGTGAAGGTAACCTCATTCGTCGCGGGATGACGGATCAATAGGCTACCGGCTAACGCTCGTCCAGGGGGGTCTCGTTGAGGCTGGACTCGCTCCTGATTCATCGTACGCTACCCAATCCCAACCTCTACGTTTATTTCTCCTCCTCTTAATGAGATGGACTAGCCCAGAAAACCTTCGCAGAAGCGTCGAGAACATCAACAACCACCTTGGAGGTTTCAAAAAGCTCGACCTCTTCGAAAGTGCTCGGGTGGATCCAAAGATCCCCATCGAAGAAACGGTCAAGTCCCTCGCAGAGCTCGTCAAGGAGGGCAAGTTCGATTTTATCGGGTTGTCGGAGTGCAACGCTGAGACGCTCAAGAGAGCTAACGCGGTAAGTACGGTATGCTGCGTCCACGAACTGCTTCTCACGTGTGTGAATTCGGAAATGACAGGTATATCCGATTGCGGCGGTAGAGATCGAGGTTAGCCCCTGGTCCTACGAAGAAGAAACGAAGAAAGGTTGGTGCTCTCTCACACAGACACATCCATACCAACCTCCTCCAGTCATCGCTACAGCCAAAGACCTCGGGGTGGCAGTAGTCGCCTACGCTCCTCTCGGTCGAGGTTTCCTCACCGGAAAGATCAAATCCCGCACAGACCTCGACAAGAACGACCCTCGTCTCCGATACGAGCGTTTCTCTGAAGAGGTTCGATGTTTTCGGTCGACTCGCTTCGCGGTCACTGATGCATTGAATCTAGAACATAAAACACAACGTCAAGATCGTCGAAGGGCTTACTGAAATCGCGGAGAGGAAGGGGATCAGTCCCGCCCAGTTGTCTCTCGCCTGGGTTCGATATTTGGGTCAGTCGATTTTAAACAGGAGCTTCCCAAAAGGCGGGAGAAGCGCATTGCTTATCGGGTGTTAACTCCGCAGGATCTCACGTCATCCCTATCCCCGGTTCCTCTCACAAGTCAAGGATTCTTGAAAACCTCGCCTCCGTGAACGTCACGTTGAGCCAAGGCGAACTCGACGAGATCCATACAATTTTGAAACAACACCAAGTTCGTGGAGATCGGTACTACGGCGCGAACGTTAACGCGCTTACTTGGGGTTAAACCTAACCGTTTTACCACGATTCCGTCTTTATCCCTGCTTTGTTCCTTTTGCCTGGGAAGATCGGGGTGCTCTAGTGTGGTATCTATCGTTTCAACCTTGTACGTTGTGCCCGTATTCAAGCGTGATGATGAGAGAGGAGATGGACTATGAGATAAGATAGCGAAACCCTCAAACCTAGAAGATCCCGATTCACCAATAGCTCCGAGTGGCAGGGCTAAGATGACTTCATGGGGGAGCAAGCGTGATCAGGGAATGTGTTCAGCGGTGAGCAAATGTATTGATGGCACGAGTGGAGAGAAAACAGCAGAGGCAGTGTTACAGGCGTTACAGGAAATAGTCAGCTGGCGGCCTTTTAGCAGGGATAGAGCGGACATCCTGTAGGAGGGATCATTGGAAATCAGCATCGCGCTCACTAAATCCGTGGGATGGCCCAAACACAGGATGTCACGGGTACTGACCGGCGGTGCATGCGTGAACACCTTATACTCTTGGCTCAACCATTCATCGAGCTCAAGAATAGAAGCAACGTTTCCACATCTAACCCATATGTCTTAGCGTCCGTCCCCTCCGAGTGTAGGAGTGGTAGGAACAGGAAAAAGGACATCGGAACAGGAGAATGGGAGCTATCGAAAGTCGCGAATATGACGCGGGAGACGCACCGGTAACAATAATTTGGCGCACTCCAGACGGTGACAATTGTTCTATCGAACATCATTTTGTAACCCTCCATGGCCAGCTGATGTGCTCGGGCGATCAGATCTATGGCGTTATCATGGACGAACTGTTTGGTGATGTCAGCACCGAAGAGATATCCGGCACCTCTCGGAGATACGCCCCATCCCTTGATATCTGAAACAGATGAATGGAGTGGAGGAACGGCGAGGATTTCGGTGGTGGTTCTCGATTAGATTGAGGGCGGGAGAGTCTCACCATCGGGATCCGACCAAAGGAGGTCGCACATTGGACCGTCGTGTGGGACTTCTTGTTTCCGGTCGATTGCGCGGATCTGCAAGATATACATGTTCAACGCAAACAAGTCCGGGAAATGGTCTGGACGTACCTGGTCAATGGCTTGCAGATTCGGGCTCAATCCACCGTGAACACAGAATACACGACCATCCACAATCGCCCCCAACGCCAGATAATCGAACACCTCACAGCACCACCTCCAAACGTTCGAACTCGAGTACTTTCTTTGACATTCGTCGTAAAAGCCATAGACCTGAGTGATTTGGCGGGACTCGTGATTTCCACGAATGAGGGTGATGCGTTCGGGGTAGCGGACTTTGAGGGCGAGGAGGAGGAGGAAGGTCTCTACCGAATTGAAGCCTCTATCGACAAAGTCACCTGGGTGGTGTAGGACGCGTGTTTTGTTAACGGTGGAGAAGTGGTCGCGTGCAACGCACCCATGAAAAGATAGTTGGTCTCTGGACATCGGCCACCAACGTTGAAAAGCTGAAGCAAATCCCAAAATTGCCCATGGATATCACCACATATCTAACTCGCGGTCGGTCTCGGCGTGTAACACCGACAGCGACATGGCGTACCGTGACAGGAGAGTCGACGACCTGGACGTTTCCCTCTTCGATCAAGATTTCCCTTGCCTTGAGACAGAGCTGTTTGACTTCTTCTTCTGTTATCGGTTCGCAACGCTGGAGTTGAGCAATCTGACTAGATGAGGTCAGAGAAGTGAGGGAGGGAGGAGGGAAGTTGGGAAGAGGACCGGTCGAGATCGCTGGGCATCACAGAGGGCAGCTGCTTCGGCAATCCGCGAGAGACGTCCGGAAGAGTTCTCCCACCATCTGGCCGCGAGCAGTTCTCTCGTTCTGGATCTTGGGACTGGGTGCATTCCTGGCCCGGACCTGTAATTAACTTTGCCTCAGATGTTACCTATGCCATTTGTTTCTTGTGGTGGTGGGTCCACTGTGATCTTGCCCGGGCATCGTCTTACAGGATCGAACCCCCCCTCGGCGGGTTGACCGACTTCTCGGAGTTCCGGGAATAAGAACGCCGCATCATGGCCAGATGACCTGGAACGATGTGGACATCCCGGATCCGAACAGGGATAGCTGTAGAAGATGTGCGACCGCCACCAGCCAGAGGTGGCAACTCGAACCCCGCCCTGCCTACCCCCTCAACTATGTACGAAAATTGCATACTTCCCGCCACGCTCGAGGCCATATATAAGGAATGGAAGTGTGGGCGTCGAGGCTGTAACGGGTCGGTCGGATCGGCGGTCCAGGGCTCGACCAGAACAAGCGATATGGCTCGGTCTGGAGACAGCTGGGGTATCCGTAGAATACAGCTGAAACTCGCACAAGGTTATATACGGATCTTACTGTAACCAGACCACCCCCCAGTTAATTATACACGCAGATAAGGATTTATCTTGGGATCATCTCTCGGCGGCAAACACTCCGCCGTGCCCGTTTAGCGAAAATCGCCCTCGAGGAACGAGAGCTGTGAGCTGAGGATCAGCTTTGATGATGTAAAGCCGACGATACGTGAAGTCGAGACCCGGAGGATCCACGGGCGGGGGCCTGTCGAGATTGGACGAACGGCTCATAAACTTAACATGAGCCCACGAGACCGCGGTCAGAAGGAGACCCCCGACAGTGCGCGAACGTACTTCTTCCGTTTCTGTATTCATACACACGCTCCCAAAGCGGGAAGGGCTAGATAGGGGCGGTCCCTACACATCGGAACAAGTGGTCATCGCATCAACGAGCCAACGTCCATCATCCATCAGTCGCTGAAGAGTGCTACGAACGACTCAGTAGGTTCGCTTCCTGTCGAGAAGAACGGTCAGGGTCACGCGAAAAAGAAGCAATGGGGGCAGGCCAGGGCGAGCGAATGGCGCCACGAACCGATGTCGGAGTCGGCTCCCGCATGAGCAAACGGTAGCGAAGAGCGCAAACCAGAGAGCGAGGGCCGCCACGAGAGTCATCCAGACCTAGAGAGGCCACGGGATGGGTGAGGAACAGTGATACGTCAATCCAGGGGTCTTCTAGACGATGAGGGGAATGGGCCTGGACTCACAGCACTTCCCCATGTGAGGTGGACAAATTTGTTGTCATCTGGAGCGTCGCGGAGCTTCTTGCGAGCGACTGCTACCAAGACGACGTCAACAATGAAGACTATAGTGACGAAGAGAGCAGCTAGCAGGATGATTGCGAAGCTGATGATCGGGGTGAAGCGAGATCGACTATCGCGCTCGGTCCCGTACAGTTGTAAGTGACGCCGTCGGCGGAGAAGAGCGAAAATGGTCACGGCCAAAGAGATAAAGGCGAGACCACAGGCGACGGGGTGCAGGATGAGGGCGACGGTCAACGCCTTTGACACGATGTGGGTGAGGTCATCAAGTTGGCTTTGGTGCGGAAGACGCATGAGGGCCCGAATGCGGAAGGAAGGCATTAGACGTACAGAACGTGTGCGCTGGTGGAATCGAATTGATAACCAAGTTTGGGAGCGGAACAAGATGGTTCCATCTGGGTGCCTGTTCCAAACAGGCTAACAATGGCGGACCGGGGTGAACATGGGTAATATATGTACACGATGCGGACTTACGAGACCTCGATGGAGGAGCGACAGTATCCCCAGACGCCGAACTTGACCACAGCGTCGACGCCCGACTTCGTGAGGGAGCCGCCTCGATAATTGACGCTGAGATCGAAGAGGTCGATGGACTTTATTATAGGTACCGAGAGAGAGACAAGAAGGAGGAGAAAGGTGGCGAGAAAGGTGGCGAAAGCCGCAAGAAGAAGGGATAGCATTGTCCTGGTGGTGGTATCGGTACAAGAGGTATCTACGGTGTGGATGGGCCATCCCAGCCCTTTGTAGTCCCCACCGTCGGTCGCGTGACGTAGGTGAGGGATGGAGTGAACGTGGGAAAGAAGCACGGGAGGAAGCGAGGTGGCAAATAATTAGATAATCAGGGTTTTGGGGTCTTTGTTTGTTTGTCGCAAACAGGATAAATAAGGGAGTTTAGGCCATTCCTGGGCCCCTTACCACTTCTCTCTCGTCCATCCACTTCAACCGTCCCCTCCCTCGAGCCCAAGTGGTTTCTTCTTTGTTATCCTCCACCTCCTCTGCGGCGACCTTTCCCCCTCTCTTTGTTTTAATACCCATACGCGTAAGTCTCTCTTTCAAGCCACCCTCCTCTTTCCCACCGTCTCCAACCATCCCTCTCTCCCAAAGCATAATGTCTGAGCCAACCACCACCGCCGCCGTTCCCATGTCCGAGGACAAGCCAACCGAGGTTACCCCCGCCGTCGAGCCCTCAAATGACGCTCCTGCTCCGGTTTCCGTTCGTCGTCCCACTGTGTATCTCTGGCGTCTCCCGTTCTAACTATCCCTTGTCCTCATTTAGGACGCGCCCAAAGAAGAAGTAAAGGTTGAAGAGCCTGCCAAGACCGAGGTGCGTCCACACCGCTCATTCGTTCCCCCTTTACCCTCATTCACGTGTCTCTCTCTCTCTTTAGACTCCTGCGGCCGCTGAGCCCTCGACCAGTGAGGCCACTCCTGCCGCTGAGCCCGCCAAGGAGGACGCCAAAGAGGGTGACAAGTCTGCAAGTCGCCACCTCATTCAATGCGTGATTGTCACTCATTCCCCTTTTAGGCCGACGCCGGCGCGAAGAAGGAGGAGAGGCCCAAGAGCCCATCCTTGCTCGCCAGGCTGCTGGGACCTTTCAAGAACGATAAGCCCAAGGTCGAGAAGAAGGCGAAGGAGAAGGTCCCCAGGAAGGACAAGAAGAAGGAGGAGGTTTGTTGGTTTCCGCGTTCCCTTTCGTTTTGATGGACTGATCGTGTTTTGTCGCTTCAGGCGCCTGCTCCCGAGGAACCGGCCGCTCCTGCTGAGGAGCCTGCCTCTGCTGATGCCAAGCCGGAAGAGGCCCCTGCCCCCGAGCCTGTCGCCGAGGACGCTCCCGCCCCCGCCGAGCCGGTCAAGGAGACCGATGCCCCCGCTCCTGCTGAGCCCGAGGCTCAGGGCTCCGAGACCACCCCTGAGGAGCCCAAGAAGGATGAGGACAAGAAGGACGAGAAAGAGGAGAAGGCCACTAGGTCCCCGCTCAAGATCGGCCGTCGCTTGTCCGCTCGCGTCAGCGACTTGTTCAAGCCCAAGTCCAAGGAGGTCAACACCCCCACCAAAGTCGACGAGGCTCCCCCAAAGATTGATGAGCCCGCTCCCGTTGCTCCCCTCGAGAATCCCGCTGCCGAGGAATCCAAGAAGGAGGAGACTAAGGAGGTGAACGAGCCTCCCAAGATCATCGATGCCGCCCCTGCCCCTGTTATCGCTGCCGCCTAAGTGGTTGAGCGCGCTCGCGACGACTTGTTATGAATAGTTTCCCATGCCGTCCCCCTCTCTCACCACTTGTCATGAATCATGCCGTGGGGAACCCTTGCATAGCAGTCCATGTTGTCATTTCGTTTCCTCATCTACGTTACGACCCGGATCTTGGTTCCACCCTTTGCTTTTCTGTGTAGTTCCATTTTCTCTCTACTCCCTCTTCATCGTGTTAACCGGGTCCGTGGTACTAGCCTCTTAATGTCGATCCAGTTCTTTTCACAGCATACCCGTTCATTCTACACTCTGGATCGCGCAAACTCACGTCTTAGCTACTCGTAATATCACGTTTCCCTTGAATCCCCCCCCCACGCGTTCCCTCTGGCATTGGCCCTCATCGTGGTGGGCGCGCGAAAGTGGGTAAGCGCCGGATCAAACCTTTATTCATCTTTTGGCCGTGGGGGAAAATCCCAAGTAAGCTTATCCAGGCTGATCCTCGCTTTGATGAAGCAGCCGTGCCTCATGTCAGTACGTGATTCCGACTCATTGCATATCCAGGTTTGCGTCAGAGCACCCTCAGTATTTTCCCAGTGCAGTCGTACCCTGGCATGGGTCCGCCGTTCGCAACCGCTGCCTCTACATGAGCACACTCATCGTTTTTCCGATCTGGTCTCAGCTCGTAAGAAGGGCCCTCAACTAACCGAGGTGAGGACCCAACAGAGGGCTGGTATTGGGGAAGGGACGTGGGACGAGGGACCGCCTTTCACCTTGATGGAGGAGCGAGGTAATCGACTGGAGGGGCTTTGGAAGCATCATGCCGTCGTAGTAGCGGTCGAGGAGCCTCTTGATGAGGTTCTCCGTGATGACCTTGGAATGGGCGGATACAGATGCGCTGCAGATCTTAGTCGAAAGCTCCATCAATATCCTCTGCTTGCCACGGAATCCTAAAGGGGTGAGAATTATTAAACCATTCACAGTGTACAGCGACGAATATCTAACCTTTGAACACCAAACTTCATACATCAAACGAGGCATTGAGGATGGGAATGAACGCCACGAGCTTTTGACCAGGGCACTGACAGTAGAAACGAGCTGGGCTAGGTTTCCCGCGGGGTATTTCCCGAAAACCTCCTCGACGAATACACGCGGCTGGTCGAGAGAGAGAGGTAAAAGCCTGAAGGGTTGAGGAGACCTGCCAACCACAATTGACGCAGGCGAACCTCTCCTCGATACGGGGAAGCCAATTGTCGGTGAGATTCCTAAGGGAAAAATCGACCCATCGGTTTGGTGGGATACGTTAGGCGTATGTGAAGCGAACCGTTTGGAGAACGGTCTCCTCTACGTCACGGTGAGGTCCTCCGCGGTCGTCCCGTCTTTCTTCCATCCGAACCAGGGTTTCTGGAAGTTCTCATTGAGTGCGAGTGGATCGGTTCGCCCAACTCGGAGCGAACGGTCGAAATACCGCCGGTCTCGTTGCCATCGGTACCTTCCCACTGGGCGTTGGCGACGCCTGGAGCGCCAGCGATGATGAGATCCTTTTGGATGAACACCCTATTGTAATTCACGCAGTTGTCCCATTGCCATCGTCCGAAGCCTGGTCGTGCCAATCCCAAGTGGTCCGTCGTGTGGCTCTCGTTGTTTTACTGCAGAACAATATCCAAGGAAGGAGTGTGGATAGCGCTCCTCACAACCGATAAACACCGGTTCCCGTGCGATCCCCCACCGGGCTTGCTCGTCCCACTTTCTTGACCAAACGTAAGTGTAATCATGCGCAAACTTGCGTTGGCTCATCCTTCCCCAAAAAAGCACAGGGTAGCTCGTAAAAGTAGTAATAGTGCGCGCGTACAAGGGACGGGGATATCAGGCATTCCCAGTGGAATCCGTGTCCCTGTTGGACCATCCCTGTTGGGCAGCGAAACCTTCTAGCCTTTTAAACATCATTGCAAGCACCCGTTCGTCGTTGGATATCCTGATGGGCCTGTCCAGACAATCACCCAGATCACCCCCCACCTGCAATTCTTCAGTA
>Ga0307516_10003625_pt1 | contig 19631 bp, 15 predicted proteins | sample 19_EM_MG_FD_203310 | JGI IMG/M metagenome (GOLD analysis project Ga0307516, IMG submission 203310) | Populus trichocarpa ectomycorrhiza microbial communities from riparian zone in the Pacific Northwest, United States - 19_EM | ecosystem: Host-associated > Plants > Roots > Unclassified | place...
AGGATTCGGCGCAGATCGCCAGCGAGGCGGTGGACCAGGCGCAGAGGACCAATAGCCGCGTGGGCGAATTGGCGAAGGCCGCGGCCCGGATCGGTGACGTCGTCGAACTCATCAACACCATCGCCGGGCAGACCAACCTGCTGGCGCTGAACGCGACCATCGAGGCGGCGCGGGCCGGCGAGGCTGGGCGGGGCTTCGCGGTCGTGGCGTCGGAAGTGAAAGCGCTCGCCGAGCAGACGGCGAAAGCGACGGGTGAGATCAGCCAGCAGATCAACGGCATTCAGGCTGCGACGCAGGAATCGGTCGGTGCGATCAGGGAGATCGGCCAGACCATCTCGCGCATGTCTGAGATCGCGTCCGCCATCGCCGCGGCTGTCGAACAGCAGGGCGCGGCAACACAGGAAATCTCCCGCAACGTGCAACGCGCCGCGCAGGGCACCCAGCAGGTCTCCGCCAACATCATCGACGTGGAGCGCAGCGCGACCCAGACCGGATCGTCCTCGTCGCAAGTCCTCTCGGCGGCGAAATCGTTGTCGACCGAAAGCAGCCGGTTGCAGGTGACGGTCGACAAGTTCTTGAGTTCCGTCCGCGCCGCCTGACGGAGGCGTGCCAGTACCCACTTGCCGAAGTTCGTGAACCGTCTCAGCAGTCACTCTGCGTGAACATCGGAAAGAGGCCGTGGATTCCTTACGGCATCCTGGCGAAGGCAAGGCCTGCGGCGCGCGGTGCCTGCCTGCCCGGCGTTCGCGGCTGGAACACCTGCGCCAGGCCGGACTCCGTTCCGGCCTGAGGCGATCGCGGCTTCCTGAGGGCATCCGACTCGGATCTGTTGTGGCCCGCCCGGTCAATGCGCTTGGCCTTCTCGATGTCGGCAAAGGCGCGATCCAGTTTCCGCATCCGATAAAATACGATACCGCGATCGATATAGGCCGCCGCGTAGTTTGGATTGAGCTGGATCGCCTGATCCAGTGCGGCGATCGCGCCGTCGAGATCGCCATTGCGATAGGCGGCAATTCCCCTGGCGCGCGACGCCTCGGAGGGAGCGGTTTCGCTGGGCGCAGGGACTGCGGACGTCGCGGTGCTGTCCGCATCAGCCTGTTGCTGACCGGCCGCCGGCACTGTCGCCGCAAGGGCAACCGTCGCGTTCTCCTCCTTCGGGGGAATGGTCGCCCTGTCGTTCAACTCCCAAGGCCCAGCCAGGTCCCAGGGCCCTGCCAGGGTGATGGCCGCGATTTCAGCCGAGCCGCGCGCAAGCGCATCGATCTGTTCAAGCTGAACGCTGGGGAGAGACGCCGTGGAGATCTGTGTCAACAGCACATAAGATGCAATCGAGGCGACGGAGATGCCGGCAAGCGTGATGATGCCCAAGCCAAGCTTGTAGATCTTGGTGGCCAGGACGTTCCTCGCCGCTAATTCCCGTTCCTGCTCGGCAAGTTCGAGGAGATGGTCATAGGCTTCGCGCTGCTCTGCATCGCGAAGGATGTCGTTGGCGCGGATGATCTGTCTGAATTTCAGCGCAGCGTCCGGATCGTCCGGCCGGATGTCCGGGTGCGTACCTTTGACGGCCTTGCGAAACGCCGTCCTGAGATCCTCAGCGTCGTCAGTTGGAAGCGCTCCGAGCAGATCGTAAAGCGTCTTCATCGTCGCTCTCGCCGCGGCTCTGTACTCTTGTCTCCGTCCTAAATTCCTCGATATGAATCTAAGCTGGAGGTGCAAACAATGTCTTCAGTGGAGACAATGCGGACGCAGTGCGGCGGAAAAATGACGCAAGCGGCAGAGGGCTTTCTGCAGCGTCCTGAAGCGTCAATGGTTAGGATTTGACGGTAAGATGTGGAGCTTTAGCGCGACGCTTGCTCGATTCCACAACGACTTGCCACCTGTAGTTGTCTCAGCCGCTCGCGAACCATCTTTTCCGCGTGCTGATAGCACTTCTTCTCGAACTCGAACTTCAAATGCGTCCATTGATCGGGATCGAGAGTCTTGAGATCGGATCGCCCGAAGCCGCAATCCGGCGCGCGCGCCGGCACCAGCAGCGCATGGTCGATGTGACACATCTGCAAAGCGGTACCGGGGGCTGCTGCTCCGGATCGGATTGGCTCGGAGCGCGACTCCGGTTGCGGCGCGTTGCCGGCACAGCCGGAAATAGCGAGCGTGCAGATGATCGCGCCAAGATTGGGAAGCTTGCCTGCAAGCGAGGTTCGACGATCCCGACGTTCGGCGACGCTGCGCCCGGCTGCCTTTGTTACCCGCAACAGTCTGCCGGCGCGCGCGACCGTCGCTTTGCATGCAGCGCCGATACGGTGATCGAGCGGCTCGGTTGTTCTGGGATCGCTGTTCATGATCTCTGGCCGAGCCCCTGGTGCGTGAGCAGGAATTTCGGGACTTCGAACCCATCCTGGATGCGTCATTCCGAACTCAAGAGACCGACACGAAGCTCGATCGCGACCGTCAGGCGGAGAGCAGGCGAATGCCGTTATCTCTCGCGCGCTGTGCAGATCACGCTGCAATCCTCAGGCAGCCTCTTGCCTGGGCCGCCGACCAAGCAGCGCGATTGTGAATGCAAAATTTGAATCCAAGTCTAACGAATAGGGTAAACAGAATCGGAATTGTCGAATGCGCGACGTTCATGGGGCAATCGGCATTCGCGCGGCATCGCAGTCGACAACGATCGGGAGCACACGCATGTCCACCACCATCGCCATCCTCGCGCCGGGCGCCATGGGCAGCGCCGTCGCGCGCCGCGTCAGTGAACACGGCGCGCGCGTGTTGACCTCGTTGGCCGGCCGCAGCGAGGCGACGGCGCAACGGGCGGCGGCAGCCGGCATGGTCGCGGCCAGCGACGCCGACATCGCCGGCGCCGACATCATCCTGTCGATCGTCCCGCCCGCCGAGGCCGTGGCGCTCGCGCAGCGGCTGGCGACGGCGGTCGCCGCGCGCGGGACGACGCCGATCATCGTCGATTGCAACGCGGTCAACGTCACGACCGTCGAGCAGGTCGCCGCGATCGTGGCCCCCTCAGGCGCGCGCTTTGTCGACGCCGCGATCATCGGCCTTCCGCCGCAGCCCGGGACACGGCGGCCCACGTTCTACGTCTGCGGCGAACATGCCGGCGAACTCGCGGTGCTCCGCGAGCTCGGTCTGGACCTGCGCATCGTCGCTGGAGGGATCGGCGCGGCGTCCGCGCTGAAGATGTCCTATGCGGGGGTCAACAAGGGGTTGACGGCGCTCGGCGCGGCGGTGGCGCTCGCCGCGACGCGCGCGGGCGCCGCGCAGGCCCTGCGCGACGAACTCGCCGAGAGCCAGCCGCAGATCCTCGCGCGGTTTGCGGTCGCGCTGCCCGACATGCTGCCGAAGGCCTATCGCTGGGTCGCCGAAATGCGGGAGATCGCGGGCTTCCTCGGCCCCGACGATCCGGCCCACCTGATCTTCGAGGGCGCGGCGCGGCTGTTCGAGCACATCGCGTCGGAGACGGACAAGGGCGGCAAGGATCTCGATCATATCCTGGCCTTTGCCGAGATGGCCCGCCAATCGACCAAGAGCTGATCGCCGCTCCGCTTGCGGGAGCGCCACGACGATGGCCACTGGCGGATCGTCGAAGCCTTCGCGCTACAATCCCGCCGCCTGCGTCGCCGGATTCTCGATCGCGGACGTATCGCGACGGCGCTTTCCATGGACGGCTGCCGTGGGTCTGCCATGACCGGTCCGGTCGATGCGCTTCGCACGGGCCACGTCGGCCAGGGCGAGATCGAGCTTGCCCATTCGATAAAGCACGATGCCTCGATTGATGTAGGCCAGCATGAACGTCGGGTTGAGTTCGATCGCGCGGCTGAGGTCGGCAAGCGCAGCGTCCAGATCGCCTTTGCGATAGGCGACGATGCCCTTCGCATGCATCACCGCGCTTGCATCGGTCTTGTCATCAGGCTCGAGCAGAGCCGTCAGGTCGTCCGCATCATCGCGCCGCGCTGGCGGGTTCGGGCCGGACGGGCGCACGACCGGGTTCTCCGGCTCCTTCATTACCGTCGCGGTGTCGGCGTTGCGGTCGGCCGGCGCGTTCTTGTCGTTTGCCTCCGACCGGGGCGGGAGGACATTCGTCTCGGCGACCGGCTCCCCGGTATCCGCGTTGTGGTCGGCTCGCGCGTTGTTCTCATTTGCATCAGATGGAGGCGGGAGATCATCCTGCTTCGCCGCCGCCGGCGGCCCCGTCCCCGCCCTGGGATCGGCCTTCGCATCGATGTCGTTCGTGCCCCAGCGGGTGAGGAAGTCATCCTGCTCCTCGGCCGGCTTCGTGGTCGCCGCATCGCGATTTACCGTCGCGCCGCTGTCGCTCGAGGCCGGCCCGGCGGAAGCGCTGCTGGATGCGGTCTTGGCCGATGCGTGGGAAGGCTCGTCGATCTGTCCAAACCGGGGCAACAGCGTCGGCGCAAACAGACTGCCCGCGCTGACCACCACGACAGAAGCACCCGCGAGGCCGATCATCGCGAAAGCGAAAGTCCGAATTTTCGCGGCTCGCCGTTGCGACACAAGTTCCTGTCGCGCCAGGTCCAGCAGATAATCATACGCGGCGCGCTGTTCAGGGTCGCGCAGCACTTCCATGGCATAGACGATGAGCCTGAAGTTCAGCGCAGCATCGGGATCGTTCGGACGGATATCGGGATGGACGTCCTTGACGGCCCGACGAAACGCGTCCCTGAGATCGTCGGCGTCGTCACCGGGGAGCGCTCCGAGCAGATCGTAAAGCGTCGTCATGGGGCTACTGCTCGCCGAGGCCTTGCTATGTCTCCGGTGCAATGGGCTCTGCGCAAATGTGGGGACACGGAAAAAGACAGCGAATGCGAAACCGTGGGAATCCAGTACGGCGGAAAAAAGGCCCGCAACGCGCGGGATTTGAGCGCTCCACCGTTTAGGGCCAGCGAAGCCCATGGTTCCATTGCTGCTGGCATCGTATAGAGAGGCCGGTCATCGTCCCTCCCTTCGATCTCGCCGGACCCCGCTCCCATGCCCGATTTTCACGGTGTCTTTCCTTATCTCGTCACGCCGCTCGATCCGGACGGAAACGTCCGCGACGATGTGCTCGGCCGGCTCTGCGATGATCTGATTCATGCGGGCGTGCACGGGCTGACCCCGCTGGGCTCGACCGGCGAGTTCGCCTATCTCAATCTTGAGCAGCGCAGCGTCGTGGTGAAGACCACGATCGAGGCGGCGCAGGGCCGCGTGCCGGTGATCGCCGGCGTGGCCTCGACCGCGACGGCCGATGCGGTGGCGCAGGCCAGGGCCTACGAGAGGCTCGGCGCCGACGGGATCCTGGCGATCCTGGAGGCGTATTTCCCGCTTGCCGACGCGCAGGTCGAGGCCTATTTCCGCGCCATCGCGGACGCCGTCGACATTCCCGTGGTGATTTACACCAATCCGCAGTTCCAGCGCTCCGATCTCACGCTCGACGTCATCGCGCGCCTCGCGATGCATCCACGCATCGGCTACATCAAGGACGCCTCGACCAATACCGGACGGCTGTTGTCGATCATGAATCGCTGCGGCGACGCGCTCCGCGTGTTCGCGGCGTCGGCGCATATTCCGACCGCGGTGATGCTGATCGGCGGTGTCGGTTGGATGGCAGGCCCGGCCTGCATCGTCCCGCGGCAAAGCGTCGAACTCTACAATCTCTCTAAGGCCGAACGCTGGGACGACGCCATGGCGCTGCAGCGGCGGCTGTGGCGGGTCAACGAGGCTTTCGCGCGCTATAATCTCGCCGCCTGCATCAAGGCCGGGCTATCGCTCCAGGGCTATGACGTCGGCGACCCCGTTCCGCCGCAGCCGGCCCTGACGGCCGAGGCGCGCGAGGTGGTTGCGGCGGTGTTGCGGGATCTGGGGTGATCAAGGGTAGTCATACCGGGGTGCGCCACTTGCCTCGTCATTCCGGGATGCGTCGCGAGGCGCAGACCCGGAATCTGGAGGTTGTCAGCTCGAGATTCCCCGATGCGCAATTGCGCATCTGAGGTTCGCGCTGCGCGCCCCCCGGAATGACGGAGTAAGTTGTCTCTGCCGGAAAATCCGATAAAACCCGCAATCCAAAAAAGCTCGAAGGATCACCTGATGAATATTCTTCCCGGCAATCTACGTTTTGGTGCGGGCCAGCCGGTCAAGCGTCTGGAAGACCAGAGACTGCTCACCGGGAAGGGGCAGTTCATCGACGACAAGCCGGAGGACGGCGCGCTGTGGCTCCACGTGCTGCGCTCGCCCCATGCCCATGCCAAGATCCTGGCGATCGACACCAGGGCGGCGAGCGAGATGGCGGGGGTCGAGGCGGTCTATACCGGCGATGATCTGCTCGCCGACAATATCGGGACCATCCCGACGCTCGCCATCTTCAATCGACCCGACGGCAAGCCGATGACCGTGCCGCCGCGCCGGCTGCTCGCCGATGAGCTCGTGCGCTTTGCCGGCGAGCCGGTCGCGGCGGTCGTCGCCTCCTCCCGCGTGCTGGCGCAAACCGCGGCCGAGGCGATTGTCGTCGACTACGAGGTGTTGCCCGCTGTGGTCGATCCGCTTGCGGCGACCAGGCCCGGCGCGCCGGTGGTCTGGCCGGAGGCACCCGACAACATCGTGGCGGCGATGAGCTATGGCGATGCGGCCAAGGTCGAGGCGGCTTTCGCGGATGCTGCGCATAAAGTCTCGCTCGATCTGGTCAGCCAGCGGCTGGTGCCCTCCGCGATGGAGCCGCGCTCGGCCATCGCCGAAATCGAGAAGAAGACCGGACGTCTCTTGCTCCATGTGCAGTCGCAGACGCCGGGCTCGACCCGCGACCTGCTCGCCGAAGCCATCCTGAAGCGGCCCAAGGAGAGCATTCGCGTGCTGGTCGGCGATATCGGCGGCGGCTTCGGCCACAAGACCAGCCTGTATCCGGAAGACGGCCTCGTCGCCTATGCCGCGACCAAGCTGAACAAGAAGATCCGCTGGCGTGGCGACCGCACCGACGAATTCGTCGGCGGCACCCATGGCCGCGATCTCACCTCGACCGCCGAGTTCGCGCTCGACGCCAAGGGCCGCGTGCTGGCCTATCGCGTGCGCTCGGTCGGCGGCACCGGCGCCTATCTCTCCGGCACCGGCACCATCATTCCGCTGGTGCTTGGTCCGTTCGTGCAGACCGGCGTCTACGATTTGCCGCTGATCCACTACGAGATCACGGCGGTGATGACCCACACCGCGCCGGTCGGCGCCTATCGCGGAGCGGGCCGGCCGGAAGGCGTCTTCATCGTCGAACGGTTGATGGACGCCGCGGCGCGGCAGATCGGGATGGACCCGCGGGCGATCCGCAAAGCCAACTACATCAAGCCCGCGCAGTTGCCCTACACCAACGCGGTCGGCCAGGTTTATGACTCCGGCGCCTTCGCGCACATGATGGAGCGCGCCGCCAAGCTCGCCGACTGGGACGGCTTTGCCGCGCGCAAGCGGGCCGCGAAGAAGAAGGGCCTGCTCTATGGCCGCGGGCTGACCAGCTATATCGAATGGACCGGCGGCCGCGTGCACAATGAGAAGGTCAGCCTGCACGCCACGGCGGAAGGCCGCGTCATCCTGCATTCCGGCACCATGGCGATGGGGCAGGGCCTGCAGACCACCTACACCCAGATGATCGCAGACACGCTCGGCATCGCCATGGACAAGATCGACGTGGTGCAAGGCGACACCGATCTGGCCACCGGCTTCGGTAGCGTCGGCTCGCGCTCGCTGTTCGTCGGCGGCACCGCGGTCGCGGTGTCGTCCAATGATCTCATCAACAAGGCGCGGGAGAAGGCCTCCAACCTGCTCGAGGCCTCCGCCGGCGACATCGAATATCGCGACGGCTTCCTCACCGTGGTCGGCACCGACCGGCGCATCAGCCTGTTCGAGATCGCGATGAAGGAAAAGGGCGCACGGCTCTCCGTGGACTCCGATGGCGAGGTCGACGGGCCGAGTTGGCCGAACGGCACGCATGTCTGTGAGGTCGAGATCGATCCCGACACCGGCATCAGCCGAGTGGTGCGCTACACCACGGTCGACGACGTCGGCGTCGCCGTCAATCCGATGCTGGTGACGGGCCAGATCCATGGCGGCGTCGCCCAGGGTGTCGGCCAGGCGCTGTATGAACACGTCGCCTATGACACCGAGGGGCAGTTGCTCACCGCGAGCTATCAGGATTACTGCCTGCCGCGCGCCGACGACATGCCCCCGATCAGCGTGACGCTCGATGTATCAGCGCCCTGCCGCACCAATCCGCTGGGCGCCAAGGGCTGCGGCGAATCCGGTGCGATCGGCGGTCCGCCCTGCGTCACCAACGGCGTGATGGACGCGCTCGCCGAACTCGGTATCACCAACCTGCCGACGCCGCTGACGCCGGAGAAGGTCTGGAAGGCGATCCGGGACGCGAAGGCGGCGGGGTGATCGACAACGCCTCCACATCGACGGTGCGCTCCCTCTCCCATGGGGAGAGGGCCGGGGTGAGGGGGTACGGTCCATCGATGGAGCCTAACCCCTCACCCGGCGCTACGCGCCGACCTCTCCCAATGGGAGAGGTAAGGCCGAACTCGCCGCGCGTTCACGGCCTCAAATGGCTCACAGCCCCAGCAGCATCTTGGCGATGATCTCGCGCTGGATTTCCGACGAGCCGCCGAAGATCATGTAGGCGCGGCCGTTGAGATCTTCCGGCGCGATCGGCAGCATCTCTTCGGGGATCGCGGGCGTGCGGTTCAATGTGTAGAACGGTCGCATCCGCTCGACGGCGAGGCCGTCATGTCCGATCACGTCGACGCCGCGCCGCGTCACCGCCCGGCGGATTTCGCTGACCCGCAGAGCAACCATGGTCCTCGCGCTCCCGGTTCTTGTTTGGACCATGTTGACTATCTGGTTCATTCGTTGGCAAGAGCCGTCAGCCGCATGACAGGGTGGCGGTGACCCCGTCGGCTACATATCTGAAGATCACGCGGAGACCTTGGGACGACCGGGAGAGATTGCGATGCGCAGATTTTTGACCATGCTGGCGGCGCTGGCGACGTTGAGCCTGACCAATTGCGGCTACAACGCCATCCAGTCCAACGACGAGCAGGTCAAGTCGGCCTGGTCCGAGGTCGTCAACCAGTATCAGCGCCGCGCCGATCTGGTGCCCAACCTCGTCAATTCGGTGAAGGGCTTCGCGCAGCAGGAAAAGGACGTGCTGCTCGGCGTCACCAATGCCCGCGCCAAGGTCGGCAGCATCCAGGCCACCCCCGAGGTGCTCAACGATCCCGCCGCGTTCCAGAAATTCCAGGCCGCGCAGGGCGAACTCTCCAGCGCGCTGTCGCGGTTGCTGGTGGTGACCGAGAACTATCCCCAGCTCAAATCGGATGCGCTGTTTCAAGACCTGATGTCGCAGCTCGAAGGCACCGAGAACCGCATCACGGTGGCGCGCAACCGCTACATCAAGTCGGTGCAGGACTATAACGTCGGCATCCGGACCTTCCCGAACAACCTGACCGCGATGGCGTTCGGCTACAAGGAGAAGCCGAACTTCTCGGTCGAGAACGAGAAGGAGATCTCGACGGCGCCGAAGGTCGATTTCAATCCGGCGCCGGCGAAATGACCTTGATCGAGGTCTGATCGCCATGACCGCCGCACGGGCCGTCCTTGTCGCGCTCATGATGTGCTGGGCGAGCCTCGCCGCGGCTGATGTCGCGGTGCCGCCGCTCACCGGCCGCGTCGTCGACCAGACCGGCACGCTCACGAGCGATGACATCACGGCGCTGACCAACACGCTGAAGGATCTCGAAACCCGCAAAGGCAGCCAGATCGCGGTCCTGATCGTGCCGACCACCGAGCCCGAGAGCATCGAGCAATTCTCGATCCGGGTCGCGGAGGCCTGGAAGATCGGCCGCAAGAAGATCGACGACGGCGCGCTCCTGGTCGTCGCCAAGAACGACCGGCATTTGCGCATCGAAGTCGGTTATGGCCTGGAAGGCGTGCTCACCGACGTCACCAGCAAGCGCATCATCGACGAAGACATCACGCCCAAATTCAAGAGCGGCGATTTCGCCGGCGGCATCGCGGCCGGAATCGGCCGGACGATCCGCCTGATCGATGGCGAAACGCTGCCGGCGCCCGAGCCGCCGCACTGGCAGGATTCCAATCTGCTCAGCCATTTCAATCCGTTCAATCCCTTCGTCCTCGTCGGGTTGCTTTTTCTCGGCGGCGCGTTGCGCGCCGTGTTCGGCAGGTTGCTCGGCTCCGCCGCGACCGGCGGCATTGTTGCCACCGTGGCCTGGTTCATCGCGGGCTCGCTGGGCGCGTCGCTGCTGCTGGGCGGCATTGCTTTCGTCGTCGCGATGTTCGCCGATACGTTCACATCGGGCGGACCTCCGGGACGCTACGGCGGCGGCCTGTCGGGAGGCTCGTCCGGCGGCGGTTGGAGTGGCGGCGGCTCGAGCGGTGGCTTCAGCGGCGGTGGTGGCGGGTTCGGCGGCGGTGGCGCGTCGGGGAAGTGGTGACCATGGGCGTCGGGCGCATTGGCAAACATCTTCTGCATCATCGCTGGCTGGCGCGGCGGGTGTTTCCGGGCCGCGTGCTGGCGCGCATCGAGCAGGCGATCAGGGCGGGCGAGGCGACGCATGCGGGGCAGGTGCGTTTCGTGGTCGAGGGCGCGCTCGACGGCGCGCCCTTGTTTCGCAACCAGCCGGCGCGCGAGCGGGCGCTCGACCTGTTCTCGCAGTTAAGGATCTGGGACACCGCGGAGAATAACGGGGTTCTGATCTATCTCCTGCTCGCCGACCGCGACGTCGAGATCATCGCCGATCGTGGGATCGATGCGAAAGTTGGTGAAGCCGGCTGGGGAAAAATCTGCCGCGATATGGAAGCCGACTTCGCATCCGGTCAGTTCGAGAGCGGTGCGATCAAGGGGATCGAAGCGGTCTCACGGCAACTAGCGGCGCATTTTCCCCCGAATGTCTCCGCCCGCAACGAGCTGCCGGATGCGCCGGTGGTATTGTAGGGCGTGATCCGAAAAAGTGGCGACCGGCTTTCCCCGCGACATCACGGGGAAGGCCTTTGCATGGGCGTCACAGTGATCCGTGAAATTACCGGCGCGCGCCAGGGCGCGCCAATATTGGCACGAGCCCTGCATTGCCTGACCTTACCGGGTTCACTTCACCAACGAAGGTCGCCATGCTCGTCACTCTTGTCGCTGTTCTCTGCAACAGCCAGCTCTGTCTGGAGAAAGTCGTTACCACCAGCGAGCAGTCAGGCATCACCATGATGGCCTGTCAGGTCAACGGACAAATCGGTATCGCCGATTGGCTCGCCAAGGGACCATATCATGACTGGAAGCTGCAAAAGTACAAGTGCATCGCGGGCAAATACGTTCCCAAGAACGAAGCCTGAGCTGCTGCTGCGTCATTCAGTCCTCATGGTGAGGAGGCGCGCGCTCGCACCATCCTCATACAATGCTCGCAGTGGCGCGCCGTCTCGAACCATGAAGGTCCGGCTGTGGCCTCAGTCCTTCGAGACGCGTCGCGTTCCGCGACGCTCCTCAGGACGAGGGGAGAAAACAGGTTATGACGCAGCAGGGCTGCATCGTCCTCCCAGCGCATTGACCAACATTTGCGCTTGACGCGCAACGAGCCGCGACTTGGGCCGGCGATGCCGGATCGCGATCGCAACAGGATGCGCTACCGGGTTTGATGGTCTTCCAATGCCGAAGGCGTGGGCGTGCGTCGGGCATGTGCAAACAATGCGGCGGAGCGGGAGGACGATTCGAGAGAGGTCGTCCTGCTGCGATCTTCGGGGCTCTCCTGGAGGCGCGTGGCGACCAGCGTGCCCAGGGTCTCGTATCCGATCCTGTTCAAATGATCCCAGTCACGCGGACCGTGAATGACGCTCGCCGTCGCAGCCTCGCGCAGGGCCGGCGTCGCATCGACAAAGTCCACGCGTTGGTCAGCGCTGATCCTGGCAACCATGTCGCGCATCAGATCGTGGTGTCGTTCCGAGAGCGCCTTTGGGACGAGGCCCGAGCTGAAGAAGCTGCAAAAGGAGACGTCTTCTCCTGAATGACGATAGATGGTGAGCGGTGATGGCACGTACACCATCGTGATAGGCACGCGGGCGAAGTGCTTGCGCAGCCAGGCCAGGGAGTGCGCAAAGACATCCATGCCGAGGCGAATGCGCTCATCCGACAGGCCCGGCGCTGCGCCCTGAAGCGAAGGCGTCTCAATCGTCTGGTCGCCGACAAGGATATGGTTCCGGCTCGGGACCGGCGTTCCGCAATACCTCACGGCGTAGCCGGTGATGTAGTACTGGGACAGGAACTCGGCCTCCTTGAATGTTGTTTGGGCGAACTGTGCGTGACAGCGCAGCAACGACGAGGCCGCGTATTGCTCGTCAAGATATTGGTCGATCGCTTCCGGATCTGTCCTGCCGTAGCGCTCGCTGACTCTGGCGATGAATCTCAGATTATCCTCGAGGTCGTTGCCCTCGTAGAAATAGACCAACATCTGCCGCGGCTGCTCGATTGCCGGAAATATCGAGCACGTCGATGAAGGGAAGACCTCGGCAGGCCGCAGCACCATGGCTTCCGCGCTGCCGGCCCCGCCGATGCCGAAGCTCACCACGTCACGCCCGGTCTGCTGGTGAATGATGTGGGCCGAATGGAACGACCCGTTTCTCTTGCCTTTGGCTTGCTGCAGCCAGTCGCCATATCCCTCCGCGTAGGAATCGCCGAGCAGGGCAATATAATCTTTCGGAAGATAGTGGGACTTCGAGGTTTGCGTCAGAACGTCCGCGACCGCGGGAAGCGGCGAGTGAATGTCGAGGGGCGCCACCGGGAGCATGACCCGAAACACCGCGTACTCCATCGTGACGTAGCCGAAGAGCACCGAAGCGACCAACAGCAACATATTGGCGGTCGCACGACGCGCCACAGAAGACAGCTTTCCCACCTAGGCTCGCTCAAGTTGGCCCCTGAGCGCAGTTTGCCGAAACTTGCGTGGAAAGTTTGACGTGCACAGAGCGACTGTAATGGGACTCGCCGCAAAGATGCCCGAAAGCCGTCCGGATCGAAGCGCGGACGCGGCGGCGAGATGGCGATCGAGGCGCCACGCTGCGTTGGCAGCTCTCGCCGCAAACAAGCGTCACCGATTTGCCCGACGACGGGCAAATCTCGCATACGCCTCATGCGCAAATTGCCCGTCGTGCCAATCTGTCGCAGGTGTGCGCGCTTGCCCCCCCCGTCGGGCAAATCACCAGCACGTTTTCGCGCATCCCGCCTCGATGAGAGGGGCGTTACGCGCGAATCGTCACGAAACGTGGGGCGGGATGCGGTGGACGCGACGATGTCGTGCGCGCATGAGATCGCAGGGCGGCGAGAGTCGTGAGCGGTCGAGAGCGGCGCGCGAGACGAGCGGCAGTGTTGCGGACGGTCAAAGCGTGTGGTCCTGGCACCCGTTGTTGGTGTCAAGCTTCGCGGAGGCACACTCAGCCCAACCGGGATATGAGATGCCATGCAATCCGGGGGCGACGGTGGCAAGAGGAATTCGTCGCCGGGGAGAGCGCGCCATAAACTGTTAAAACCATTGCGTGGGGAATGCCGGATGTTTCCGGTGCCTCCGCTGTGAATACTCGTGCGCATACTTGACTATCCCCAGCGCGCACGAGGCTGCGGGTGCATTGGGCACCCGGCATTCCCCGCGCCCTCTTCAATGAGGGCGATGCGAATTTGCAAGACTCGGGCGCATCGCGCCGCGAGCGCGTTTCGGTTGTTTGAAATCTGAATCAGTTTTATCCGCGTCGTCCCGGACAAGCGAGCGTAGCGAGCGCTGATCCGGGACCCACAACCACTGACGCGTGCTGTCGCCCGTGCTGGAGCCGCAGCGTTTCAGAACAAATGCCTTCGGGATCATGGGTCCCGGCTTTCGCCGGGACGACAACAGAGCTTAAGCCTTCACCGATGGCCTCTCGCCGACGCGGGCGAACCAGGCGGCGATGTTGGCGTTGGCGGCATCGAGCGGCTGGCCCACCATCGCGCCGAAATCGAGAAAGCAATAGAGATGGATGTCGGCGAGCGTGAAGCGCTTGCCGCAGAGATAGTCGCGGCCGTCGGCGAGCTGCTCGTTCAGCCATTGCAGGCGGTTGGCCGCGATCTTCTTCAGCCCCGGCGAGGCTTCCGCCGCCACCGGAATTCGCTTCTCGAAGAACTTCAGCCCCTCACCGAAGCGATAGCCGTTGGCGAGCGGTTCGCAGATGTTGAGGTCGACCCGCCGCGTCCACATCCGGCATTCCGCGCGCTCTTCCGGCGTTGCGCCGATGATCGCTGGAGAGGGTTGCTTTTCCTCGAGATATTCGCAGATCGCGGTGATCTCGGAGAGATGGCTGCCATCGTCGAGTTCGAGCGTCGGCATCTGTCCGTGCGGATTGCGCTTCAGATGCGCGTCCTGCCGGTTTTCGCCGCCGCGCAGGTCGACCGTCTGTTTCGGCATATCGATGCCCTTCTCCGCCATGAACATGCGGACGATACGCGGGTTGGGTCCGATCGAATCGTAAAGCTTCATGCGTCTCTCCCTGTATGTTGACGACGTCGTCTTTGGCGCTGCTTTTGAGCAGACTGTCGCGGGGGTTGTCAAACGCCGGCACCTCGCGTTCGCGCATGGTTGCCAAGCGCCTTCGGCCGTCGTCGCAGCGGAGACGCGCTATCCACTTTGCGCCAACTGGTCCTGCAGGTCTGTAGTTGTCATCGAGCTTGTTGAGGTCGCGCACCGATTGCATGATCGGTTCGAAGTTCGAACGCGCATCGAGCGCGTCGAACAGCTGCGCGGTGTCGGACAGCAGCGCGTAGGATCTCTGGATCGCGGTCCTCACATCGTCCTGCGGCGTATCCGAGAGGCGGCCGTGTCCGGACAGCAGGAGTTTGGAGTTGAGCCCCTTGATGCGTTCCAGCGACTGGATGTAGTCGGCGATGCTGCCCGGGCCGAACACGCCACCCATGACGCCGCCGGGCATCAAGGTGTCGGCGGCGAACAGCAGGCCCTTGTCCTGGTCGAACAGCGTGATGCAGGCCGAGGTGTGGCCGGGCGTGTGCATACGTTGAGGCGGAAATTGCCGAGATCGAGCAGGTTGCCTTCCTCGAAAATGACCTCATCAACGCCATATTCGTTAATGCATTTTTCGATGGCCATGGCGCGTCCTGTGCCTTCTGGCTGATATTTGCCTGAATCATCGGCCCTGCGTGCGGGGCAGCCGCTAAATTTGTTCGCACCGGTGGTCGCGCGCCCATGTTATTCGGGAAATCCCGAGGTGCAAACGTGGCGCCGGTGACCGCAGGTCTTTGCCGCAGGGCAGCATAACGGGCAATTTGTCGCGCATTGCCACGGCAGCTCCCTCAATTGGGCCCAATTTCGCCGCGGAGACTTTAGTAAACTTTGGCCAAGCCGGCCCAAGGCCATGCGATGCCGCAAGGGTCAATCCTTACTTGAGAGTTTGTGTGTGAGTGAGCGAACAGATGGCCGAACAATCTAGCCTAGAAGCCCGCGCCGGCACTGCTGCTGGCAATTCCTCCGACAGGATGGAATCGCCGAGACTGGTGCCCGAGACGGCCAGGGCGGAGGCGAGCAAGGCTGAACCGGTCAGACTGGACGGGGGCGTGGCGGACGCATTCAAGGTCGATCCTCCGCGCACGGCTGGAAAGATCTTCGTCGCTTCGACCACCAATCGTGTCAGGGAAAATAAGGCGGCCAGCCCGAAGGTAGATCCGGTCAAAACGGACGCCTCCAAGGTCGACATGTCCAAGGTCGAGATCCCGCGCGTGGGCAAGATCGCCGCCGCCTTGCTGGCCGACCGCTCCTGGGACAGCAAGAGCGCAGGCGTCAAGGCCGCTGCTGAGGCTGGCAAAGCTGCTCAACAATTGAAGCAGGACGTCTCGAAAGCGGAACCGTCCAAGGCGGAAGCCTCGAGGATGGCCGGGCGTCCCAAGGTGAGTGTGTCGCGCCTTGTCGGGCAATTGCTTTTGGCCGCCTTGCCCAGGGTTCGTTCGCTGGTTTCGTGGCGACCGAGGAGCGCGAGTCCCAAGGCTGTAAACCCGAAGGCTGCAAACCCGAAGGCTGAGGTCCGAGCCGAGGTCGGGTCTGTATCGCCGGAGAAGCGCCGCCTGTCGTCGCTGGCTGCGGTGGCCGCGATTGCGGCTGCGGCCGGCGCGATCGGTGGCGTGTTGGCGACCACGCTGTTTCCGCAATTGACCGCCGAAGCTGCGATGACGACCTCGGATAATGCCACGCTGGAGGCTTCCGTCGCGCGGATCGATTCCGATCTCCAGGCGCTCAAGACCGGTGCTGAGCAAGGCGGGCAGCCAGGCCAGATGCAGGGCCTGGGCCTGGATAACCAGACCTCCGAGCGTCTCGACCGGCTGGAGCGGGCGGAGGCCGATTCGTCGGCCAAGATCGTCAGGCTGAACGAGGCCACGGAACGGCTCCGCGTCGCGATGCAATCCACACCGGGCATGGCGCCGATTCCGCCGGTGCCTTCGCCGCGGGAGAGGGAGACGACTGGCTCGGCCTCGCAGACGTCAACAGCCGCCTCGGCGTTCGGGGCCGTACGCCCGGCGGCGACACCAAAGCCCGTCGACGCCGGCAAGTTGCCGATCGTTCCGGGCTGGTCGCTGCGCGACGTCAACCACGGCCTCGCCTTGATCGAAGGCCGCAACGGCTTCTACGAAGTCTATGCCGGCGATCCCATCCCGGGCCTCGGGCGCGTCGACTCGATCAAGCGCCAGGACGGACGCTGGGTGGTCGTGACAACCAAGGGTCTGGTGGTCTCGCGCTGACCTGACAAGCGCACCCTGGGCTGGTTTGACCGACGCAGGGCCTCACCGCGATGTGAAGCATCCGCACCACAAGTTGGCTGTCGGATGCAGGAAGTCGGACCTTTTTTCGGCTACTTTCGATCGCAAACGAACCGGCGCGCGAGCAGTCTCGCCCGCGCGGTATCGGTCGGGAGGTAAGCCGCGTGTCGCGATTGTTGGTCTTCACTTTCGGACTTCTGTGCTGCGCCTTGTCCACGCGGGCGATGTCGGGCGCGGAGTTGGAGCGCGGAACCGCGATTACGGAGCCCTTTGCGCTCCGCGAGCTCGATCACGGACGATTTGCTCTCGGACACGTGCTGGCGCCGGCGCGATCGACCGATACGCCGCTGACCAATGATCAGCTGTTTGCCTTGCCGTCGCTGGCGCCGGTCCGCAAGGCGCTCAACGAGGAATACGAAAGCTACGTCGCAAGACACAAGGCTGCGCTTCCGAACGAAAAGATCGGGGTCGGACCATCCTTCGATCTTCAGGTGTTCGACTATCCCCTGATCTCCTCACCGGACACGCGCTTCGTTCTTGCCGGCATCGTCAACCGGATGGACCGCAGCTACGTCGCCGCAGCGAATTGCGGGGAAATCAGGCTGATCTACCGCCTGACGCGCCTGACCCCGCCGCCAGCCGTGCCGGGCGACGAGGTGCCATCGCCACGCTTGCCGATGACCCTGAACGTGGTGCTGAAGGCGAAAGCCGATGCTGCCGCCGACGGCAGCGGCCAGGCCGTGAGCTGCGCCGAGATCGCCGGCCGGTGGCTGGCCGCCGGCGAGCTGTCGGTCACCGGCGCTGAGCTCGCCGCAAGGCTGACGGCAAAGGATGGTCCGCTTGACCTGATCAGGCCGGAAAACATCCATCGGATCGAGACCAATCTGCAGATCGCGCACGTGCCGAAGTCGGCCGTCCACGAATTCCGCACGGACTACCTGATGAACGTGTTCGACTACGACGCGCATTCGGGCGCCTACGAGCTGTCGCCGCTCGAAAACCAGATCGATCGCGAGCGGCTGCTCGCCGATGACAATCTCAGGCGCGACTTCAGGGACTGGCTGCTCGATCCCGTCCATTTCAAAGAGCTCGATCGCGGCACCATCCTGATCCCGGACCGCTTCCTGGCGACAAGCGCGATCGCCGCGACCCCGGTTGGATTTTCGCCGTCCGACCTGCAACCCGCCTTCGGGCTGGTCGCGGGCGATGCATCCGCCGCCAAGCCGGCGTTTGAGGAGAGCGACATCGTCACGGCCTTGCAGAAGGCCGTCGCGGACGGCACCACGCTGCGGAATATCCAGTCGGTGGCGGGCTTCGAGCGCCGCCTGAATGATGCCAGCTGTTCGGGCTGCCATCAGGACCGGGGCATCGGTGGCTTCCATTTTCCGGGCGTCGACTGGATGGCGGAGAAGCCGTCGAACGAGACCATCGTTCCAGCGTCGCCGCATTTCTTCGGAGATCAGGTCCGGCGCCGCGATATTCTGACGGCGGTGCGCGACGGCAAGCAGCCTGACTTCTCGCGCGGCTTCGCGAGCCGGCCGCAGCTGCGCGGCAGCACCGAGCTTGCAGGAACCAGCTATCTCGACGGCTGGGGCGCGCATTGCTACGTGCAGCATGCCAACGCCGACGAGAACGACAAGAGCTTCCGGTCGTGGACCTGTGCGGAGGGGCTTGCCTGCCAGTCGGGTCCCACGACTCGCATGGGCATGTGCTTCATCCAAAGCGCGCGGGCCATGAAGGCCAATTGACTCCGGCCTGACCGATCGTGTTTCATCGCCAAAACACGATCGGGACGGAAACATGGACGAGGTCATCGTCGTCGGTGCCGGCATTGGCGGGCTGACGCTCGGGATCGCGCTGCATCGGGCCGGCATCCCGTGCCGGATTTTTGAATCCGCTGCCGAACTGAGGGCGGTCGGTGTCGGCATCAACCTCTTGCCGCATGCGACCCGTGAACTCGCGGCCCTTGGGCTCGAAGACGCGCTCGAGCGCGTTGCGATCAAGACCGCGGACGCCACCTTCTTCAATCGGTTCGGGCAGCTGATCCATCAGGAGCCGCTGGGGCGCGCAGCGGGTTACGCGCATCCGCAATTTTCGATCCATCGCGGCGATCTGCAGATGGTGCTGCGCGATGCCTTCATCGAACGCGCTGGCGGTGACCGGCTCATCACCAATCGTCACTGCCTCGGTGTGGCGCAGGACGAGCACGGCGTCACGGTGACGTTTTCAGACGGGCCGGGCGGCGGCGAACGATATGCCGTGCAAGGCCGCGTCGCGATCGCCTGCGACGGTATCAACTCCGCCGTGCGCAAGCAGTTTTTCCCAGACGAAGGCGAGCCGCGCTATTCCGGCGTCAACATGTGGCGCGGCGTCACGCGCTGGAAGCCGATCCTGTCGGGCGCAAGCATGATCCGCGCCGGCTGGCTGGCGCATGGCAAGATGGTGATCTACCCGATCCGCGCCGCCGGAGGCGATGGATTGCAACTCGTCAACTGGGTCGCCGAGATCGAAACGCCGACCTATCGCAAGCGCGACTGGAATCGGACGGGCGCGCTGGTCGACTTCATCGGCGCGTTCATCGATTGGCATTTCGATTGGCTCGATGTGCCGGCCTTCATCCGCGCCGCCGACAGCATGCTGGAATTCCCCATGGTCGACCAGGACCCGCTGCCGCGCTGGAGCTTCGGCCGCGTGACGCTGCTCGGCGATGCCGCCCATCCCATGGTGCCGCGCGGCTCCAACGGCGCCGGTCAGGCCATCCTCGATGTGCGGGCGTTGACCACGGCGCTGCGCGAAAACCCTGATCCGG
>Ga0307516_10003626_pt1 | contig 19628 bp, 20 predicted proteins | sample 19_EM_MG_FD_203310 | JGI IMG/M metagenome (GOLD analysis project Ga0307516, IMG submission 203310) | Populus trichocarpa ectomycorrhiza microbial communities from riparian zone in the Pacific Northwest, United States - 19_EM | ecosystem: Host-associated > Plants > Roots > Unclassified | place...
AAGCCAGATGTGTTGGAAAAATGGTTGTGATAAGAGCGATGTTCGACCTTGAAGGACATACAGAATGATCTCCTGCCGGGCGATTTCCGCATATGTCATATCTTCCTTGCCGATAGTGCTGACCGACACGATCTCTCCGTTAACGGGACCATTGACCAATACTTGTGCGCTTCGCCCCTCAACACGCCTGGCGCGACCTGTCACATTATTCGTCGAGGCTCCATTCTTAGTTTGTATCAAAATAGCCTTCACGAAGCATTATAATAACATAGCTCAACCGATAGAAATGAGCATACTTGGTTATCAGAGATCCTGATGCGAGTGCGAAAGCGCTCGCATGTCAAATTGACATTGCCTTTCTTCACAGAGAAGTCGGGCCCCACATCATTCTTGGCGAAAGTGGGCTTACTCGATTCCAGGAGATCACCGTCACGCGCAATTTTGGCCAAGGATGCCAATTGCTAGAACAATGGACAATATGAGCAAAAGCGAGGCAGCTCGGAAGCAACATGCCTTTCGTGTCAACCTGAATGTATCGATTCTTGGAATAGACGTAGTATCAGAAATAGCAGCAACCAGATACGCCGCCCATGCTTGCATCGCTACATCAGAGGGCGACATTTCCTTTGTATCTGTGAAGAACAAGTTTTTCACGTTGTGTCTGTGCAAAACGGCTTCTCCACCCATGACCCCCATGAGGGTCTCCAACGAGTGCCTATTACCTGTGATTCCCGAAGACAGTAGGTCTACTGCATCAGAAATTTGCAGCGACAAGTCTGTGAAGAGAGAAAGAGCGAAGGTATCCATCTTGAAGGCGTACTTCGTGTAGCGAGAGTTATTAAGGATACACTCCTTGATAAGCGTCAACGCCCGCCTGCCATGCTGCTTCGCAAAACGAATGATAAGAGTCGAAGTGAAAGTTGCAAAGGCAATAGAGGTGATGGCACAACGATTACCATAGACTGCCGACACGCCAATTTTCCCGTCGTCGTCGTCAGTGTGCAAGAAAGACAGGAGAATATATCTTTCAAGGAGCCTCTCGTCTAACGTTGTGACCACGATAGGCGGAAAAGACTGCTTGAATAAGCTCTGCTTGATGGTGAATTTGTTCATCAAGGTGAGCTGCGAGGATAAAGGATAGTCTACGATGTGAGAGGCGTGCCTTTGGGGTGTGGGAGGTGACGTTGCACCGCTATTTATACTGTCAGAGTTGCAAGAGCGCGCGGCAACTGCACCACATGCGAGAAGATAGGGCCTTTCAGAACAACGTGAGATTCATTTAGATGCTGTGTGTGCGACTTCCTTTGACTAACGTTGTGCGTCAACATGTTCTTGCAATAGGTGGACTGTAGGATGCTGTATTAACGCAGTGGGCAACAAAATGCACACCAGTTGGTTGAATCCTACCATATTCAATGAGGCGTCTCACTAGCAAGGGCGAGTTGCGACGGCAAACCGAAGATTTGGTCGACTAGTACACCAAGGAACACACGGTGATCGGTCTCTAGTCTGAACGCCAAAATCACGTGAGCTCTATCCCCTCGATTCGCTATGGAGTTGCACAAAACTCTATTTATTCCTGATTTCATTTGTAGACACTGATGAACCCCCCGTATCGCATGGTGAGGTGTCCCTTTTTCATTGTGGCTAACCCAACCTTCACCGCCTTTCATTCCTACTTTGCTTAAGGTGTAGGTTTCGTGTCCGTGGCCAAGCCGCCGCCAACCCCCATCGTTCCAAGTCTCCTCCGTCCTTGGGCCAGACTACTTACGTTTCACAGCCACATTCAAGGGCTGGCTCACCCTCTCCTCAAGCCTACCTTCACGCACTCTCCGCAATCAATCCTTACTTACCATGTAGTTTTGCGGACGCCCACCTTGCTACCAGTGATGTTTCCATGCTCCCAGCCATTCCTCTTGCATCAACGTCACTCCGTCACTTTTTCTGCTTTCACAGCGTCAGCTTCCCTCGTAGGCTTTCTCCTCTGGCCATGGGTGTCCGTTCTTCATGGTGAGGTGCGTGGCCTTCAAGAAAACCCGAGCCGTGCCAGCAAGTAGAGATGGTTCGTCAATAGTTTGTCGTCGGGTTGTCATTTTCCCTATGTGCATCTTCATCCGTCAGACTAATAGGCAGGCCGTCCGGCCATGTTTGGCAGAACCCATACGAGAGGCTATTTATTCCAACTTCTTTCCCATTGGAGAAGGTTATGGATAACTTCTCGCACCTCTTCTTTAGATACCTATTGGATTTTATTCAGAAGATGTGTTCCGTGACGCAGTCTAATGCTGGCTTTCGCAATTCAGGAGGCACAATGTCTTCGTATTGTACGGAGTTCTGGTAAGTCGCGAGCTCTGTCGTTCTGTCAGAGCGCAATTCCTAGGTCGTCAGTGGATGCGCGGTCTCTAAAGCTCGATAATGGTGTCACGCGATTTCCTATCCCTACTGAGGGCGGCCCATGATTTGCTCGTAGGGAATGAGCAGCCCCGTTGTCGCGTATTTGTTGTGACGTCGAATGCGTAGATCGTGTACTTCATGGCCAGACAGTCCTTTCGTCTTCAGCGATGGATTGATCCTGTAACACGCTGTTGAATAATATTCTAATTCCCCGTTGGAGTCTGGCGATGATTATCCTGGCTCTGTTGCGCATGATTGCAAAGGTAGAGTCTAGACTTCTTGGACACATTTTGGAGGTAATCAATGTTCCCTTAGCAGGTGATTGTGCATCCACGGAGGTCATAGTGCAACTTCACTGCAGCGAACTTGACTGAATTTATTGTCTCCCCAGATTTCAGGAGTAAAGCGGTGATTGTTTCACCCTTCCCCATGAAGGGCGTACCCTCAGAGAGATACAGGAGTACTATTCAAGTCTTGTGTCAATGTGACAGGAAACCTAAGGTATAAGATAGCTGTGAACAAGTGTACCGGAGGAACTCCAGAAGAGAACATAACGTCTAGGAAAGATTGCCATTCAAAACATTCCTTCTCTCTATCCACGCACCCGGACCAAGCGAAGCAGCAAGCCGACCGATCAAAGTACCCGATACTTGTGGGCTGGACATGAAGGCACGACTTGTGCAAATGATCATGCTTTTCTTGCAACGAGTGAGCATCACGTTGGTGCGACGCTCATTTTGAAGAAAACCGATATTCCGTGAGCGGACTACCGACACGATGATATGATCGCCCTCGTTACCTGTGTTCATCAGAAACGGACTGTAGCAATCGACACATATGACGGACCTTGGAACGAATCGACGTTGAAGACCTTGTTTTCCCAATTCAGATTCGCACTTTTAAGCCCAATCTCAATGACAGTGCGCTGGGCATCATAGGGTGTAATAATCCGATAAGGCTTGTTCCGATCTTGATACAAACGAGCGATGCGACAAACAATCATAGCTTCTCCACGATTCTAGGTACATGCCTTCAGTATTGCAGCAGCAACGTAGCAAAACAGGACATACCACCCAGCTGTGGCCCTGTTTGGCTTCATTTCCACCCTTAACATCAATAAACCGACATGCTTTGCGGTTAGTGATATCGTGAAAACTAGTCAGTTTCCCGAGATAGATATTCTCTGAGATGAAGTCGCCGATGACGCATGGTAACCGGTCTAGTCCTCATTAGGTGTGCAGGGTTAGAAAGGGGAGAACGCATACATTGTATATCCAAGAAAACCGCATTCTTCAGTAGATGATCAAACTCGAAAACACTTCGGAGCCCACGGACTTCCTCCTGGCCATATGGAGCCACTGTGCAACGGAGTTAGTCACTGCCAGGCCATTGGTAAGGGTAAAAACGAACGCTGCTTGTTGTCTCCAATGAAAACAAATTTCCTCAAACTTGATGAAAAGCGATGGATGACAGGAATATAATCCCCAACTTCGATTTGACTAGCCTCGTCAAACATAATTGTATGTACCGGAGCGATATGAGTGTAGGCAGCGATGGAAGGGTTTGACAACATAGTCAGCGTGCACAATATGACTCTGGCATCCAGAAGTTGCCTTGCTGCTCCAACAATGTCTTCGCTAAAGGCATCAGAGCGGATGAAGTGTGGTTCGAGGATGTCTTTGTATAGATGCTCATGCCTATTGGAAGTCTTGAGGAAGAGTAGCTCACAGGGAAAACGAACACACCAATCGAAATGAAAGTCTTTGGAAACCAATAATTTGAAACCATAGAAGCCGACGTCACAAAACTTCTCAGCAATGTTCTTCACGGCAACGTTGGACTGAGCAGCAATCCAAACTGAATGGTGGCGGTTTGCATGGTGGAAGCTAGTAACAGCAGCCGCGATGACTGTGGTCTTTCCTGTTCCCGGAGGACCATGGACCATTACTACGCGATTGTCATCATCAGACGACAGGATCTTCTCGACCGCCATCTCCTGCGAGGGATTAAGGGTACGTCGCGGAAAATATACGGATGGCTCAAGAGTTCTGTGACCTTGCTTTGGCCATGACGTGCGCTCATGCGGAAGCCAGATACGTTGGAAAAATGGCTGTGATAAGATCGATGTTCGCCTTTGAAGGGTGTGTAGGATGGTAACCTGTCGAGCAGTTTCCGCAAAGTTCATGTCGTCCTTGCCGATAGTGCTGACCGACACAATTTCTCCTCTGACAGGGCCATCCACCGATACTTGTACTTTTCGCCCCTGAACCTGCGTAGTGCGACCTGCCACACTATTTTTCGAGGTTCCATTTTTAGTTTCTATCAAAAGAACCTTACAAAGCATTAGAGTGACATAGGTTGGTTAGCACAAAGGAACATACCCGACTACCAGAGGGCCTGATGCGAGTGCGAAAGCGTTCGCAAGTCAAGTTAACTCTGTCCCCCTTCACAGAGAAATCGGGCCGCACATCATTCCTGGTAAAAGTGGGTTTAATCGACTCCAGGAGATCACCGTCACGTGCAATCCTGGCCAAGGAAGCTAATTCCTAGGTCGATGGACAATGAGCGAAGACCACGAAATTCAAAGTAACGTACCTTCTGTGTCAACTTGAGCGTATCGATCCTTGGGATAGAAGTCGTGTTGTACAAAATGGCAACTGCACACGCCGCCCATGCTTGCATCGCTACATCAGAATGCGACATTTCCTTTGCATTTTTGAAGAACAAGTCTTTCACATTCTGCTTGTGCAATATGTGTTCTCCGCCCATGACACCCAAAACTCTCTCCAACGAATGCCTATTACCTTTCGGTTTTAGAGACAGCAGATCTACTGCATTAGAAATTCGCAGTGACAGGTCCGTGAAGAGAGAAAGAGCGAAGGTATCCATCTTAAAGGCGTACTTGGTATAGCGAGAGTTGTCAAGAATACAATCCTTGATGAGTTCCAACGCGCGCCTGCCATGCCGCTTCGAAAAATGAACGACAAGAGACGACGTCAGAGTGGCGAAGGCGATGGAGGTAATGGCGCAACGTTTGCCATAGATCGCCGACACGCCAATTCTCTCCTCGTTGGAGTCAGTACGCAAGAAGGACAAGAGAATATCTTTCTCAATAACCCTCTCGTCTACCGTTGTGATAGAGATAGGTGGAAAAGACTGCTTGAATAAGCCCTGGTTGACAGTGAATTTCTTCGTCATGGTGAGCTACGATGAGGATAAAAGATGGCCTACGATGCAGGGGTGTACGTGTGGGAGGTGAGGCCGGTGAGGGCCCTGACGCTACACCGGTATTTATGCTGTTTAGAGCCGCAGAAGCGCGCGGCAATGCACCTCACACGAGACTGAAGATTCCTCTCAGAACAATGTGCGATTCTTCAATTGCTTAGTACGGGCGACTCTTTCTCTGACTTACGTGTATCGTTGTGGGTCCAACATGGTTCCTGCAACGCGTTGGACTGTGGGGCCACTGCTGTGCCGCTGTGGGCAACAAAATGAACACCAAGTCCGTCGATGTAACCAAGAGAGGACGTGACTGTGCCGGAATGATTCAAGGGCGCGAGAGTCACATGACCTCGTTTTTTCTCCTCCCGGAAAACTACCTCCCCACAATCCACCTTTCTTTGCAAAGCTTCTTTTTACTCGCTCAGATGGCAACTCCTGTCATTGTTGGTCTCGGTGCTATAACGGCTGCTCTCGTTGGTCGGCACCTCGTCCGAACTGGGGTTATTGGACAGAGAGCAGCAGAACAATGGGTCAAAGGAGGTTTCAAGGCGAAGATGGATCGCAAGGAGGCTATCGCCATTCTCGGTCTCAAGTATGTCGTTTCCGCTTGCACTGTCTTTGCACTCTGTTAACAACCTGCGTTATGCGTGCTAGGGATGGACCAAGCCTTCGGCTTCGACTGAAGGACGCTCATCGTCAAATTATGCTCGTTAACCATCCTGACCGAGGCGGATCACCGTATCTGGCGAGCAAAATCAACGAAGCGAAAGATATGCTCGAAAAGACCGACGGAAAACGGTGACTCGTTTGTCGTATATCTTATAGCATTATGTGAGTGTTCAATGGGAGGTTTACGACTGCGCTCCTCCGCTGACAAGGCCGCCAGACTGTTTACTGACCATGTATTTATATCAACGTTACCAGCACCATAATGTTAGACTGTAACACACTACTCTCTCACCGCATCTTCTGCCTGTACACCCATATCCAGCGCAGTATTGTCGTTCTACAGCATGACTAAGCAAATCATTCTTCCCGGCCGGCGGCCGCTATCGTACAAGCGAATGGGTACAACAGATCTACAGCCTTCGAAGTTGGGGACTAGGGAACAGTAAGCGGTTCCATTTCACGGCATCGGCGTACTGTTTCAAGACCGGTGATCACAGCTGGGAAAGTGTCTACGAGGAAGAGCTACGTAACTTCGAGGACTTTGGTGATGAAGGCGAGATCTGGTGTGTCATGACTCTTCTTTGGTATTGCTCATTGCTCAATGCTCATGCCATCCAAGGTTTGGGGAGGAGTCTGTTGAAAAGATGGTTAATTGGGCGCTAGAGAACGTTCCTCCGAGGTCTGACCTATCTGTACTTGAAGTAGGCAGCGGCAACGGCACACTCCTCTTTGCTCTCGTCGAGGAAGGCTATGCTGCCGATCGACTGATGGGGATCGACTATTCTGAAGGGGCGGTTTCACTCGCTTCCTCCATTGCGGAGACAAGGAGCTGTGGAACCATCAGCTTCCATCAGTTGGACTTCCTCAAGGAGCAACCCCCACCGCTTAGCGAGCAGGAGGCGGTCGACGGTGGTGCTTGGGATCTGATACTGGACAAGGGCACCTTTGACGCTATCGCCCTTATGCAGAAGGACGACAATGGCAAATCTCCTGCAGATGATTATCCCTCACGCATAGCCAAGTTACTGAAACCTGGCGCATATTTCCTCATTACATGTAAGTCAGGGTGGACACAACCTGTACTTATAGCTCATACCACCTCACACAGCTTGCAACTTTACAGAGGCCGAGTTGCAAGGAAAGTTCGTTACACCAACCACAGGCTTGCAATACCAGTGAGTACAGCGCCAATCCTGATGGAGATTCCACTGACTTTGGGAAAGCTCTCGAATACAACACCAAACATATACATTTGGCGGGAAAAGCGGGAGTATATGCTCCAGTGTTGCATTTTCCAAATCAAAGGCTCCTTGAACACGGCATATGATTATTAGAGCCTTGGAACGTAGTCCATTCCACCCTGCAGCGTCTCTTTTGCTACCAAGCTCGCCCACTTCAAAAATCCGTCCTCGCGGAAAGTGTGTGAAAGAAAATAGATTAGGCCCTGTCCAAGGTTCTCGATCTTTGTGGCCTTCATAAAAATATTTTCTATTACTCCACGATTGCGTGAACCCAGTTCGTTGGCATGATCCATAAGTACTGGTGACGATCCCTGACTTGCAACAAATACTTGTATGAAGAGCTCCTTGAGGAATTTCTGTGACTGAAGTTTGAGAAGAGTAAAGTCGACGGGCTGAATAATATTTAGCACTAGCGTAATGAAAGCCTTCTGTTGCTACCTCACCTTCAGGATCAGAAGAGAGCACGTGTCTTTTGCTATCCACCACCCATATGCTTTGGCAACGTTCTTCATTCGGGAAGAAGATATACTCTTGACCTCAAGCTGGCCGTGATTTTCCTTCAGATTCTTGATGACCTCTGCACCGCCGACATTTACTTGCCCAAGATCACGAAGGAAGTCCCAGAGCCAGTATTGCAAGGTAATCTTATAGGAGTGTGAGTCTTGACAGAGGTGTTGACATATGAGCGTGTAGTATGGATTGTAAGACTTTTCCTGTAACGCGACCTCAGCGTCGTAATTAGGGGCGCAGAGACTACGCTTACGTTCCCAGAGCAATGCAGGCCAACCCGGATAATTTCTCGCTGTTGCACTTCGGTAAGATTCAGCTGAGACAGTCGCTCGCATGCATCCATGTAATCCTACGAAGATGTTCAGAATGGGTCTATGGAAAGTTATGGTCGTTACTCACGTCGCTACTCATAAGCACGACAAAGATGCTTCGCCGAATATCCGTGTTCATGCCTTGCTTTCGTGCAAGCTTCTGTAAGTTGCTACTTACAGAGTTGTCTGTGACATCTACACCGTCATGCTTTGAAGTTTCTTGTTGGTGGTCCACAAGAGGATCTCCAGCCCAGGCAGCGCCTACCAGCCACCACTTTCCTTTTTCCCCTGCAGTCCGAAGATCTTCCAGAGAGACACGAAGGGGCTCATGCGCTTGCACTGTTAGGACAGGTTTATTAACCGTTGAAATGGACAGCGAAACATGCACTGACCGTGGCGCTTCTTTCCAAGTCCTGTCAAGAACTTCTTTAGGCGATCGACCGCATCACCTCCTTGGTGCTGAGCAGCAGCGGTCTTCTTCACTTTATTGTTCTTGAGGTTCGTAAGGGTCTCCATCATGAAGCGTACCCTCGAACTATCTGATGGTCAGCTAAGCAGAACGAACTAAACATTCCCCATACTTCAGATTATCTCCCTGCTTTGACTGGGCTAATGTAACGATATCCTTTAATGCCGAGGGGTCATCCTGTCGTAACTGTTGCCCACAACCTGGGTGAGATGTAAGCACCGGATTCCAGGTACCACACGCTCTCTCTCACTTTTCAGGATCTTGAGTAAAAGTTCCACTCGGATCTCAGAAAAATCCTGGTTGAGCAGCTCTCGGATGAGGTCATACATAAGAACGCATGCGATGACTTGGAAGTTGTATAACTCCGAGAGTAGCACGACGAGATTAGAGCACTCTTTACCCCGGTCCTCGCTCGGATCGGACCCATGGATGCCATCTGCATGAGCCAGATGGCGTTCATAGGAGGCAACGGTGCTTTGCACAACGAAGGCAGCTGACAACACGTGGGAGTCCGGTCAGTATAACAAGCATTGGCGAGGCACATCAACCTACCAAACTCAACGCCGATCAATTTGTGCATGCTGGATATGAACGCCGCATGCAGAACCACGAACGAGTCGAGAAGCATGGCATGAGAAGAAATGCCGTCGATGATCAAGGTAGTCAGAGTTGACGTCACGTCTGGCAATATCAGTATATCTTGCCTAGACGGGATCGAATGACGTACCATGCCGACGATGTTTGCGATATATCTCTTCCATGCCGTCTAGGACCGTCGCCATATTTTGTTCACTCATTCTACAGACCATGCGAATAAGCTGCCTGCACAAAGACGTGGGTTGTGGAACGTATGTACCGGTTGAGTAGCCCTTTCAGCTGTCGGGTGAGCTTTGTGAGATCCTCTTGAGACCCCAAGTCGCCCTCGAGCTGCTTTCTGAGACCCGGTGGGATATAGCGTCCTGTCACCAGTATTTGGGAAACGTGACGCCCCTTGCTTGATACAACACTCACCCCCAGAATTGGTTGACTCCTGATTAGAAGGGGATGCTTCCTCGCCCTCGGCCAGCTGGTGAGCATCAGTATCAGTTCTGTCAATGTCCACAACGTCCGGGTCGAAACCCGCCCACTCGTCATCCCCTTCGTCTATATCCTCGGAACCGCTCTGTGAAACTTCTTCCGATTCAGTTTCAGAAAGGTGTTCGGATCCCGAACCATAGGTGCTCTGTTCGGTATCACCGCTTGCCTGCGCATGCTGTCAGAACGCGCATATAGACAGCTATGGCGCACATACCAAACGCCCATTTGACATAAACGAATCAGCAAAATCCAACAAGTCTGAACAAGATGGTGTCATGGGTCATTGCAGCTCCAGCCTCAATTACAACCAAGCGTACCGTCGAGTCCGTCAAGATCATTGTCCTTCTTGCGTTTCCCTGCTTTATACCCCAACTTCCCCTCGTAGTACGCGATACACGCGTCGTCCTCTGTTTCTTGTCGAGACGTGGTTGCAAGAAGCACTTCTTTTTGTTTTTGTACCCTACGTGCAACGCCCGAAACATTACTTCCAAGCTCCCTCAGTGACCTCCCCTTTGGCTTCTTGGATGATTGCGACAATTTGAGAGCACCAGATGTCGAAGGTGATCTATCGGCGGGAGGGAGTGATCGAATCTGGACGTCCTCAGCAAAGTGTACAGTTTTGCGTCGCTTGGGCTTTGGCGATTCGTTATGTTCCTTTTCCACTACGCGTGTAGTAGGCCCAGCATGCGCCAGAAAGTGATCTGCTTTGCGCTTTTTACGGTCCAGTCTTCCTTGCTTCCGCCCATCCTTGCGTGAAAGGCTTTTCTTGTTGCTTTGACCCAGCCAAAGATTGTTCTGTCCACCTGAAATTCAATGAATGCTATGACGATGAACCAGAGTCACAATGGAGATTTACCAGGCGATACTCCTTCGTGTTCGATCTGATCCAGAAGGGACCTAGGCAGATTTATACCATGCTTCTGGTGTTTTGTCGCGGTCATCTTTCAAATTGCTATTAGGATGTGCTTGATCCAGATGACCTAAATACTACCAATTACCTAACCCCTGTATCGAAATACAAAATCAATTCTTGTACACATAATGAGTCCTTGCACATAGCATAACAAATTACGGGTGAGAATACACGAAGAAAAAGGTGAGAGCGTTTTAACACATTCTGAACGTGGAAAGGCCCTATCGTTGATCAATCACATCCACCGCAGACTCCAGCACAACCTTTGGTCGAAGCAGTAAACGTCGTTCGACATTCTCCTCTGGCATTACAGTAGCGTCCGCCGCCACCCTGTGTGTCGAACATCGTAGTCCCAGCTCCGTCGTGCACAGCACCGTCCCCTTGGAGGTACCGTAGTCCTCAAATACATCCACCATCTCCTGTGAATCAAAGACACGGCCACTCTCCGCCCCCACAACCTCGAAGTTCGCTGACATGATCTCCTCACGTGCGATCTGAGCCAACTTGCAGGCGTTCTTCGAAATGCGGTTGACCTGTGCTCGAAAGTGGGTACGGAATGCTTCCCGAGAGGCCGGAGTGGCCTGAGGATTGGAGCAACCGCTGATCAGGAAGACGTCCAGTGTCCACCGCAAGATTGTGTCTGTCATCTCGTTAGTCGCGTAATTACTGAGTTCCGGGTGGAGCTCGTGGATGTGCTTATGCGTAAGGGCCCGCCACCGCGATGATGTCGGCTGTGGCTCTGGATTGGAATGACGTGGGTTACGAGAGAAGTAGAAGGTCACATTGCGGTGCTCACCGGATTGAAACATATGGGTATAAATCTGAGTTAGCGTGATGTTGGACTTGGACTGGTAGCCGATGCAGAATGATGACAAGGCTCGAGAAATGCAGAAAGAAATGCAGCCCTGCAAAGCAAGCTGAACGAGCATCGGATCTTGGGAATGGTCGCGGGTAGATAACATGCGAGTGAGGCCGTGGCCCAGCCTCGTTGTGACCTCGTTCACAGTTTGATTAATCTTTGGCTGGGTATGGCGCTGTTTGGTAAACGTGCAAAGTTCCACTGCAGAGGCAGCGAACTGCAGAATCTCCGAATTGAGGTCCTGAACAGCTTGGATGACTTGTGCGCCCGACCACATATCTGTTTTGGTAAGGAAGGTCTCCATGCTCCTGGCATGTGCGCGCTCTTCCTCCGACACGGTCGACATGTTGTCGGCTATGGCGTCGCTGCTGGCGCGAGGGCGGCTGCAGCTTCTTTGAGAAGCGTTATCGGCGATACGGTGTTCAGTCCAATCTGAACTGGCGCGAACGCGCAACGAGAGGAGAGAATGAGATGAGTTTGATCTATTATGCGCGATGTCTTGGCTGCGCCTGCGATCAAGCCCCGAGGGAGGTCTCTCTCTCGAGTGGCGGTCGGCGGCCCATTTTTCCCTGTCCTGCTTGAGCACCTCGATCTCAAGGTCTCGTGCTCTCAAGAGGTCTTTCGTCTCCTTTAACGACCTCTCTAGTAACCTACACTTCTCCTCCCACTTGGCCGACTCTGCCTGACACCGTGCCAGCTCGGTTTTGGTTGCGTCATTATCTCGTCGCATGGTATAAAGCGTTGTGGCGACAGCAGAGGCACCGAAGGAGCGACAAGAGCATGCACTGGGGCAGTGAGCACGTTTGGCGGCACTGAGCTTCCTACGTAAATTAGCGCACTCCTTCTGGAGGACGCCCACGGGGTCCGGAACGGGGGAAAGGTCCCTTGGGGTAATGGGAATTGAAAGGTCAGAATCTACGGAGTCTTCGTCGCCTCCGGCGAAGGTTCGGAAGGAGAAGGATGGACTACGTAGCGTAAAGAACTCAACAGTGGTTTCGTACAAGTCTTTGAGGTGTAAGTTAGCGACAGGGAGCATGGCGACAAGGACGGACAAGACCGAACACCGTGCACGATAATCAGTGAATCTGATTCGATTATATCGCTCTGTTAGCGGTGAGGAGGGAATATAAGGTCCCAAGACCCACCATAGAACGACCGAAAATGGTGGGGCTTGCGTGTTCTCGCTCACACAGAATGCCCGAGGCTGTTCCGAAGTTGCCAACCCAGCTTGAACTTGCCTCGTTGTAATCGTGCGATATGAACGTGGACGTGGTTAATTGAGCGTCCTTTGCTGTGTACCCGGAAACCTACGCAGCCAATGACCATACCAATGATGTCGTTTGTCCAAGTAAGTCAACTCCTCATGGCGCTGGCATGGGAAGTCGAAGCTGTTTCCTGCTCTTTTCGACCAAGTACTTGACAGGATTGTGAAGGGCATAAACGCACTGCAGCACCTCCAACACTGACTCGTCCGGATACCGGCGACCTGTCCTCGTGGATCACATTTGATCCCTCCATTTCATAGATATATGACTCTTTGAAGCCATCTTCACTTGCTACACCCCTCTATCTCGGCGGCATGAAACAAACCTCTGACGTGCGGAAGCCCTACGGCGGCTCTACACGTTCCCTTGTAATTGCACTCGATGTCGGAACGACATTCAGTGGAGTATCATATGCAATTATGGAACCCGGCGAGATACCAAAGATATATGGCGTGACACGGTGCGCTTCAGTCGTCACTCTGTGCTGGCTTTCGCTGAATACACCTCTCCCAAATACATAGTTTCCCAGGTCAAGAACACGTCGCAGGCAACTGCAAAATACCATCTATATTGTACTATGACCAGAACAGCACCGTCATGGCTGCAGGTGCCGAGGCAGAAAGCGCGTCCATCGTCTCGCAGGCGGAAGACGATTACTGGATAAAGGCGGAGCTGTAGGACATCTTAGTCTTTAAAGTCGAGTCAAGCTAATCTATGATGCCACGCAGGTTCAAGCTTCGCTTACGACCGAAAGCTATGAAACTTGATATGAACGGGATGCGTTTAAGTGCGCTACCCCGCATTAAGACACCTGTCGACGTCTTTGGTGACTTCCTGCACTACCTGTTTCGATGTACAAAGAGTTTCATCATCGACACCCACGCCAACGGTGAAACACTATGGCGCGCCGTGGAGCATGGCATAGAATTCGTGTTGAGTCACCCGAACGGATGGGAAGGCGCTCAGCAAACCAAGATGCGACGCGCTGCAATTTATGGTGGACTGGTTCCCGATACCGACGAAGGCCGTGCACGAATTAGGTTCGTGACGGAAGGCGAAGCCAGTCTCCACGCATGTGTCCAGAGCGGTCTGGCAGCAGATGTACTCTCAGTGCGTTGGTTACGTTACCACATCGATGGAGCTCACCCTCCCCGCTTCGGCAACACCGTAGAACCCTTCTAGACACGGGTTCCTTGTAGCTGATGCAGGTGGTGGCACATTGGACATTAGCTCATACGCAGTCAGGGGCACACAACCCCTTGTAATCGAGGAAATAGCTCCACCAGACTGTGAGCCGTTTCACCTCCACGTTGCCTGTCCAAAATGAAACTAACCTTCAATAGGTATCTTTGCTGGATCGGTGTTCGTCAGCCGAAGGGCAAGGGAGTTTTTCGCAGGTATGGGTAACAGGGTGGGGATAAGGGAACAACACTGACACAAGCACAGAGAAGCTCAAGAACTCGAAATACGGCACTTCCGATGCCATCGAGCACATCACAAAGCGTTTTGACGAGACAACAAAACGACTGTTCCGCGATAAAAATGAAATTCAATGGGTCCCATTCGGCTCACCGCTTGACAAAGATTTGTCTGTCGGGATACGAGGTGGCTCCCTAAAGCTAACCGGGTATTGGTCATACATTTTTTCGCCGTTCACCTCTCTAACTCCAAGCGGAACAGTGCGGAGGTGGCAGAGCTCTTCGAGCCCTCGGTCCAGGCTGCTGTGGCGTCAATCAAAGCCCAGGTAGAAGCATCACAGGGAATGATCAAGGTTAGCTTGCTCCACTAGGGGGAAACCACTGAACTCATTTTCTCATCAGTCTGTATGGTTAGTGGGAGGGTTTGCTGCAAGTCCCTGGCTATTTAGTCAACTCCAAGAACGCCTAGCGCCCCTGAACATTCGTGTCAGTCGACCAGACAGCCAAACGTGGGTGTCTAGTGGCCCTAGATAGCTGCGCAGGTGATGACATGTTTAACGAGGCTTTTTCATATAGGTCCAAGGCCGTAGCTGACGGAGCCCTTGGCTTCTACTGCGATCACCATGTCTCCGCCAGGGTCTCCAAATTCATGTATGGCGTGGAGTATCTGCGGGAATTTGATCCTAATGACTCCGAGCACGTTTCTCGGAAGGATCGCCTTTGCGAATTGCCCTCAGGTCCCCGACTTCTTCCGGACGCGTTTGATTGTATCCTCGCGAGGGTAGGTCTCTCCGTGTTTTAATCCTTCTCATGATCCTAAACTACTTCCGGTAGGGCGTAAAAGTGAAAGAGTCGACCGTGTTCACACGCAAGTACTGCACAGAACTCACGAACCTATCTACCCTGTCTGTATTTGAAGTTGAAATATGGTGTTTCCGCGGTGGCGATGTGGTTCCTTTATGGATTCATCGGCAAGCAGGTATGTGGGATGCAAACGCGAATACAATTTTAGTTGCAACTGAGATACTCTTGCAGAGGATTTCTCCACGCTATGTGTAGTCCGCGCCGATTTGTCGCCTTTGAGTGGCAGCGCTGAGCCAAAACAAGGCAAGAATAGCAAGACTTACTGGACTATAGTGTTCAGCGTCGAGATTCACTTTGGTCTCACGGAATTCAAGGCTCGCATCAAATGGAACGATAATGTTTGTCTTTTTATTCCAGATCATTGTGTATGTGACTGACTTGGGACTTCCTCCCCGCAGGGAAGAACAAAATAGTAAGTCGTTGGGATACCTATTACACTAAGTGACTGACAGAAAATTATCAGTGGCCCAGCATCGATTGTGTACAGTGAAAGTGGCCACCGCGTAGATGAGGACGAGCAAGATTCGTATTCAGAAGATGACCTCGGCCCCTCACGGGCTGTGTCGCGCGCCCATTCCCGTACCACTTCAGTCGCACCTTCAAGAGCACATTCTCGAGATTCGATGGGCTCTGGTGCCAAGACCCCACAAGGTGGGGCGAGGCAGGAACAGGCTTTCGTAGTAGACGTGCCGAACCGAGGCCGAACTACATCCACCTCACAAGCCTCTGCGCCTTCCAAAGCTGCCGTATTCTCTTCTGTTTCTGCGATTTCTTCTGCCTCCGTGTACTCAGAGCGTACGAGGGAGGTCGAAGTGGAACGCACTTTCACATCTACGTCACGGGTGTCCTCTTCTGTTACTCATGTTGAGCATGATCGCAGAGTGTCTTCATCAATGGCGAAAGTTGCAACTAGCATTTCGTCATCTGATGAGAAACGTGGCAGGGAAAGTGAGAAGGTAAAAGCCAAGGAAAAAGAAAGACTAGAGCGTGAACGAAGAGAAAGAGAGAAAGAGCTAGAAAGAGAACGCGAACGCGAACGTGAACAAAGGGAAAGAGAGGAAAAGGAAACGAGAGAACGAGAGCGCACACAGAAGGAGAGGGAGGAACGGGAGAGAAAGGAACGGGAACGGGAACAGAGAGAACGGCAGGAGCTAGAGAGACAGGAGCGGGAACGAGAGAAAAGGGAAAAAGAAGAAAAGCAGCGGAAGGAGCGCGAGAAAGAGGAAAAGGAAAGGAAGGAACGCGAGAAAGCGAAGGCAAAGACTCCGAAAGGAACGAGCAAACACAACTCGCCAATCGACTTGGCCGATTCCGTCGTCGGAAAGAGTCCAGGGCTCCTCGCCGATACACTTGTCTCTGTCTGGGGTTCCCAATCCAAGGCCGTTACACCTGCGGCTTCACCGTGGCCTTCAGCAAAATCTGTTGATCCGAGTACACCTAAGACAGAGCAACATCTACCATCCGAATCGCGCAAGCTCACTCCACGAAATGCAGAAGTTAAACTGTCCACCCCAGTTACGCCTGCTCTAGGCGAAGCTGAACAGGCACTTTCTATACCGGTGGCCGCGGAAGATCCCCCGAAACGCCTTTCCGTTCAGTTGCCTCAGTTCCGGGACTTGGCTGGTACCGAAGCTCCTGGACAGACTCCTGCGGACTCTCTTCCACCCGAGCAAATACCACCCTGTGTCGCCTCCGAAGAAGCTGTCGAGGATACCCAGACTTTCGAACAAGCTGGTGGGTTCTCCAACGAGAATGTTGAGCAAACCGAGGCGGCGTTGTTCGGACAGCCCAAGGATGGTATGTTTAGCAGTTGGGGGAACATTACAAACTCGATCTCCAACGGTTTAACAAACATGACTTCCACTGCGGGCGATGGATGGACACACGTCGATCCGCAGTCTAAGCAGGGAGCACCCGCTGCGGAAACAACGTCTGCCAAATCATCCCCATCGCTCGGATGGGGGATCAGTACTAATCTCAAAAACAAGAAGAATAAATGGAGTCTTGGAACTACTTCGTTTGGTGGCAGTTTCGGAGGATCGCTGGGTGGATTTGGTAATTTACTTGATGGAGATGATCACACTCACGAGGAGACAGCGGTATCGGAGACACTTGATGGCAATGCTGGTGGTATCCCGCTTGAAAACGTCAACTCCGGATTCGATGACGTTCACTTTGGAGGAGATCCTCCCCATGCTACAGAGCCCGCGGCAGAACGAGCTGCAGTCACAACTGAAGCCGAGAACTTCGTTGCACCACCTGGCGGGACATGGGGAGATCCGGCAGATATATATGAACAACCAGTAACCGCTTCAGAACCTCAAGTCGAGTCTGGAGAAACGCCGAATGCGGATACAGAAGACAAGGCTGTTGAAGATGCTGGCGAAGGTGGTGGCCAAGTGGTAGGTGATGAAGAGGCTGTCGAGGAAGAAGAGGAACATCCAACTGGAAAGAAGAAGAAAAACAAGGGTGGAGGAGCCAATAGTGCCCCGCCAATCGAGAAGACAAAGAGTGGTGATGCTGGTGGAAAGAAAAAGAAAAAGAAGAAGTAACGATGTTTGTTCTGTCGGACACGATATTGTTCACGGTGATTTAGTCAACCTCATGGTTTCCTCATCGTATTTGCACTTATGATTACTTACGCTTGCTTGAGATATGGTAATAAAGTTTGATGAGAGTGACTACAGTGAATGATACTTATAAACGTAGAGAAGGGTATATCCACAAGTCGTCATAAGGAGCCGTAATAAGTCGTAAAGCATAAAAGAATAAACAATGTAACGAAGCACGTCCTGTTTCTCCGAACCGTCTCATCTCTGACCAACACCAACAACCCCCTGCTCAAAACTATGCTTCCTCAACCTCCCATTCTCCCCGACGGGAACTGGCAATGCCTGTGTTAAACTTGCCAAGCTTGCTGCGTTTTTCTTCGCCGCATCGAGCGAGAATGCCCCGCTCACTGAGGGCATACTCAGCCGCCTGATCCATCCCTTCGGCCTCTCAGTGCGGAGCATGATGGGCGGCACCGGCGGGCGAAGATCATGCGGCGAGGGAGGGGCTGGCGGGAGGCTGTATTTACTCACTGAACAGGTATCGCATCCACAAAATGGGGCGTGGTCCTTCGCGGGCAGTGGTGTCGAAAACTGGGAACGGGAGGGGGAGGGGGACCCCTTGCTAACTGGGTTTGGAAGGGGTTTCGGCACAGGCATCCGCAGAGGTAGGTGTGATGTTGAAGCAGCAGCAGCCGCTGCTGTCATGTTATTGGCAGTGGCAGATGAAGATGATGGACTCGGCAGAACGATATGTGAGACACTTTGCGAGCCACGCTTGTGCGTGAACGGGCTGTTCCTCGGGCCCCTTGGCATCTCTCCTGAAATGCCGCCAGCACTGGAAGAGGGACGGGTATGGAGGAAGTGCAATTTGTCCCTTTCCAGTTCTCGAGACCGCAGGTCGAGTTCGCGTTCTCGCTGTCGCAGTTCTAATTCCTTTTCTTTAAACTCCAGCTCTTCAATATGTTGCTTCCGCCTCCGTATCTCATTCTCATCGATCTGCAGATCCTGCGTCGCATGGCGCATAGGGGTTTCAGGGAAAGGCGGGAACCGATCGGTCGAGGGTGATACGGCCATTCGTCGCGGAGACATCGGCTCGTCAACAGGTTGGTACCTTGACGCAATCTCAAACACGCTCATTGGCAAGCGAGGAATGTCCTTCGGTGCCTGCACTGGTGGGTCAACCTGCGGTGACCAATGTCAGCACATATTTTCGACTAAGTCAAATACCCCGAAATAAAAACGAAACGTACCATTCGACTATATTGACTCCTCAATGCGGCAACATTGCTCCCCGTGCTGTCGCCTCTATCAAGTGCCTTCCTGCCAGCATCTACGCTGTGGCTCTTGAATGCATTCCTGCTGCTTCTACCAGTATTACTGGCAACCTTACTGCCATTGCCATTACTTTCGCCACTAGGATCATGTCGCACGCCAAACTCTCTCTTAAAAGGCGACTCTGGTCTGAAGGCCATTGTTGGCGACGGCACTGCTAGTGTTGGTGGAGGTGGCAATGGCGCTGTAGGTGCTGGTGATGGCAAGGGAGGACGTATGATAGACCGACGACGGGCCCGCCGCGACTCGCCTCCATTGGAGTTGACCACAGCCTTGTGCCCAGAGGACGAACCTGGTCTGTCCTCAGGGAAAGACTCGGAATGGGGAGACACAGAAGGTGTCTGCGACAGTGGGGTTGGGTTACGTGGCGATTTCGGCGGGTCAGATATCCCGAGGGTAAGATTAGTGATTGGTGCGTTTTCCATCGCCAGAGGTGATTTTAATAGAGGATGTTGATTATTCCCGACTTGCGCCAGAGTGTGGGCCTGGCTTTGAATCTCCATGTCTAACAGTGCTACTTGAATGTTCTGGA
>Ga0307516_10003627_pt1 | contig 19627 bp, 21 predicted proteins | sample 19_EM_MG_FD_203310 | JGI IMG/M metagenome (GOLD analysis project Ga0307516, IMG submission 203310) | Populus trichocarpa ectomycorrhiza microbial communities from riparian zone in the Pacific Northwest, United States - 19_EM | ecosystem: Host-associated > Plants > Roots > Unclassified | place...
GTTTATTCTCTCACACTCCTTATCTTCTTATTGTTCTCCTTATCTTTCGTTCCCACGTTTCATCAGATGATTACTCACTCTCATTCAGTTCTGACTCATCATCCGTTCACACGCCCCCCTTTGTTTGCTCCCATCTTTGGTTGATACATGGTCTGTGCGCACTGCCTGCCCTAAACTTGGTCCCTATACATAGTGGTAGACAGTCGCTGTCATTTCTTAGATTTTGTCAACTCAGGATACTCCTTTGGTTCTCACCAAACACGACATTGGTCCCAAGTGACTCCGACTTCTCCCTTGTTCCCTCTTGCTCTCACAACCCTCCTCTATTCTCCCCTCTGCATACTGCGCCCTGCACCCCCAGTAGCACCCCAGCACGAACTCCAGACCAGCGTCGACTGCATTTCAGGTGACCACTGAGGTCCGCCCTGACAATCCATTTGTTTCATAAAAAAAACATAAGACATGCATTGTAGAGGGAAGCTGACAAGTGGAATAATTACATGAAGGTGCATCTTACTGGAGAGTGTGAATTCCATTTAACAGGTGATGAAGGACAGGATCCTACTACCCTTCATTGGTTTTGTAATGGGTTGAAATGCAGTGGTTCACAAACAAATCATTACAGGACATGGGGATATTATTGCAAGCCACTGGAAGGGGTGATAGCACATCATACACATTGTACTGAGAGGATACAATAAGCCAGACAAGATTCACTGTAACTAAAGGAGATTATCAGAGGGCAGGCATTGGTGAGGGGTAAACAGGCAAACTGTTCACTGACTGACAACTATGTGTCAGGGGAGCATCTTGATGGTTTCAGGCACTGGATTTAATATGGATTAAATATGGTTGGCCTGGTGATGTCCAATTAAAGCTGAGGATGATGTTGGATGGGAGCCTATACAACACACACAGTGGGCATTGGGGAACAATTTAACTAGATTATCCCTGTCGGAGGGCTAGATGAACACACGTGAGACGAGATCCTCAGATGGAAGAATAGAACAAAGAACTGTATTTGTACCTAGACGAACACGCGTGAGACGAGACTACACATCATATGTTAGCAAGGCACAAAGGGGAAACTGAAGTGGTGGCTTACTCCTCAGATGGAAGAATAGAACAAAGAACTGAGGAGTGTGTGAAAGTAAAGCAATCGGACTATATACTGGTCCAAGAGTCAATAAGTACAAACACAAGTAAACAGAGGTAAAGTACAGTAAGACGTGTACAGTAAGAGTAACATTACAAAGCAACAATCCCTAGTTTATTACCTGAATAGGTTAAATATTTTACACATTTCCCTTGCTGATTTACAGTCTGAAAATTATTGGGAATATTGGTTAGAAATCCCAGGTAAAGGTGAAATATCCTGGGGTGGAATATCCCAGAATCTGGTGATTGGGGGCAGCTGATTGGCTTGTGAGGCAAAAAATTTTAGATGATCCAAAAGCTTTTCCACTGATAATCCCATGTGAGTTATTTCCATTTGTTGAGCAGTTTACTGGCTGGAAAATATACATGAGATTTGACCTAGTTAGACTATAGACTGGTTCAGATCATCCCCAATGCTCACTGACAGTAAGGCTTATTTGCAAGTTTTTAGTCTCATGATTTTCGCCCTGTTTTCCACTTTTTCTTCTAAGTCCTAAGCACCCACTCCTTCAACTTTGCTCAACCATGACATGTTTCCACATTCCTTATCCCATCTTATCTCATGTCCCTTTTCTTTATCTTATCTCTTATCTTTCTTCAGCCATCTTGGTCAAGAAGGTGATCACAGTCATCTCGGATTACTTGGGCTCAAGATCTTTGGCCCATGGTGAAGACAGTATAGAGGACTATCTATTTTGGAGCCACATCGACCACTTCCCCTACCAAAGAGTCGACCCAAGCCTTGGCCGTCTCCCTCGCCTTGGCTGCCATCTCATCCTCCTCTGGATCCCCACCTGTCAACCACCTACTCCAATCCTCATCCGACTCAATCCTCTCCTGCAAGGTCCTAGGCCCAGAGGCCACCACATGATCCCCCAAAATGATGGGAGTATCCAAGACATCTTGACTGTCCTCTTCCAAAACTGTCAAGTCAAATTGTTGAGGAGGATAGGTGTCAAACCTACTCCTCAAGATACCAACCGACAACTCCACTTGAGTTGTCCTCCTCAACAAACCCTCATACCTCCCCATCAACTTGTCACACCTCCTCTCCAAATCACCAAGACACTTCTCCAAATGACAAACCTGTTTGGTCAACTCCTGGTTCTAAAAGGGGAAGATCAGCTAAATCTAAAGCAATCTTGTGATCTGGATCCCCCACCTCCTCATCACATTTCTCCAACTCAGAGAAAACCTCCACCATCACCACAGCAGTAAACCCCAGACAAGTATCCACCCCTTGAGGAACAGGGTCAACCTCCAGGTGCTCGAACACCAACCCTCAAGCCATTACCTCCTGGAAATGGGTTGACTCCACATTCCTAAACTTGTCTTTCCAGACCATCTTCCCAGCCCAGATGAAGTCTTAAAGATAGAGGTCCTTAAACCTCTCAGACCGAACACTCTTGCTCTGGGCTTGGTTCCAGACTTTGGTGAAACTGGGATAAGAGAGGAAGCAGTCTCCCCTGCGGCGTTGGTTGTTGTTGTTGTTGAAGGAGATAGTGGGGGTAGACACTGGGGGCAGAGGGGGTCTTACCTGGCAGGCACATTGAGAGTTTTTTGAGAGTTTTTAAGCAATTTACTCACACTTTACCCAGTGTCATGATTTTCGCCCGTTTTCCACCTTTTTCCTTCTAAGTCCCAAGCGCCCACTCATTCAACTTCGCTCAACCATGACATGTTTCCACATTCCTTATCTTATCTTATCTCATGTCCCATTTCCTTTTATCTTATCTTTTATCTTCTTTCGGTCATTTTGGTCAAAAGGCAAACTCGGTCATCTCGGATTACTCGGGCTAGAGACTTTTGGCCCAGAGGAAGACATACAAGGAACTGTCATCGCGCACGATTTTCAAACCTTTTAAACGCTCATTTCACTTCGCATTTTACTTTCATGACCTCACGAATCCACAACCCCATAGATAGATCTGTTTTTCTCTTTGCTTCCTTTTCTCTTTTTCTGGTTTAACTTATTTTTCTTTTCAAACTTCCCACTCCAACAAACTAGGACCCAACTGGATTGCCCAGACTATGGATTACATGGAGGACTACTCGCCACTATGGTTATCGTCTGGATCTACGTCTTGTCCAACCCCTGCTCCTGTGTCAAGGTCTGGCCTGACTCCTCCATTGCGGTACACTGCCATTACCTCATCATCAAACCGTGAAATGGACAAAGGCCCAACCGACAGCAGTTCCCTTGCTCTCCAAGTTGTAAGCGATTGTGCCACGGTCAGACGAATCACGACCGGCGCGGACCCGACGTTCACGGCTCCCAACGCTGGAGGCCATGGAAGAGGATAAGCTTCCTGGGGAATGATAGGAATAGGGAGTTGAGCGACTTGATGCCCCGATAAGGCGAAGGCCGCGACGAGGACTATGCACCACCATTGGCTGAACTTCTTCCAAGGGAGGAGGAGTGCTTGCTGGAGAAGTATCTTTGACCCTCGAAGAATCTCCCAGCACCCCCGACTCCATCGATGGAGAAGAAGGCTGAAGGAGGTCTTGCAATACCAAAGATGAGGCACAAGTTCGAATGATGGGTGAAGGAGATGGAGAACATGACTCCAATGCCATGTGACTAAAGCCAGGATGGTGACGATCACCGACCCCATGGAACACGTTGTCCTCCAAGTTGTTGCAATGGGAACAATGAATCTCCTCTCCCAAGTACTCCACCATCTCGTTGTACAGGTTGTCCAAGCTGATGATCTTGTTACTGTTGGACACAGTGGTATCAATCCAGGACCGACGCCAGTTAAAGTTAACCGACTGCTCGTAGTGCACCTCCACCATTGAGCAAGTCTCCTGCACACTCTCCTGGAGGTTCTCCACGGCAGCCTCCATCTTCTCCTCAAACTCGCAGAGGGACACGGTCACCTTGGTGTCCCGGTCATTCAGGTGTTCCACCTGAAGTTCCAACTCTCTAATGCACGGTCCTTCTTGGTGCTGGACTCTTCGAGCATACCAAGCCGAGAGCTGAGCAAGTCAAGGGCGGGACGCAACTCTCCAACCTCTTCCTTGCGGGTATCCAAACAAAGCTCCATTTGGTTGAAGCTCTCATCAATCTGGTCGAAGCACCAAGACATCTGCGCATTGTTGGTCTTGATGGTATCAGCCAACAAGTTATGATTCTCCACCGTCCACTAGAGAAGAAGAAAAACGGGTTAGCATATTCCTAAGCACACCTGATTTTCTCCCCACCTGTTCTAACATGGGGAGTTTCTCTTCAAGGCCACGGATCACCAAAGTTGGCTCACTACAAATCACTTGTTGCTGCGCCTCCACGGTATCCGACAGATGAGTCAGCTCTTGAGTCTGGGCGTTGATGGCACGCCTCGCCGAAGACTCCCAACTATCCACCTAGAGTAAAGAGATCAGATGTATCCCAGAAGTAAGACACGGCGAACCTGTACCTTCTTCTCGATCTGGATCACTCGGTGAAGGAGTCGCCCTCCAACAGCAGAGGAGTGCCAATGTGCTCCGACGACGGGCCCGGACAACTTGTTGGGCTCTTTCCAGTCATAACACCCGATCTCAAGGAGCTGATAGAGGACCCCATCATGCAAAGGGACCTCCCAACAACGGAGCTGTTTAAGGAAATCGCTGGTTCGGATAGTGCTCCCAAACAGGTGGTTGTTGGTATGACATTCCTTAAAGTGGTCGTTCCACCAGGTACTCCACTGCTCCAGGGGGATATCTGATCCCAGGGCTCCGGGACGCTGTCCGTGCCCCATAATCTAAAGGGGAACGTCAACACCATCAACTAATCGAGATGATGTTCGACATACCTCTGATGAATTTGGGTAATCCTTAGAATCATCCACAATGCTATGAGGATGAGTATGGCAATCCCACTGAGTGATAGTGCGAGTGCCGATAACGGCGTCCTGAGGAAAGATATATTGGGAGATGGGCTGGGGACTGGTGAACTTTGGGGCCATGGCACGCTAGAAAGGGATCAGGGGTTAGCCTCCAGCAAAGCAACGCCTACATCTCCCTCACCTTGTGTGAGAGGAAAGGTTGCTAGAGCTGGTGGGAGTGGCGTTGATGAGAAGAGGCATCCAATGAGGGAAGAACCTCCAGGACAGCTGCCCTTATATCCAAGTACAAGGCACCACTTGTCCTGACTCTCCCATTGGACAAGGACTCTCCATCACCACCCATCCTAGACCCTTACTGCGCATTCCTGTACACACTGTCATGATTTTCACCGGTTTTCTACCATTTTCTTTCTAAGTCCCAAGCGCCCACTCATTCAACTTCGCTCAACCATGACATTTATCTTATCTCATGTCCCATTTCCTTTTATCTTATCTCTTATCTTATTTTGGTCATTTCAGTCAGAAGGCGAAACTCGGTCATCTCGGATTACTCGGGCTAAAGACCTTTGGCCCAGAGGAAGACATACAGGACTATCTACTTCGGAGCAATGTCCAACTGCTCCCCCACCAAAGATTCCACCCAAGTTGTCGCCATGGAGTTGATGCTCTCCTGGACATCTTCCCAGGTCAACTCTGGACTCGGCTCGATCCTCTCCAACAACAAACCCTCCAGCTTGGAAAGCCCTACAATATGAGACCCCAAAGCAATGGGGGCCTCCAAGACGTCCACCTCTCCCTCTGCATCCTCCTCCCCTACCGACAAGTCGAACCGCTGAGGAGGGTGAGCCTCAAACCTACTCCTCAGGAGACCAACCGAGATCTCCGCGTTGGTCACCCTCCTCATCATCGACTCATGCATCTCCATAGAGAAGGCATACTTCTTCTCCAACTCCAAGTACCTCTTCTCCAAGTCGGCAATGTTCCTCCTCAAAGTCGCGCTCTGTAAGAGGATATCAGTTCAGGTCCAAATGACCAAACACAATGTCCTCACCTCCTCTTCCATTCACTCTTGCTCACTGGAGAGCTCAGCCCCCAAGACAGTGGAGTACCCTAGACAGGTATCCACGATTGGGACCATACCTTCCTCCAGATCGTGCTCCAACTCCAAACCCCTAGCAACCCACTCCTCCTGGAAGTGAGAAGTCTCCACATTGTGGAACTTCCCCCTCCACTTCAGCCTACTGGCAATCACTAAGTCCCTGATATAAAGGTCCTTGAAACACTTCCCCTTCTTCTGAGTGTGGGACTGGACGTCGGTCAAAGAGGCATAGGGCTGGTAAATGTTTCCCCTCCTGTGGGGATACTTTTGGTAGTTGAAGGGGAGAGACTTGTCCTTGTCTTTCAAAGGACTGTGAGGGAAGCCAGTGGAACGAGGAGGCTGGATGTGCCCACGAGGGCAAGAGGACGGAATACGAGGAGCAACCTTCTTGCTGTGAGAAGGAGGGATGGTGGAGGACTCGCCGTAAACAGTGCCGAGGTACTGGTCGATCATCGAATAGGAATCGTCAAAGGACATGCTGGGATTGGTGTAGTTGGTAGTGTTGGTGGGAGTGGCTGAGTGAGGAATGATGGGGGCTTGCTGACCAATGGGCAGTCCTTATATGTTTCCCACTTCGGCGCAACAATACTCCATCATTCCCACTGCACCCATAAACCATCACCGCCCACCCCTATATCAATAGCGCCCATATGCGCCCATGTCCATTCAACAGCTCTCATCAATCCCCAGTGATTGTTTCAGGTTCATCAAACCCTCAACCCTTAGCTCGGTCCAGGCGCAGCCCATCAGCATCTAGACCTCGGCCTTGATCAAACCCTGGTGATCGTTTCACCTTCATCAAATGACCTTTCCCCTTATGGGTTTATTCTCTCACACTCCTTATCTTTCTATTGTTCTCCTTATCTTTCGTTCCCACATTTCATCAGATGATTACTCACTCTCATTCAGTTCTGACTCATCATCCGTTCACACGCCCTCCCCTGTTTGTTCCCATCTTTGGTTGATACATGGTCTGTGCGCACTGCCTGCCCTAAACTCGGTCCCTATATATAGTGGTAGACAGTCGCTGTCATTCCCTAGATTTTGTCAACTCAGGATACTCCTTCGGTTCTCACCAAACACGACATTGGTCCCAAGTGACTCCGACTTCTCCCTTGTTTCCTCTTGTTCTCACAACTCTCCTCTGCTCTCCCCTCTGCGTACTGCGCCCTGTGCTCCCAGTAGCACCCCAGCACGAACTCCAGACCAGCGTTGACTGTATTTCAGGTGACTGCCGAGGTCCGCCCCGACATTGATCAAACCCCGGTGATCGTTTCACCTTCATCAAATGACCTTTCCCCTTATGGGATTATTCTCTCACACTCCTTATCTCTTTAATGTTCTTCTTATCTTTCACTCCCACAACTCATCAGATGATCACCCACTCTCATTCAGTACTTACTCATCATCTGTTCTCATGCCCCTCTTTGCTGCTCCCATCTTTGGTTGATACATTGTCTGTGCACACCACCTGCCCTAAACTCGGTACCTAGATATAGTGGTAGACAGTCACTGTAGTTGTTAGATTTTGTCAACTCAGGATACTCCTTCGGTTCTCACCAAACACGACATTGGTCCCGAGTGACTCCGACTTCTCCCTTGTTCCCTCTTGCTCTCACAACCCTCCTCTATTCTCCCCTCTGCGTACTGCGCCTTGCGCTCCCTGTAGCACCCCAGCACGAACTCCAGACCAGCGTCGACTGTATTTCAGGTGACCGCCGAGGTCCACCCTGACACCGGTCCCCACACACTGCAGGCAACAAGCCATATATCCACTGAATAAACCTTGATTTTGCTCTGAAAAGTGAACCACTTTCTTCAGGACAAAGGAGTCAAACAAACATTGAAAGAATGCAGAAGGAATAATCAGGAATGAACCTCATTACTGGCTCACGAATGGCTTTACATTTCCTCCCTATCTTCAACTGCACTTTTCTGAAGATACCAGTTTGCACTTCAGGATAAAATCACAATTTATTCAACGGACATATTGTCCACTGCCTGCAGTGACACCAACATGATCATCGCCGTCTCCCACCAGTGAACCAAATTTACGAAGCACGTAGTGTTTCGTTCTTTACCATAGGGTTTTTTAGCCGATACGTGTTCTGATGGATGGACATTTGCGTATCATGTGAGCCCTCCCATTTTTCATCATCTTTCCTCAACATCCGGCGGGCGATGCAATCTTATCAATGGGGGTCAAACGAGACCACAATTGGTCACTTTCTGTCTCTGCAGATTTTCTTGGCACTCGTTCCCCCACGAACTACATTCGTTGTCACAGGTCCGGGAATGTCACGATGTTACCGTGACACGGAATTGGGAGTTGGGCAAGGCGCGGGAAACCGCGACCTGCCAGCGAACAATTCACTGGATCTGCGTGGTGAACCTTGTTCCTCATTAACATTCTCCGAGGTCCTGCGGGACAACCTGCACGTGGGCTTCGTAAGTGTGCCACGTGAGTGGCCACAAATGCAAGTCGATTCTTGGGCTTCCTCGAACCACCCAGCGCTTCCCCGTGGCAAGGAACTGACCCACCCGTTGTGGCGATTATCGCGAAGCTTTTCGATGGGTGATGCTTATCCGGGCAAAGGATTAACCGTCAAGCAACTGTTGTTTGCCTTGCGGAAGCAGGTCGTGCACGTCACGTTAGTTGGCTTCCGTTTGCCTACGTCTGTAAAGAGGATTGACATCTCATCAGGCAAAAGAACCCCCCTGATTTCACTCTCGAGGGGGTGCGTGACCTAGTTGTTTCCCTTCTCCTCATAACTTACTCTTCCCAGGCTCAAGAATATGAGAAAGAGATCAACGCTGTACTCATCCACGCGAGGTACCTCGTGAACTCATTCCACTGTACCGTCCGGATACCACCCGAAATCCTCACCACGGTCTGCTCCTATCTCTCCATCGAAGAGGACGTATTCTCAGCCTCCCAGGTTTGCCGCTACTGGCGCGAGGTCCTGATCTCATCCCCATCTCTGTGGACCCGATTTCCCTGCCGTAGTATATCCCGGACAATCACCAGTCTCGAACGATGTGGGTCTGTACCAATACAGCTGGAGTTTGACCCGGAATCATCGATCGAGGCCCTAAGGAACGTTCTACTCCATGGGAACGAGATCAACTCGTTAACCATCAACCACGACATCGATTGGATGCCACCGCTTCACAACATGTTCACCCCACCCATACCATCGGCGGAACGGCTTCACATTTATTCCTGTGGGATACATGTACACAGGGGAGAAGACGAAAGGCGGAAGTCAGACGCATTTTGGCAGGGCTTGCCGTCCCTCCGCAAACTTCTCGTATGTCGGCTCGATGTCCCCATCGGTTGGTTCCCCATCCCTATCGGCCAGTTCGCCACCCCGAACCTCGTGCACCTCGCTCTGGAAAACGTGGTGGAAGGGCAGGAAAACACAACCCAGCCAATTCTGGATATGCTTCGAGGTTCGCCTCTCTTGGAAACCGTCCTCATCATCCACACCCACCCCCTCCTACAGGAAACTACTCTTGACTACTCCCTCGTTTCCCTTCCCTACCTCCAAAGTATAGAGTTGGGTGTGTATGAGGTCCGCTCCAGGCTGATAACCTACCTCCAGTTTCCCCCAACTGTGGCAGTGGGTTTTCGGTCCCTGGAGAGCTCCGATGTCAGTGGCAACAACATTCCACCGGACGTTGCGGCTTCGTCACGACACGTACTAGGAGGGATCAACGTTTACACCGTCATCCTCGCGGTTGCTACCCCACGTCTTGGGGGAAGTTTGAGGTCTCTCGTCCGCTTTGAGGGGGCGGGAGGTTCCCTCGAGATAATCTTCCAGCTCTGGTGTATGGGAGAAGCGTTGGTCCTTTTTGATAACGACTGCGTGCTTTCTTCCTTCGCTCCCCACCTCAATAACGTGGGCGAACTGCAAATCGCGGGGTGTTACATTACCTCCCTGATGGATCCTGACTACATAGCAACAACTATGCCCAACCTCACTTCTATCAACTTCTTCCATTGCGAATACGACGACGAAGGCACTATGTTCGGGCTAGTGTCCGGGAGGGGCCGTAACCCCTGGCCTCCATTCTCCGGCCTCGAACGCCTCACAGTTCTCGAACCGGGGCCAGGGTTGATAGAGGCGTGCCAGGAGAGGAAAATGTGCGGCACGCCGCTCCGGACGGTCGTAATTGGACCCGAACCTAGCTTGTACACCCCGGAGCAGATTGCGGAGTTGAGAGAGTTTGTGGATGACGTGCGGGTCGAGGTCCCGCATGGTATCTTGGAATGGTCGGTTGGGAACAGGATACTGGACACGTGGTCTGGAATTGACATACCTGGTCTCGTAAGTACAATACGGAGATTGATTCTACCGGGTTAACTCTTTTCTACAGAATACTCTGACCTCGCTGCGTGGCGCCTTCAAGTATTGTAGGTTCAACGATTGGAAGGGATCCCGCGAATCGTCACCCCCAAATGAATAATGTTTCTCTGGTGAAAGAAATCATCGACGGTTAGGATGTCTAGTTACCGTACCACTGGTGAAGAGTCAATGTTCACCAACCGATAACCTGGGCTTCCCACACCCGGTAGAATGTGGCCAAAGTTAGTGAGGACGACCAAGGACGGATCCCTGCTGCCTGTGGGTGTCCGGAACGGGGGTTTATGCGATATACGACACGTACGACATGGTAGATATATAGCCACGCTGGTGTAAATCTCAGATGGGAATGTGGCACGAATGGGCCGAGGGTGAAATTAACGACTGTGAAGTCCCCTGCTCAGCGCTGATGTCACCTCGCACATCACGTGAACGGTGAAGAACTCCGCAATCAGCGATAACAACTGACAACCCACCAGCCAATGGAACCTCACTGATCTGACTCTCGAGGAGGTTCGTGGTTCATTGATTTTCCTGCGCCTCACAGCTTACCGATTTCCAGGCTCGAGTATATGAGGGAGGGATCAACGACGTGCTCGTCCACACGAGGTACCTCGTGAACTCATTCAATATCACCGTCCGGATGCCACCCGAAATCCTCACCATGGTCTACTCCCATCTCTCCACAGAATGGGACGTATTCCCGGCCTCCCAGGTTTGCCACCACTGGCGCGAGGTCTTAATGTCATCCCCGTCTCTGTGGACCCAGCTTCCCTGCTGCCGTGTATCCCGGACGATTACCAGTCTGGAACGGTGCAAATCTACGCCAATCCAGGTGGATTTTAACCTAGAAAAATCCTCGAATGCGGCCTTGGAGAAAGTAGTACTCCACGGGAAACGAGATCAGCTCGTTGACCCTACACCACGACATCGATTGGATACGGCCACTACGCGAGATATTCACCTCCCCCATGCCATCTGTGGAGCGGCTTCACATACGCTCCTGTGGGACGCAAGGGCAGGAGGACGAAGGGCAGACGGCAGACGGGATCTGGCAGGACCTCCGATCCCTCCGCGAACTTTTCATTTCTCACCTCCCTGTCCCCATCGGCAAGTTCGTTACCCCGAAGCTCGTGCACCTTGTTCTGGAAGATGTGTGGGAAGGACGGGAAGTCACTTCTGGACATGCTTCGAGCCTCCCCTCTCCTGGAGACGCTCTTCATCATCCGTAGCCACGCCTCTCTACAGGAAACCACTGTCGGTCTCTCCCCCGCCTCCCTTCCAAACCTCCGCAATATAGAGCTTGGTATCCATGAAGTCCGCTCCAAGCTGATAACCTACCTCTTGTTTCCTCCAACAGCCGCAGTGGGTTTTCGATCCCTGGAGAGCTCCGATGTCAGTGGCGACAATATTCCACCAACAGTCACGGCCTCAACACGGCACGCACTACTAGGAATCAACATTCACACCGTCATACTTGCGACCACGACCCAACACCACATGGGGTACGTGGGGTCTCTCGTCCGCTTCGAGGGGGTGGACGGCTCTCTCAAGATGACTTCCCAGTCCCGGAATATGGAAGAGGTGCCGACGCTCTTTGGTGAACACAGCGCGCTTTTCTCCTTCGCTCCCCACCTCAACGGCGTGAGGGAACTACAACTTGCAGGGTGTTTCATCTCCTCCTGGTTGGATGTTGACCATCTAGCGATGGCCATGCCCAACCTCGCCTCCATATCTCTCTTCCATTGCGACCACAACAAGAGAGATATGGCGTTCAGACTCGTATCCGGAAGTGGCCGTGGCCCTCGGCCCCCATTTCCACGCCTCGAGCACCTTACTGTTCTCGAACCCGGGATCGGGTTGATGGAGGTGTGCCGGGAGAGGAAGAAGCGCGGTTCACCACTCTAAACGCTCGTAATCGGGCCCGAGCCAAGGATGTACATCCCAGAACAGATCGAAGAGTTGAGGGGGTTTGTGGACGACGTGCGAGTAGAGCTTCCGCCTGGGATCTCAGAATGGTCGGTTGGGAACAGGATCCTGCACATGTGGTCGGAGGTTCACTTGCCTGGTCTCGTCAGTCCAACGTGAAACTTGATTTTTACCAGGTTGACTCTTTCTTACAGACCGCTCTGACCTATTTACGCGGCAGCTTCAGGTATTGCAAGTTCAACGATCGGGAGGAATGCCGTGAATGGCCAACTGAAAATGAGTACCGTTTTCGTCCCTGCTGAAAGAAATCATCGACGACTATGGTGTGCGGTTACCGTAAAATTGGTGAACTGTCGTAGCCACCTCCGTCCCTATCGTTGACGCGGTGACCCCTTGACTCCATTGTTGGGATAAGCTCCGTGGCCATTTTGAACTTCCTTCTGTTTGAGCAGGTTTTCCTCTCCTCAACGATCCAAAATGTAATATTAAACTAAATCCACGTATATTTACATCGCGGTATCAAACATTGAGTAGGAAGAAACTGTGGATGTTCTCCATCGTGGGTCGGTCGTCGGGTTTACCAGACCAACAACGCTTCATAAGGCTCCATAAATCGTCCGAGACCCGGCTCTTCGAGCTCTGCCCATCCGGTCGAGGCGGACACTGCCTCTTGCTGATCCTTGCGTGAATGACTGCCGCGTCGCGAGAGTGCTCGTAGAACGGTATCTTCTCCGTGAAACATTCGAGTATAAGCATTGCGAATGAGTATGCATCAGAGCTCTTCGTTGCATGGACGTTGTTGTTCTCGATGAGTTCGGGGGCTGAGTACCTGACGACCTCTCCGGAGACCGTCTTCGAGATCGTGCTTTCAGTGCTCTCCTCTATGACCCTTGCTATTCCGAAGTCGCAAATCTGTGGTTCGCCCTTACCAACACAAGGTACTGTCAGTCCGCAGTTGGCCGGATGTGGGCACGGAACCTACCTTCAGGGAGACGAGCACGTTTTTCTACGCGCCTTTAGCTGATGGACATTCGCAAGGGTACGAAGAACTCACGCATTTAACTGTGAAAGGATGGGTCAAATCATGCACACTCGTCAAATATCTATCGGACTCACCACTCCCATGCACAACGCCTCGTGCGTGGAGGTAACTCAAACCGGCCGCGGAGCCGCACAGCTAAATCATGGTGCATAAGGCTCGTTTCCTCGTGTGAACCGCGATGTAGCCTACCAGATAGTTCTTATTTGCCCCAGGGGTCTTTTTGACGTAGACGAGCAGGTTTCCATTTTCCTGCCACGGCGTTACCTGAGGAACCTGAATCAACCTCGTTCTCTCGCACACGACACCGCGCTCACCATGTAGAGGCGCGGTCCGAGATCCATGACGATCCCTATACGGCCATGAGAAGTTGGACCTCTCGGAGAAAGAGTTCGCGAATATACACACCATAGAACGGGAGGATGTTTTGATGGTGCAGTTCTGCCCATTTCGGCAGTTCCCTTTCAAGTCTCTAACAACCGTGGAGGGAGACATGAGTAAACAAAACACAGAAATGGTCCGGAAAGGTCAAACCTTGCGCGCCCTCTCTGACGACTTTGGTGCTCGAAGTGCTTTCAAGGCCACCTACAAAAAGCAGTGTCAACAGGATAACAGGGGTAAGACCCGAACTCACCTTCTCCTTCTCCCCGTCCGCTTTGTCCCTACCGGCTTCTTCTCCGCCTCCTTTGTCCCACAGCCCTACCCAAACTTCACAATATGTTCCTCCCGCAAAAGCAAGTTCTCCCTTCCTCGTAACCTTCCCATCCAGTACCTTGACAGGCGGTGGTGTACTGGGTTCAACCGACTGACCCTCTTGTGGCTCTTCTAGCACGGTGGGGCGTCGCAACGGTTCGTCGAACCGAAGCTGAGGCTTCTGAGTATTGGCCATCCAGCGTCAACATCTCCGCTTTCGGTGAACGTAAAGAAAGTACCTGATTATGACCAGTCCCTGTCACAGGGTTCGTGACCCCATCACCTACTCTCTCCCTCTCGGGAGTTCGCTCGGCCCTCCTACGGTCGGGAGGGCTTACTCCTTGGCTACCGGACGAAGCGGTGGGAGTAGTCTGGATGGCCGGTCTCAGGGGGGCCCTTGAAGAGTTGCGCTGATTGACGTGAGTCCATAGCAGATGCTCAAAAGAGGGTCTCAACACAACTCACAACAACGGAATCGAGCTTCCTGATGTACCCAGCCATGCCCTGCTTGATTGTCGATTTCCTTACTTGCAAACCGATGAGTTATGGAGGATGTGACGACAACGTGAACTTACTCCAGCTCCATAGAAAAGACCACTTTGACCAACGCGCCAGCTGTTCTTCGACGGGCCCCAGATTTCTGTTGGTTCGCGTCAGTAGAGCGTCAATTGGTGGAGGATGATAGGCGGGCCTTCTGATATCATCGTAGGTAGAGTGTTGCGGAATGAGGGAGGTATCGGTGAGGCGTCTGGTGAGGTCGTCGCACAGGCTCGTAAGTTGGGCGGTTTGTTCCTGCAGGCGGGGAAGGTGAGCCGCATAATCGCCACCATGGGGAAGAGAGGGTAGACCGACCTTGGCGACGGATATCTTGTCGCAGTGCGCGCGAATTCCGTTCAGGAGTCGTCGGACGTCATCTGGGAGAATGAGAGGTCTTGGAGAGCCCATGTTGCTGAAGCACTGCGACTCACCTGGTATCGGAATCGCCTTGTCTCGTCGCGGGCTCATGGCAGAACGGTAAGCAATTGGTCAGTGCTTCCGAGGGTCTCTCTGTCGCGGGCAAGACGGCCCCAGGTTGGCGGGGGGAGGGTGGGGGAGATGAGGGTTGGTGGAAAAGGAAGCCAGCGTCAGGTTCCTGGGCGGAACGTATAAAGCCGTCGTGGCGCGGGACTCACCTTCGGTCCTCATTGCAGCAGCGTGTCCCACTCGACATCTCCTCCTCCCTTTCGACCTCCGCCGCGACCTTCACGCTCGGAATCTCTAGTTTGTCGGTTTTTGTCAAATCAGGTTCTGCTCTGGTCCGCCTGGGGAATCCGGACTTGGGAGATCCAACGATCGTTCGGAGATGGGGGGAGACGACACCACGCGTGGTCGCGGGTTCCTTGAAAGCCGTTATCCAGGCGGCCGGGCTCTCGATTAACCTTGCTGCGCTCACGCACGCGCCGCAAGTTCTCAGGCAGGAAAGAGGAACCCCACCTTCGTCGTTCTCAAACCCATTTTGTCGGTTTCAAGATAGCCGGGAGACACCACCCTGTCGTGTTCTGGACGTGGGTAGCACGTCGATGGTTGAAGGAGGGTGTGCCGCTGTGAAGGGTCGCAGGCAGACTGGGTATCTCAACACGGACCATACTCTCTAGCATCCCGACTCGTTCTCACCGAAATAATACGCAAGGACACTCCTCTTCCGTAACTATCGTGGTGTACTTTCAACCAATACGCAGTACAGAAGAATTTCGAGCGATTTTTACGCGTTCACACCGACCGGAATGCGGGGGACGCCTAGGTCCGAGCCTGTCGGAGATCCAGGCTGTCACTAAGTGGCGGGCGGGCAAAAGCAAGAAACCGCCATACCCACGTCGGGTGTCCTACACGAATGGAGGATTTAATGACACGCTTTGTGCGGGAGTCGAATGCCTGACCGGCAATTGCGTGCGGGAGGATTCCGTGTCACGCAAAAACTAATCCTCAGCAAGTCTATACCAGACGCGCCGCCCAAGCTGGAGTCCAAGCTGCAGAGCCTGGGATGCGTCCACCGAGCCACGCGCCAATCCAGTCGGAACGCCGTTACTCATGACTCGCGACAGCCTGTGGTACACGGTCATTAGCGGGGTCGTGGTCATAGAACTTTGGTTTGGTTGAGCTCTGGAGTTTCGTCTTCGATCTGGGTTCGCTGCTGCCATGGCTGAGTCCGGCAAGGCGTTTAGGGACTCGCACGGACGCACGTGCGGGCGTTGACGTTGACGACTTTCCATTGTAATGCGCGCAAACGTTGTTGGTTTGACGGGGACCAGACAGGCAATTTAGAAATAGTAGGATTGCGTAGAAATCACCGTGAGCATTGTCCCGATTCCGTACAAATAATTACGCCGTGAACCCCACGGTCTTGCTGCCTAGCCCAGGACCCCCGAATATATGATTTGATGTTACTCGCGGCAATCCGTACGAATTTCCTCCCAAAAGACAGCTTTCCCTGCGGTGTCGTAGTGTGCGTCCATGCATTTTGCCAGAATTTCCAGGAGTAACCTCGCCCCGTATATTCGGGGGTCCTCCTAGCCCTCGTCTGGCTTTCATTCAGTCTGTCCATCAGTCTGTCCACTCCTGCCTTAATGTTCTCGATGTGCACTTCGATCGGGAGCCTATCCCAAATCATGTCCGGCACGGCCACCCTTATCCTCAGCTCCTCCATATCTGCGTCCAAGGTGTGGAGGGTCTGCGAAGTCGCAACGACGTGCGCCAGCGCCTTCTTCCTGCATCTTTCCATGTTCTCGAACAAATCGAGGACAACGGCTGTCTCCCTGAGCTTGTGTCCCTTCCCTCCAAGCACCGCCCAGAGCTCAGCAAGAATGTCTGCTTGTGCCGCCTTCAACCCAATGATCTCTCGGTGAGTTACCTCACGGAGGACCATCAGGTGGTCCATGGAGGTTTCCACCTCCCTACGAAGGCGGACCATGTGAATACCGATGTTATCCATCGAAAGGAGGAAAGTCTCGATCACGACCCCTTTGGCGCGATTACTGTTCGAGAGGAAAAATGGTATCACGCGAGCCGCAAGTGAAGGGGGAGCTTTGGATACTTCAATCGCTTGTAACGCATGCTCGTTTAAACTCGTGATCCTAGAGGAGGAGTTGAGATCAGAACATTTTGTGGAAGGGCATGATACGTACGAGTCAACTGCTTCTTGGACTTTCACTCCGAGGGAGTGCAAGCTTTGTCCAGCACCTCTCGCATCTTCCACAAACCTACTCAGCCTTTCGGCCACCTGATCCTTGCCGTTCAAATCCCTTACCCCCGCGAGGGCGGTCAAACCATTGCTGACCATCTCCGCTTTCTTTACCTCCAGCACGAACTCTCCGTAGCCAACGCTCTCATAGAGCAGCTGGTCAAAGGCCCTCGTCTGCAAATCGATGAGCTTGGGGTAATCAGCCCAACGGACCGGCCGTCCAGCACTGGTGTAAGTCGGGGGTCCCTTGGAGGTAATCGTCGAGAACAGAAACCACGCGACGGCGATTCCGAGCCCGACCGAGAAAAACCCGCGATCGAAATAGGAGGCGTTGGCCATGCGCCCGAAGGTCGAGGCGGTAGAGCCTTGGATGAGCCGCCACCACAGGCCACTCGTGGAACCGGGTTGCGGTGCGACGAACTCCATCTTCGAGTACCCCTCTCCTTGGACTGAAGCAGAGCTTGCAGGGGGATGCGAACGACAGACCTCTACATCCTCCCTTTCATCGTCCGAGTTGCTCTGTAACTCGTGTGAGGATCGGCGCCACAAATATGTTTCCAGTGTTTGGGTTCTGCCTCACCATGTAATTCGTGCCGTTCCCGGGGGCATAGCGAGACCCCGATCGGCGAGAGGGGTTCTGCTCTCTATCGTCTTGAGAGGTCATGAGCGTCAGGAGTGTGGCTGGAAGTGGAAGCGCTTGTGCCACGTTTTCAGCACCTCACTCTCAAGTAAGCGCCGATTTGATGTTGTGACTTTATGTCTCGGCAGGTAATTCTATTTAGCACGATTGATGGGGAATGCTGAATCCTAAACATGCATGATATCAGAACAGTTGTGAAGCCTTTTCTCCAGCGGGTCACCTCATTGGTAATAGTAGAGTTTGGCCTTGTTGGAGCGGTGATGTACAACAGATCTGGCCGGAAAGCCAAGGTTTCACCCACAGTCACAGTAGTACTTATGATAGTTGTAACAAATATATGGAGTTTCTTCAGGCGCATTTGTGCATTGACTCCATAGACCTTGTTATTCCCTGGCTGGCCAGGGGGGGACCACAAATGGGTCCTATGCCCATGTTATTCAATTACAAACTACTCCGGGGCCTTTGTATGTTGTTTTCAGCTTATGGTGGGTTCCCATGGGTGATCACGTGGCACCCCGGTTGATCAGCGGCCCCTGGGTGTTGCAAACATGGGAACCGTCCATCATATGTCACCCCTGGGCCTTCCCTCGCTTCCTCCTCCCATCAAAATATTCCGGGAGGATGATTGTGTGTGGGAACTGCCTCCCTCCAGTCCTCACCCCCTCCCAGTGTCACACATATGGATGTCCTGTCCATCATTTTGTAGCATTTTGACAATAATCCAACCAACTGTGTGTCTCTCCATTTCCTCCTCAAGCAAACCTCCATACACCAACAACCATACCCCTGCATCACCTCCAAACCATCCATTCCCTCACCAGTCCCTCAACCATCTCTCCACAAACACAGAGACCCAAGGAGTACTTCATAGAACATCATAGAACTCAATGGAACCTCATGGAACCTCATGGAACCTCATGGAACATTCTGGAAACTCATGGAACATTCCGGAAACCAATGGAAGCCCATGGAACATGATGGAAAGTGATGGAACCTCCTGGATGTCATGATTTTCGCCAGCTTTCCACCTTTTTCCTTCTAAGTCCCAAGTGCCCACTCTTTTAACTTTGCTCAACCACAACATGTTTCCACATTCCTTATCTTATCTTATCTCATGTCCCATTTCTTTCTTATCTTATCTTTTATCTTCTTCAGTCATTTCAGTCAAGCAGGTGAACTCAGTCATCTTGGATTACAAGGGCTAGAACCTTTGGCCCAAAGGAAGACATACAGAGGGACTATCTATTTTGGAGCAATGTCCAACTCCTCCCCTACCACGGAGTCTACCCAAGTCACCGCCATGGAGTTGACACTCTCCTGGACACTCTCCCAGGTCAACTCCGGCTCCAGGTTGATCATCTCCAGCAGTGTACCATCTGGCTTGGGGGACTGTCATGATTTTCGCCAGTTTTCCCTTCTTTTCTTTCTTTTCTTTCTAAGTCCCAAGCGCCCACTCATTCAACTTCGCTCAACCATGACATGTTTCCACATTCCTTATCTTATCTTATCTCATGTCCCATTTCTCTTATCTTATCTTTCATCTTCTTTCGGTCATTTCGGTTAGAAGGCGAACTCGGTCATCTCGGATTACTCGGGCTAGAGACTTTTGGCCCATGGGAAGACGAACACAGGACTATCTACTGTGGAGCAATGTCCAACTG
>Ga0307516_10003628_pt1 | contig 19626 bp, 26 predicted proteins | sample 19_EM_MG_FD_203310 | JGI IMG/M metagenome (GOLD analysis project Ga0307516, IMG submission 203310) | Populus trichocarpa ectomycorrhiza microbial communities from riparian zone in the Pacific Northwest, United States - 19_EM | ecosystem: Host-associated > Plants > Roots > Unclassified | place...
TAAATAACAACCAACCCCCCACCAAACACAAAAAAAAAAAAAAAAAAAAAAAAAAAAAAAACAACCCCCCCCCCCCCCCCCCCCCCAAAAAAAAAAAAAAAAAAAAAAAAAAAGAATCTCGGCAAAAACTTTTGGTGATCGAAATGCAATATATATGTGAAGAGACGATGAAGAAAACTTTTTTTTACCCTTTCCCCTTTCCAGTCCAACCCAGACAAAAGAAAAGAAAAAAAAAGGAGCTCAGTACGCAAATACCGAGCAAGACGGAACGGAAGCCAAAAGGGTATCGCTCTTCAAGAACCGTGTGCAGATGACTAGAAATGAAAGAGAAACCAAAAAAAAAAACGCCCTCTCTCCCCACAGCCGCCCCTCCACGCACACACAAAAAAAAGCAGAGATAGAAGTAGTAAAGAAATGAAGACAAAAAAAAAAAAAAGGCAGAACCCTTTTCTGTCGATAATAGTACAGTGAAGCTTCTGTCCACGTGGTCCTACGGAGCCCCATCTGACCCGCAGCGACGGCGACGGGGAGACTCCCAATTAACCGAATAGAAAAGAAATAACGCGGCGGGCTATGGGGGGGATTATGTCTTGCTCGGCTCCCATAGGCTTGCGTCGAATCCGAGGCGCGCTCCCGTAAATCCAATCCAGATGAAGCAACCAGTCAACCCGAAACTCCATACACCGAATGCATCACCCCCCCACGCCACTCCACACCCACCGGATGCCGCTCGGAAACTCGATAATCGTTCGCAACACGTCTTTTCTCTCCCACTCACGCTGCGAGGACGTTGATCTTCAACGGCCGCCAGCGGGCGCCGATGACGCGGCACTCGCTGCAGACGCCACGCTTCGCGTTGTCGATGGCGCACGGCTCGCAGAAGCCGGACACGCACTCGGTGCACACGAACGCTCGGTTGAGACCGACGAGCGAGCGGCACTCGGTGCACTCGACCTTGGGGCCGCACTGGTTGCCCTCGGAGCTCGCTTCCGACATGCCCGACGGCGTGTTCGGGCAGATGCTCGGCAGCGTCTGCACCGTCTGCGGCGGCGAGAGCGGCATCTCGACGACGGCGCGGGTGGTGGCCGCCTCGATCAGCTCGTCCCAGCGGCTGGGGAAGGACGACGTCGACGCGGTCGAGTCGAGAGTGCTCTGGCGCTTGCGCTTCTGCGACTTTGGCTTCTGGCCGCGCGGCCGCGACGTGGGCAGGGCGTGGTGGTGGTGGTGGTGGTGCATGTGCGCGTAGGGCGGGAAGTGCGGGTACGGGTTGGAGTACTCCTCGTCTTCGGTCTCGGTCTCGGTGTGGCCGCGGAGCACGTCGTCGTCGAGCTCGTGCTCGCGGTCCATGTCGTCGTCCTCGGTGTGCGACGGATAGTCGTAGGCGGGGAACCGCGCGGCAAAGGCGGCCGCGACCGACAGCGACGGAAGGTTGGGGGCCTCCGAGTCGGTGGCCGAGGACGGCGGAGAGAAGTCGTGGTAGTGGTCATCGTCCATCGACTTGGACACTGAGCGCGGGGGGGAGGGAGGAGGAGCCGTTAGTCCGGACTCGGCCGTGGGAAGGACACTAGCGAGGGTTGGGCAGCCGATTGGAGGAGCGGGCTTGGGATGATGGAGAGTTTGGGGACAGGCACCAGGCACAAGACCACACACCGTACACCGTACAGGACACCAGACACGGCGGCTCTCCCCTACAGTCTAGTCTGTTCTCCAACGATGCTGGGTACGGGACACATGCACGCAGCAGCTGAAGGATCGACCGAGTTCGGAGACCATTCATTCCTTCCGGTCGACTCGACCTCGGAGCCATTGTGCGCCGTCGGGAATAAGGGGCAGACGGGGCAAGATTGGGGATGCGGGGCAAGTGGAGGAGGGGATGTTGCGCGCGTTGCGGCATAGCATGGCGAACTTACGATTTGAAGGTTTCCGCGAAACGGTGGGTTTCCGCATCTGCTGGACGGGAAGGTGGTGCATGATGGCATTGGCGACGTGCATCCCGGTGGTGGTCTGCCTGGGCACGAGGCCGACCATCTTCGCGAACGTTTCCGGGCTCGCCGGGAGCTTCGGGATCCAGTTGTCGGGGTGGGCGCGGCGGATGTGTTCGCAGATGGAGCGGTAGGCAAAGTTCTGGACGAACGGGGCACGTCAGTCGCTGGCCGCTACCTGTTCCGATCGGCAAGCCGGGGGGGGGGGGCACTCACACCGACGCACTTCTTGCGACAGGGCGACCCGTCGATGTTGAAGAGCGGACACACGACCTCGCCGACGATGCCGCCCTGCGGGTGCGGACTGGCGGACGAGAAGCTCTTTGCCAGCGTGGCCGGGTTCTTTGAGGCGAAGGGCGATTTCGTCATTGGCGGCATGGTTCGAGGATGATGCTGTGTTGTTGTCGATGCGGAGACGGTGGCAGCGGCGACGGATGCCGGGGAGAGGCGACGATCCAGCAACAACACAGGCTGGGGGAGCGAGAGTCGGCAGACAGTTTGTCGACTTTGGGCGGGGGAGCGATTATTTATTTTCTATTTTTTTTATTTTTCTTTCTCTCTTTCCTCGGAGTCGGGGGATGGGATTGAGGTGAGTGGGAGAGAGATGGAGAGGTGGAGAGATGGAGAGAGGTGGAGAGATGGAGAGAGATGGAGAGAGATGGAGCGAGAGAGATGGAGAGATGGCGGGAGCGAGTGATTAAGGTATAAGGTATTTCTAGATATGCGGGAGACGGGTGATGCAGATATGGGGGGCGAGAGGCTTTTCCGATTAGGTAGGCAGGAAGGGAGGGATTTTGTATGTAGGCGGAAGAAGAGTCTGTCGAGGGACCTCGGGCAGGGTAGGTGAGTTAAGTTAAGTATACAGACTCTAACCTGGGGTGGGCCAGATCAAACGCAGCACGGAGAATGAGGGGAAAGGAGAGACAGCCGACAGAGAGCTCTGGCGGCCGGGGGAGAGGAGCGCAGGGCGGCGAGCAGTAGACAGTCCAGTCCAGTCAGTCCATCATAAACGGCAGAGCTATGAAGGATGCAAGTACTGTACCAGCAGCAAAAAGCAGAAGAAAAAAGAAAAAGGAAAAAAGAAAGGAAAAGGGAAGGCAAAAAAGACGTTACCCGTCGGAGAAGACGACAGTGTGACGGCGGTCGTATGTATGTATGTATGTATCTAGGGGATAGGAAGGAGGACAAGCAGCAGAAGGATGTGTAAGAAGAAGAAAAAAAAAGAAAGCCAGATATGTAATAAAAGCCATCGGTGATGTCTATCGGCAGACGGAGGCATCCGTTAGCACGACTCTAATGCGGTTGCGTCTTGCGATACGACATGATGGGGCGATAGCATAGAACAGATACCTAGCTAGTAGCATAGATATCTGCACACATAGACAGACAGACGGAGCTCGCGCAAGCTGTCGACCTCCAGGGTCCGCAGCAACAGCTCGGGGCAGGGAAGGAAAAGGCGAGCTTCCGCCAATCACGTCCAGGCGTCAGCACGTTACGGAGAAGAAGAAAAAAGAAGAGAAGAAAAAAAGAAAAGAAAAAAATAACATATAGATGATCTATTATTCTGCTGCTCGCTGCCCGCCATCTCGATCGCTGCTGCTGCCACTCCGCCATCCGTGGGTGCGTGCAGACCGCATTGAGGCGCCGGTGCAGACCCCCTTGAGGCGCCGGTGGATGCTGGACGGAGAGGAGAAACCGCTCCGGCTTGGCTGGCGTGCGGAGCAGGAGCGCCCACTGGCGCATGAAGAGCAAGCAATCGGCAGTTGCGTGCGCTGCCGACAGCCATCTCGCCCCTCCGCATCCGCACGGGGGGGGGGATCGTTTGCATGTACTCCACCTACACACAGAGACTACACGATATCAGCGACGGATAGTTCTGCATGCTGGGGAAACTGAAAACCGAGGAGGAGAGGGCGCGTCCGTCATCCCAGCGGGCGGGGTGCGACTTACAGCGCGCGACAGAGATTGTCGGGACGATCATCAATGGCGATGGCGATTATGATGGTGGTGGTGGTGATGATGATGACGGTGGTGATGGTGGTGATGGTGGTGACGACGGCGGCGACAGTGATGGCAGCCACAGCGCGCTGCACCGCACTTCCGTCGACAAGGCCCTGGCCGCGGTGGCGACTGACGACGCGCCGTCGAGGCTGCCCTTTTCGTTCGGACGTCGACGGACGGAGGAGACGCGGCGATCACGATCGCGGACTGCGTTCTCAATCATCGCACGAGCAGCAGCATCGTCGCCGCGGACACAGCCGCACAGCCATTGCTCCTGCCGCGTCGGTCAAAGTCGTGCTCGTCTTTCCTTTTTTCTTTTTCTTTTTCTTTTTCTTTTTCTTTTTTTTTCTTTTTCTTTCTTTCTTTTCGTCATCCCTGGTTCCGTCTCGTGTGTGTGTGTGTTTGTTCGCTGCTAGCCGAGCAGGGATTTGCTGCTCCTCGTTTGGCGTGTCCGGAGCAAAAATTCTCTTTGAGCGAACCCCCCTCCCCCCGAAAAGGAGGAAGGAGAAGAAGAAAAGAAGAAAAGAAGAAAAAAAGAAAAAAAGAAAAAAAAAGAAAAAAAAAAGAAAAAGAAGTCAATCTCCCAACCCGCAGCAATTTGGTCTCGCCTCCACTTCTCAGTGCTGCTCTTCTTGGCGAGAGAAGAGAGCTTCCCCGTCGCAAGAGCTCTCTCTCTCTCTCTCTCTCCTCTGCAAGTTTTTGCTTCACGAGCACGGAACACGGATGAAGGGAAGAAACAAAAAAAAAAAAAAAAACCATCGGGGCTCCATGCCTTTCCCCTCTCTCCTCCTGCTGGTGCGGAAGATCCACGACGACGCTGATGAAGAGAAAAAAGAGAAGGAAAAAAAGAAAAAAGAAAAAAGCTGAGCTGAGCTGAGCTGCATCCAGAAGAAAGAGCTCCATGTCGGACGGGGAGGGGGGGGGGGGAGATTATCGACCTGCATGCATAGATAGATAGCGACAGCCCTTCTATGTAGAGTAACTAACCGCCCGACCTTGTCACACTCGACTCTGCATCTCTACATATGTAATGTGTCTCTACATATGTAATGTGTCTCTACATATGTATGTAATGTGTGTATGTAGAGTACGCTGTCGAACACGACCGACTCCCTTTTTTTTTTTTCTTTTTTTTTTTTTCTTCTTTTCCTTTTTTTCTTCTTTTCCTTTTTTTCTTTGCTTCTGATTCCGATTGTGAGCATTAGATATGTATCAAAGTCCCAGTCCTCTGGAATATCGCAGAGTCCCACGACAGGGTCGTCTTTCACGAACGATGCGATCCGTCGGTCTTCCGCGTGCAGCTGCCGCATCGGGTCTAGTCGCGGTGTCGCGCGAAGCCTTTTTTTTTTTTCTTTTCTTCTTCTTCTTCTTCTTCTTTTCTTCTTTTCGCTCCCTGTGTAGATATTCTTCGTTGTGTATGATGTGTATGCACGCATTCTCTTCGGAGCTGGCATGAGCTTTCTCTGCCGGCTCGAAGCGTCGCAAATGGCCTTCCTGCGATTGGCGCGGCGGGACGCGACTCGGACTCGACTGGGCTGGGCCCCACCGCGCACGACCGCTGCAAGACATCCAGACGAACAGAGAGAGAGACATTTCATCGGCCGGGAATCCCTGCGCTCGCCATCTGCTAGCTATCTACACATCTTTCTATCTGTGTATCATACGACATCGGTGGAGGCCGGCCGTGCTCGCGCTCGCGCAGCAAGGCGTCAGGACGCGGCGCGGGTGCGAGCGGAGCAGCGGCGGCGGCAGCGGACGGCGTTCGCTCCTCCCCTCCCCTCCAGCTCGCGCAAAGACGACGACGGCGAGCTGTAGGACATATCTAGCTACGGCAGGAGCGGGATCTCGGGCGCCGCGTCGGGCTTCCCGATGCAGCACATCCAACGAGCTAGGTAGGCATGTAGAGTATCTAGCCACCACTCTAAGCAGATACATACTCTACATACACACAAGATATATATACGACATATCTATCTATCTACTCTATACTGCCGTCGATGCGGGGGGGGGGGGTTTGGCTTTGTTTTTCTGTACTTCCCGCTCCGCTCACTCGACTTTCGCGACGCCCTCGCCCGCCCGCGCGTGACCGCTCTCCTTTTTCCCGCGGGAACCCCCCCCTCCTCCTCCCTTCATCTCGCTTACCCAGCGACCTGCCGTTCGCCAGCTGATCGTCGGCCCAGCGCGCATCGCTCGGACATCCGTAGTCTATTTGGGGGGTGGGGGGGGGGAGCTTGGATTCAATTTAATCTCCGCCCCCCCCCCCCACCCGGTGTGTCTTTTGCCGCCGACGCCCATGCAATAGCGCCCCGTCCTTTCTCGTCGGGCTTGCTTACTATATACACACACTAACTATACTCGCCGTGCGGAGTAGAGTGCATACATGCATTCATACGTACATACATACATACACACTCGTTTCTATCTATCCATCGAAGACGGAAAGAAAGAACGAAAGAAAGAAGAAAGGAGAACCCCGAACCCGCGTCAGGAAGAAGAAAAAGAAGAAGAAAAAGAAGAAAAAAAAGGAAGGAAAGAAAGAAAGAAAAGCGGCGTGGCGGCAGGCCCGGAGAATCGATGTCGCGGGTGTGCGGGCGAAAAAGAAAAAAAATAAAAATACACAACTAGCCGGCAACCCGAAGCGACGCTGCAGCACGGGCCATCACTCGCGCTCCGGCCATCTGCGCCATCCAGGATCGTCCACGCGCGAGAGTGAGAATCCGTGATGCCGCTCCCCGGGCGAACGGAATGCTGCGCTTTTGGAACTCGTTTCGGCCCGCACACACACCCATACACTGGGGTGCTCAAAGCAGCACCCCACACTGCACGCCTCCGGCTCTGGATGGGTGGATGGATGGATGGATGGATGGCTCGACAATGACACCCCCACTCTTGGACATGCACGATCGTGTATCTCAATTCATTTCGACTCAGTTCGGTTCCTCATTTCAGTTCCGTCCCGTCGTCACCGTCCTCAGCCGACAATCCACCTCAGCAGCTTCCCCACGTCCCATGTCATGTCCCACACATCTAGTAATCGCATCTTGCATCCCGCATCCCGCCCCCCCCCCCTACCCGCTCTATGTATAGTACTCTACCTCCCACACACCGTACACCATTACCTCCCCCCCCCGGGACAGGAAAACGGCCTGCACGGGGATAGCAGGATAAAAAAAACTCCAGCCCCATCAGAAAGAGAAAGAAAAAAAAATCCATCCGTGCGTGTGCTTTCAAGTCGTAAAGAGGGAACAAAAGAAAAACCGAAAGGGAATGGCAGAAAAGAGAATAGGAAAGAAAAAGAAAAGATGCCGTGAATCAAAGTGCTCGTCCAATATCGTAAACCCATTCCAAACCGGCGCTGAAAGCAGGACATCGACAAATGAAGAAGAAAAGAAAGAAAGAAAGAAAGAAAGAAAGAACGAAAGAAAGAAGAAAGAAAGAAAGAAAGAAAGAAAGAAAGAAAAAAGAAAGATGGCCTCGATTCCTCCTCCTCCTCCTCCTTCCTTCAGTTCGTCCAGGCGGTGCATCCGCGCCCATCAAGTCACAGTGTTGGCACTCGAGACACTCCGCAGCAACCGCGAACCATTACTCGAATGCAGACAGCCCCTCCGTTCCCTCAATACGGCCCTCCCCCCAGCAACGCCCTCCGCTGCTCGGCCGCGGTGCCGCCGGTGAGTCCGGGCGAGCACCGTCCCGAGGTCCTATTGCCGTTCATGATCCTGCCGATCACCTTCCGCTTTCCCTCCCTGTCGAAGACGGCCGGCGCCTCTTCGAGCGACGAGCCGGGGGAGACGGCGCCACCCCGGTACCGATGGCTACTACTACTTCTCGACGACGACTTGACGCGCTCCGCCGAGTACGCCGGGCTCGGCGGCCGGTTGCTGGTCGGCCGCACGCGCTGCTCCGGCGACGACTTGCCGCTGCGGTGGGCCGTGGAGCGCTCTCCGCCGCTATTGTGAACCGGGGAATGTCTTCTCATCGGAGGCGGTGGTCGTCGACCTGGCGGAGGCGGCCGCACTCCGTGTCCGCCCATTCGGCCGCCGGCTTCCAGAATGCATGCTATATCCCACGGGATGTTCCCCTTCGGGGAAGCGGCCGTGGTGGCCGGGCGCGATTGCCACTTCTCAGCCGCCGCCTTCTCCAACACTTGCTCAAATGTGGCTCCGGCCGCGAATTCCGATCTGCACATCGAGCAGAATCGGAGCGCACAGTACGAACAGGACCATCGCTCGCTGGGCGCATCGGTCTGGCAGACCATGCAGACGATACGATGGTGCAGGTTCGGCGAAACGACGGTCTGGCGGTGGGAGATTTCGCAACTCAGCTGGAGCCGGCTCAGCGTGCTCATGTAGTTGGTTGGAGGCAACATCACCGGGGTTGGAAGGGACCGCCGGGGGCTATCGTCAGCGCTGGTGTCCGACTGGCGTCTCTCCTCGTCGCTCATTGCAGGGGTCTGGGCCTCGGACTCGGCGTTCGTCGGCGGTCGGTTTTCTGGCCTGCTGCGACGAGGCGCGTGCGGCTGGTCTGGGCTCGGGCCCGAAGTCGGGCGTCTCATCTGCTCCGGTGGGGGGCGGCGCCTCGACTGTCTCCGCTCGCCATGACTGCCGGACTTCCGGCTCCTTGATCTCTGTGGGTCCATATCGTGCATCCGCGGGTCCAGGTCGTGCATCGACGCCTCCTGCGTGAGACGAGCCATTGCCGGTGATTCCGCCGCCATGTTCCGGGTTGCAGCACCAGCCGGCGGTTCGACAGGGTATTCTGGTGACGACCTTCGGCTCGGACCAGCACTCTCCTGGGCTGTAGCACCATTCGAGTGAGCAACCGGGTATACCGGCGACGACCTCTGACTCGGACCAGCGCTCCTGTGGCTGTCCACGTCCTTCCCGCTGTCCTTGTTGCTCTGGTCAGAGGACTTTCTGACGATCTTCCTGTCCATGATGCTCCCTTCCGTAGGGTGCTGCCGTGGTACCGGTGGTCGTGACTGCGGCGGTCCCGCCTCTGCCATCCTCGATGCGGTCGTCCGCAAGCCCGACGTGCGGCCAGCACCGGATATGCTTGGGCCCGGAGCCGCAGCAACAGACGACATCGAAGTCGGTGCAGTGCCTACGGGAGGAAAAGCGCTGTCCACCCTTGTAGGGAAGAAGTTCTCGGTCCTCGCCGCAGCAGCCGCATTCGGCCGCGGTGCCGCCAGCCCGACGGAGGCCTTCGCCACCTGCGTTGGTGCCGCCCGAGGGGGAGCAGCGGCCTGCAGGGAGGGGAACATGTTGCTTACTGCGGGGTGTGCGGTCTCCGTGCTCTTCTTCTCCATCAGCTCGACGGCATCCCTCAACAGGGTCCCATGACTCCGACTACACTCGGCCGGATCGACCACGCCCTTCGCTCTGCCGGCGGCAGGCTCTGCCGGAGACTCGCCGGAATGAGCGGCCGCCTTGGCCGGGTCTGTGAACGCAAGAAAGGCATATCCTTCTCGTTGCAAGTGCCTTCTGAGCTCATCATCGATATCAGTGGAGGGCTTCTTGGTCACCCTTCTCGGCTTCGGGGTCGCGGCACGTCTGGGTGCTTCCTCGACCGGCGGCGGAGTCGGGGGAGCCAGTCCCTGCAAGGGAGGGAGCGTGGGCGGGCCCTGCTGCTGCGGGGCGGGCCCGGTGGTCTTGCTCTTCTTCCTGAAGAGGCTGAAGCGGCCCTTGCTGGCGGAGGCATTCTCGTTGGCACCGACAGGAGCGGTCATGGTGATGTCGGCGTTGCTGTTTTCTCCGTCACCGGCGAAGAAGGTCGGCATGGCGGTTGATACTGCTCCTTTTGCGGTAGCTTTCTCGGCCCAACGAAGCCGGATAGCCTGACTGCAACGGAGCTTGAGCTTCCTGAGGAACCGAATAGCTGGTGATTTTTATTTTTTATTTTTGGGGGGGGGGGGGCGTGTGTGTGCGTGATCTTCCCTTCTTATGATCGACCGGGAGGGGGAGGGGGGACTTTTCTAGTCGATGTCAACGGGGGGTGTTTTGCATTAATTGACAAGAAGTAAGATTTAGGTTTATTCTGGAGGAACGAGCGAGTGAGACCGGCGGGGAAGAGATAGAGGGAGTGCTTGCAGCGAGTGTTTCGGAGTATACGAAGCGAGGGCGGCGGTCGAATCGACGGAAACGAGGGTGTGGCTCACGGCGGAGATGGTGGTGGTGATGAATGCAGCGGGGAGTAGTTGATTGGGGGTTATCAGATGTGGGCGCGGAAGAAGGTAGTGTCGAGCAGCAGCTGGGATTCCGGTAGTCGAGCAGCTTCGAGCGCGGGCGTACGTATAGCTAGAGGTTTGTGTAACAGCCGTAGACCGTCGAGCCAGAAGGGATGACGGCGGACAGCAGCGGGCGTGTAGCGTGGTTGCAGCGGGCTGTTTGCGGAGCGACAACGAAGAGGCAGCAGCAGAAGAACCGAATCGAAAGGAAGCGGACGGGGGGAGTCGTTTCTTCTTCTATCGCCAGGGAGCGGAAGGTGGAATTGAGCAGGATATAGATAGCTAGCTGTGTAGGATAAGTGGGGAGGGACGTGCGAGAGAGGGCGAGATAAAGACGAGAGACAACAACAAAAACACAACACGGGTGAGACGCTGCGGGTGGAGATTACTCCAGTTCGCGATGGACAGGGAGGGATGGGCGGTGGGCGAGAGACACGGCACGGGAGTCGATTGGGGGGGAGGCAGCCGGAGAATGGCGAGCAAGCGGCCCTCTCGCTTTCTCGCCCTCGCCGCCCGCATATCTACAGAGCCATATGCCCTCACCGCCGTCAACGCACCCCACGAACCGAGTCCCAGCACGGGGGGCCAACAGCCCCCAATTGCACGCTTGCAGACGGCGCTGCGTCGCGATCGGCCTCCCAGCAAGTCATCGCGCGGCTTCCTTTTCCTTTTCCTTTTCCGTTTCCACTTTCTCCTCTTCTTCCGCTTCCACTTGCGCTTCCAACCCGAACAGCGTGCCAGACATCGCTGTCTCAGGCGCGGGCTAAACCGTGCAGGTCTGGTACGTATCTATCTGCACTACCTAGTTATCTTGCCTACCTACCTCATACACTGCTCGACTAACCGGGCCCTGCACAACGTCAGTCGGTTCTTCTCGAGCGAGTCCGGCCGGAGACTACTTCCATCCATGCTATAGCGACGTGAACCACGATCTCGTTCCCTGCAGAATACCTACCATCGCCACCACCATCACCGCCGCCAGAAACACGTTCCCCGCGGCGGGCGAACATGAATGCTGAACACAATGGTACCAATCGCACAACTTGACACTTCAGCGGTGTGTTTTCGTTGCGTTGCTAACACGTCCAGCAGATGTCCAACCCCACTCCCTCCACCGCATCCGCGACGGTTCGAAACACCGGCCGGGACGGTGAAGACGCATTTGCAAGAACAGCCACGTCAACGCACCAGATCAGTGGCTCGGCAATGTCCTGGTGGTCCGTCGAGATCTCGGTGTCTATGTCCGCAAGTGGGATGCTGGCTGGATGGTTGGCTCACCAGCGCAGTGTCGCCAGCCGCAGCGTACATACACCTGAGCGCGACTCCGCGCAGTCCGCCTCTTTGCCAATCGCGCTCCCTTCCCATCATCCAGTGTGCGTCCCGAGGGGGGCTCCATGTCCGGTGGAAGATGCCGAGGTGGCGACCCAGTGAGGCGGTGCAGTGTCAATCCCGAGATCGCATCTCGTTCGCCATCCTCCCAACGCGGATGTGGATGTTTTTCCACACCCCTCCGCCAGGATTCCCCGCAGTCTATCCGCTTCCCAATTCGCTACATATATATACACTTTCTGTCTGCTTCCGCCGTCTCTCGCGCGCGATGACGGCAAGTCTGCACTCTCGTTCCGTGTTTGTGGATCAGCCACCGGGATATGGCCCCCACCCACCGCCGCCCCCAACTATGTAATCTCCCAGCTGCAACCGACTGGGGTGGATGTCACACGTCGGCGCACCAGAGACGAGAGATGGCGAAAGACCTCTCAATTCGAAAATCTCGCCTTCGTATGTATCGAAACACAGATGCTCCAGGGAATGCGTCGTTAGCCGGCATCGCACAGCAGATTCACTCTCACGCTCTTGGCGCTGGCTCAGGGGGGGGAGCACAGCAAGGACGCTACCTGCCGTTCCGCTGATGATAAATAGTATGGTGATGGTGATGGGCATTTCGCGGCGCACGTTGCTTGTGAGTGGAGGTGGTTCGAGCCGCATGTACCTCAGTACTTGTACAAGTGGGGGGCGAGCACCAACCCACGATCGCGGTGACTTCCGACCGGCGAATAGCAGGTAGGTGCTCTACTTGCGAGATCGGTCCGAGTCGGCAGCTAACGGTGACGATAGATACCTCCAGAGGAAAGGAAGGGAAAGAGAAAGAGAAAAGGAATGCTGTATGCAGTGGAGTGGAGTGACTCGGGCTACATACATACATGGGCGCAACCGCATAAGTACATACCGACTCGTGTCCAATGAAGTTCCGACGATTTGCCCCCGCCACTCGATGCGGAGGTGCGAGCGCGATCTGCGGAGAGTAGTATCATCGCAGCTCCATCCAACGCGGTTGGGTTCTCTTTCTTTCTCCGTGAAGAGTATCCCCATCCAACGCTGTTTTTTTCATTCTTCCGTTCGTTCCGTCAACACAGTTGCTTACTCGCCACATCGCACACGTCCGCCAAGAATAGGCCGACGAAAGAAACCACGTCGCGTCGCAACTCGAGCTGCGATTCGCCCCAGGAGTCGAGAGAGTTGCCGTTCCGCACAACCGGCGAGAAAAATGAAAGAAAACAAACCACGTCGCAGTCAGTTGCATGAATCGACATGAATTGACTTCGCTCCGAACCGGACATCCCCGCTGCCCTCGGTCCCCCCTCCCCCCACACAGTGCCGCAACTACTCGCCCTATCAGCGACGGGAAAAGAGAACAGATGGGCGGCTCGAAATCTATTTATTTTTTCTCCCGCGATCGTCAAGCCACCCCATTGATGGTTGCAGTCCAATCGCACGAGTCCTGCTGCAAGAGAAACGAAGAGCGCACAACATCTGCAGGAAGGGCAGGGGCACAGCCACAACGCCACACCGTGCCGAGGAGTTTATGCCGTTGCCCCCGACCTGGAACCCAGTTTGACGTAGGACAGCGCCCGCCCCCGATGCCCGTAAGATCTGCGCGACCGCGTGGCCGGAGATCACAGCACTGCACATACATACATATGTGGCCACAAATAGCCGTGGCGGCGGTGGCGGCGGCAGTTCGGTACGGCACTCGGGTGCCGAGTCGTCGTGCCGAGTCGCGGTGCCACAACGGGCGGTGGGGCTATCTATCTATTCTTGTCCTGTTGGCTGGCTGTTTTTTCCCATACATCCATATGTATGGTCGGCGTCGTGACCTTCTGCGAAACAGCCACAGAGACGTTGCTTTAGGCGTTACGCTGCCACTGCGTCTTCCGCACACAGCCAACCAGGACGTGGTTTCGTTTGGCGGAACAACGCAAGCTTGCACGCTTCGCAGCGAGTCGAGTGAGACATCATGCATGCATGGTGCCACGCGTGTTACTGCCACATATAGTTACGTGCGCAAACAACAGGGTATGTACATACATAGCAAAAGAGTGAGCCGACTCCATCAATGCAGTCCGATGGAGCGTTAGGACCTCCAATACCCGCCCGCCCGCCCGCCCGCACTAGATACTGCACCGCGGGCAGCAGGAGAGGGTGGTTTTTTCTTCTCTTTTTTTTTAAAAAAAATAAAATCAAAAATGATGCGGGCACTGTTATCTCCGGCGGAGCGCGTGTAGGAAGCACGGGCAGGCTTGTCTAAGCTACTTACATGCATGCATACATACCTATCTACTTCTTTCCGACTTTATCTATGGAACACACCGTACATCATTGCACTAGGCGGTACGTATATACTGTACATACCTACCGCCCACGGCCGGCTGAGGGGAAGCACGGGAGAAAGAAAGACCCGAGACTGGCTGGCTGCTGTGTCACCTCGGAAGCTTAGAGTAACTATTGGGTGCGGGGATCTCGGAGAAAAAATAATCTCAGATAATACTAATAATAATCGATCGTTGAGCTGAAAAGAAGGGAAAAAAAAGAAAAAAAAGAAGAAAAACCAAAAATGATCAAAAAAGGGATCCATCAGAGTAGGGAAGAGATAGCTACTTACCTATGTATGTACTCTAGACAGCTGCCGGCCAACCAGCGCACCCTGTGACGTGAGGGCTGGCTCGGTTTCACCTGCTGGCTGGCTGGCTGGCTGGCCGGCCGGCCGGCCTTACTCTCTCCCTTGCACGCGGAGCAGGAATATGGCCAGCCCGCCGAGAACGGAACGGAAGAGACGAGAAATCGGCCGAGGCAGGCGTGGGGGCGGCTGTCGATTATGCGGCGGATCCCCATCGGGAGGAGCGAAGTCGTAGTCCAAGCACGGATAGCGGTGGAGAGTCGTGGCTCACGCAGGCGGGTTAGTACGCACTTCCCCCGCTGCGGCGGGGAGAGAGGACGGGACGGAACTGGTAGGGGGGGCGGTGGATGGGACACGGATGGGAGTGCGGAGGGAGTGATGGGCGGTGCGTGGGCCCAGCGCGGGGACAGGCGCTTGCAATTCGGACGCGCTCGTCGGCGCCTGTAGCTCCGTTGCGGTGCGGCCGACAGTGCCAGATACGCACCACAACAGGAGCCCCCCTCACCAAAAGGAGGAGTCTATGCGGGAGGGCGAGTATTGCCGCCGCGAGCTGGTACTTCCTGCGCGCCCGCGTTCGTACGCCTGACGCCGTGCATGGACGAGCCCGATCCGCACCAGTGCCGGTGGGAAGGCTCGAGTCGACGCCTCAATGAGGTGGTCATCTTCTCCCGCCGTCGAACCGCTCGGCGAGGATTGCGTGCCCGCATAGGCGGGGGGAAGGGACTACGACTGCGCCCCCCTCCCCCCCCTCCCCCGGAGTCAGCCCTGTTCTTGGATCATCCGGTCTTATGCGTGCGGAGTGATGTCGTGTTTGCGCTGCTTAGGGCCCGTTGGGATAGGCGCAATTCTCAGTTCCAGTTTTTAGAGGCAAATTCAGTTCCTCGCCGGGGACACCGAATACTGCTCAGTTTCGGTTTCCAGAAACCCCTGAGGTGAACAGAGTGTTTGGCAGTTCTCAGTACACTCAGCCACAATCCGAATAAATGGTAGGCTTCACCAGAACTCGTAATAATAGACACTTGGTAGCCCTCGCTTTTTCCTCTTCCGCATTTCTCAGCCCAGAGCCCAGTACCAACACCACTAGCAACTGCACTGTACAGAACACCAGCTCGCGGGGGGAATATATCGTCATGGTTGGTGGCATTTTCATCGCCGGAAAGGGAGTCCATGAAGTTGAAATGCGGTACTGACCTCCAGAGGTCAGCTCCCGTTTCATCGCCGGAGGAGTACCGTTTCGAGAGAAAAAACCGACAGTTTTCGCTATAGCTGAGCGTTCCCAAACGGGCCCTTAGAGTTCTTCGGGTTTCTCGGTCAAGTTCTGAGCGGCGTGATATCGATATCTATCGCCTGATCGTGTGGAGGAATAACGAGTCTTACTAAGCACAACAGACGGGGTTTTTTAGGTTCGCAGGCGGAGTGATACCTTGTGAACGTTCGAAGGAACAGCTACTTAGATACAGCAGCGAAAAAACAACAACCGGGAGATTGAAGCGATCCTCTCAACCGGATCGATATGCTGTTCTCTGGCGTTGATAACCCAACTCCTGCCGTGGAGATACGGAATGACATGTCCGTCGGATTGATACGGGTGTCAATTTTACCTCCGTTTTGTTCCTGTCATCTGCTGCACATAAATTGGCTCTCTGCATGCTCTATTGCTTCGCAGCTGCATCTACTCTCCTGGCTTCTGACTGGTGGGCGGCAACAGCTGCGACGAGTACGCGCGGGCAGGCGCTGGCATCCGTCGCGGTTCTCGCTTCCTGCGGCTTCGACAGTTCTCCGTCTGCACTTCGCGGTTGGCAACTCGAAACGGACGCAAGGTTACATCAGGGACCATCACTCGCCGACACGACCGGGCGCGGGTCAACTTGAATAGCCCAGCTGGCGAAGCGATGCGGCCCGAAGCTTTTCTCTTCCGAAACGGGCTCATTCAAGAGGGCAGGGCTCGAGCTTTTTGTATGTCGCTTGACTAGCCAGCCTACATAGATGTTATGTACTCTATATTGCGACGCCTCAACAGTGGTGCGCTAGTTGAGCCGCAAAAATTCCCAACCCTCTCCCCCTTCCGTTGCACCGACTTACATCACCTTCCTTCATCACACTTCCTTGCCCCCACAACCACACCACCACATCCACAACCCCACAACTAACACTGCATCCTCAACCACAACCACAACCACAACCACACAACCACCACTACATCCACTGCATCCACAACCACACAACCGCCACTACATCTACATCACCTACATCTCGTCTCTCGTCGGCGATACTCTGTTCCGTCTCCTCTACTCCTCCTCCTCGCATCTCGAAAGAAGAATTTCCGCCACCGAAATAACTACCACTACTACTTCCCGAGATTCATAACTCCGCTTTGCTGTTCTCGTACCACATCACACATCACACCCCCCCCCCCCCCGGCCGTGAGCGACGTCATACATCCCTCTGCCGAGGTTGATACTTCTTCGGGTGACGCGCTCATCAGTGTTGGTACGTTGCGACTTCCTCCGTCTGTCTGCTCTTCTCGTTCGTGGGCACATGTCGCGTGAGCGATGGGCGATGGACGACGTGGTGTATCCGGTGCGGATAATCCGTCGCTGTGAATTACCACTTCGACCCACCATCCGCCCTCACCAACAACCCTTCAACCACAACTCTTCCACTTATCCACTTTTCCACTTTTCCACTTCTCCCCACTACTACTCTTGCGCTGCTCTCCCTCAACAACCCCTCGACGACAGCACAACGCGAGCTGACTTCGCTCTCGTACAGCGTAACAAAAAAAAAACCCCCAAATAACACGAACAAAAACCGCACACGCATCGCCGGTCGGTAACGATACTATCATTCTCAATATGTCGACCTCTCTTTCCTCAAGGATCAGCAGCGGCGGCATTAAGAAGCGGAGCAGTGGTGGTGGCCGCGCTCGCGTCGACAGAGACGGCGATTTAGACATGGATGCCTCTGGAGGAGCTCGAGGAGTTGGGGGTGGCAGGGGTGGTCGTGGCGGCAGACGCGGAGGGCGTAATGTCAACATCAACGGTGCTCCCAGAGGCCAAGCCGCCGACCGTACGGGGAGCGGAAGTGGTGCGGGCAGGGGCGGTCGGATCTCGTCGAGGAATCCTGTCGGAACCAGACCCAGAGGCGGGGCTACGAGCGGTTCGTCGAGGAGAGGTGGTCAACCGGCTCGTTCTGGAACCCTGCTGGGTGTCCGTGTGGAAGGATGGAAACAGAGCAAAGGAAGCGCCGAAGAGTGTGTCCGCTTCCTCGAGAGAAAGACGAGTCTGAGGTTCCGGAAGGTAAGACCCCACCCTACCATTGCCTTTTGCTTTACTTGATAGGCTGTGGGACCCCCCTCCTTCATCCGTGTATCCCTCGTGGATACGGTTGCATGCGGGAGAGAGGGCTACGATCGAGAGACGGAAGAGAGAGGCGCCTCCCACCGTATGCTCCACCTTCGGGATTTCGATTAATCCTTGCGATCCTTTTGATGCATGGGGACATATCGGACAATTACGTATCGCGAGCTGCAACTCGACAGCTTCCATCGTCGGAGTCGGGGGGGCGCGTTGCCCTCTGGAGTGGGGAAACGAGTTGGACAGCTGGTGTCCCGATGGGGGTGATGGTGAGGTGAGGGTTTCGGTCAATGCTAAGCAGAATTGTTTTCGATAGACCCAGAAGCAGGGAGAGTTCCTGATCGTATATGTACCGGCATCGGACTTGCAGTCCGTACTCGACTGGGACAAGGCCAGGTTCGCAGGGGTGAACCTCAAGATCACGGCCGACCTCATGAGCGACATGTTCAATACTGCCATGGAGGATGCTACGCCAACGAGCAGCAGCACTGCCGAAACCATCAAGATCCTCGAAGAAGTCCTTCGCAACCGCTACAATCCGGAGACGAAGTTGCTCGATCTCTCGAAGCTCGGCGAGGATCCCCTCCTGCAGCGGAACGGATTCTTCCAGCTCAACAGCACGACGAGCAAGATGTTCCCGGCGCTCATGGCTGTGGCCGAGAAGAAGTTCGACTCGCCACAGCAGAAGCGCGAATTTGTCCACTCGGTCTCTTTGGCGTACAACTCACTCAAGCTCATCACTCCAGTCACCACCCTCAGCATCACGTTCCCAGATTTGAAGAACCTGAGCATGGAGGGCAACGAGATCGAGGACCTGAAGTCCTTGGATGGATGGAAATCGAGATTCAGACACTTGGAACAGCTGATTTTCACGGGAAATCCTGTTGCCAGTCTGGCGACCTACAGGGAGGAGATGATCCGTCGTTACCCTAGGCTGGTCATGCTCGACAATATCGCTGTCGAACGGCCTGCCGAGAATTCCGACGAGTGCCTGCTACTCCCAGTACGGCCGAACCTCATGTTCGACGAACGTGGGATCGTGATGCCCTTCCTTTTCGAGTAAGTTTTTCCCTCACCCTGCATCAGAGCCTTTGGGCATCGGTGTGCTGATTTGGTGTCAGTTTCTTTACGCAAATCGACAATAACAAGGACGGTGTCCTCGCGAAATTCTATACCGCCGAGTCACAGTTCTCATATTCGGTCAACACTTCCTCTCCCAGGATCAAAGAGATCTCGGACAGCGCCCAGTACTGGCCTGCCTACCTCCCCAAGTCACGCAACTTGAAGCGCATTTTCAAGGAGTCCGACGCCGAGGACCGCCTCTACATAGGTCCCGACAAGATCCGGAAGTCTTGGAACAGCCTGCCAGCGACCCAGCACATGCTCAATAACCAAGAAGCGTGGAGCTTTGATTCCTTCCCCGTGGAGATCTCCGAGGGCGTTCCCGGAATGCTCGTGATGGCGCACGGCGAGTTCGACGAGTTGAACCCCGTAGTTGGAGATGCTGTTAAGCGCAGCTTCGACAGAGTTTTCACGCTCTGGATTGACGGAGCGGGTGCCATCAAGATCGTCAACGACCTGTTGGTGGTCAGGGCGTATGGAGGCGTCTCGGCTTGGAAGGTCGCCCCAGATCCTCCGCCTGCTGCTGCTGCTGCTGCTGCTCCGGCAGCGGCAGCGTCGGTGGTGGGCATCCAGCCACCTGTGCAGCTCGCCCCTAGCGCCCTGACTGAGGACGAGAAGCGGCAGAAATGCCAAATGCTGGCTGAGAAGACCGGACTCACCCTGGCCTTTGCCGAGATGTGTCTTGCCGACACCAACTGGGAATTGGCCGCCGCGTGGAACGCCTACATGTGGGCGAAGGTAACCTCGCACCCACACTTTTATTCACTGGAGAGATGCTAACGGTTGATGTAGGAGAACGGCAAACTCGGCCCAGAAGCCTTTGCCGCCACCGCCTAAGGCCCGAACGACCGATATAAAATGAGGCCATTTGGCGCTCGTTTTCTGCTTTTGTTACTTTTTTTCCCCCTATGCTGGTATCAGATGCTGGGTATGAAAGGGGAAAGGGGGGGGGGGGGGGGGGGGGGGGTTGTTTGGGGTTGTTTTGTT
>Ga0307516_10003629_pt1 | contig 19623 bp, 32 predicted proteins | sample 19_EM_MG_FD_203310 | JGI IMG/M metagenome (GOLD analysis project Ga0307516, IMG submission 203310) | Populus trichocarpa ectomycorrhiza microbial communities from riparian zone in the Pacific Northwest, United States - 19_EM | ecosystem: Host-associated > Plants > Roots > Unclassified | place...
GAACGTTTGTTTGCTCCGGGAAGCCACTCGGCCGATAGATTCAAACGTACCTGAGCCAGCGAGTGCCCTGACAGCCCTCCATAGAAGAGGGGCGGCGTTCGCCTCGGGCATAACGATACGGTAGTTGACGAATATCCGCTTTGCTAGACGAGAAGACAAGGCATGGAGTACCTTCGTCTGTGGCGGGAACTAAACTCATCCAAAATCCGTGAGTTGGCCCATAAAAATTTGACAGAGAAGAGCTGACGGGAGGGCCCAGCGCCTGTATATTGTGCTTCGTCAAGTGCAATCTCATCTCTGGTGGAATCAGCATGACAACGTTCAAGTACGGCAAGTCGTATAGATCAATGATCCTGCATGGGTTTACGGAATTTACGGGTTTGAATTAACCCATCCCAAACGTTCTGGGGTTCTGACCGATCACTCACTTCGTAAAATCCCGAAATGTGACAGGGATGCGTAAGGTCCAACAGGCTAATGTTAGGACGGCGATATTGTTAGCCGGGCTCTCGTGTAATCCTCGTGCCATGCGGACTTTCTGAGTTTGTTTGATCGGAGCGGATGAGTGGTCGGGATCGTCGTCCTCGGAAGAGGAAGCAGAGAGTTGTTCTAGCAGGGCTTCGAGTTCCGGATCTTCACCCTCTTCTGAGGAGGAGGAAGCTGTGGATTCGGACTCTGACCCATTGTCCCTGACATCTTGGGATTGACCTGAACGTGCGAGTTCTCGTTTGGAGAAACCCTTGACTGGGGAACAGGCCTCGGGCCCTCCGTCCTGTTTGTGCAGGAGGGGTTCTGGTGAGATCGCGTGTGGGAGGGTGCTGAGGTGGAGAGCCCAAATATCCCGGCAGACTATCTGCGAGGGGTAAATCGTGATCCTGAGAGCCAACGGCGACGGACGCACCTCGAACTCCGGAGGGAGCTTCCACAACTCAACCAACGCCTTGATTTGGTGTCTCAGCGCAAGTTGGAGACACTGGAAGTAGTGATAACGAGCCCTCTCGCCGTAATACACTGGTCACGGGCCAATAAAATTAACCCTCCCAGCCATTTCGTGAGGAAACCTTGAACGACTCACGACGAGGGTCAGCGTAACTCTTCTTTTCCTTCTTTTTGCGACCAGACTTCAGTGTTCTCTTTTGAAGTGTATGCGGGCCAAACTCATCCAAGATCCTCGCCTCGGTTCTGTAGTTCTTAACACGCAAGGCTGGGTAAATCGATGGGAGCGAAGTTCTGTGCTCGGCGAACCTCCAACACGTGTCCTTCGCTACACGTTACGTACCCAGTTCCAGGTGCGCGGTGCCATTCTCGAGATCCACAGACAACACACGCTTTGCGAGGAGCCATGCCACCCACGCGCTCGAAACTATAGCGGGTTAGTGGTGGGCTGATGGTCGATCGCGATCAGGGTGGGCGGACAACCGTGACCTCAAGAAAAGGTGACCACCCATAACACGGGATGTTATCATGTAGGCCGTCGAAGGTCGCCATTGACCGGGGTTTACACCTCAAGCCAAGGCCCCAATACCCGAGAACTTCCAAATCGCACCACATGGCGGGGTTCACGTGGATGGGATTGTAGTCCTTCCCGATCCTGGAATTTGGAAGTTTGGCTGGTTTTCGAGCGAAACGGCCGGGTCGCGGTTACTAGACTGGTAGCCAGCGGTTCAGAACTGCCCACGACCCGATGCAACGAACGGGGTCCTGACGGTCCCCAGAAGACTCTGTGTTCCTCTGTGCACAGGCGCGGTCCCCCGAACAGTCGCTCACTCTTGACAAATGTTTTTTTTGGATGCCAATGTTCTGAGTGGTCGCGATATACTCGCACGACTATGGCCACGACGGTGCCACCCCACAAACGGGCCGACGGCGACACTCCCCTATAGGTGCTCTCTCCACCTATGACTCTGCCCGTGGTTCGCGACCTGGTCCAGGTACGTGGTCGTGACGGCCCAGTGCCTGCTCTACGCCGGTCTTCCCGCCTCCCTGTTCGCGGCGACGCTCAGGAAACAATGGCTTAACTGCTTTGTTTGGAATGAGGACCCCGGGCGAGACGCTGGCGGCCTATGCTATTGCTCCCCGGCTGTGCCCTTATCTCCAGCCACGTCGTGGTGAGCTTCATCCCCGCGGTCGGCGTTGTTCTGCGCCTCTGTCACTACTGCCAGGCCCCTTTGCGAGACTGGCGGGGTGTTGAGCGCGTCGGCGTCGCTTATTCTCGAAGTCACCGTGCGTCTTTCGTGATCCCCTCCGCTCCGTGGAGCCGCTTCTCTAGAATCGGAAAGCCCATGATTACGACCCATGTGCCAACTGCTGTCTGGGTGCTCGGATTACTCTCGCACCACCGCCTCAGCGGCTATGGACATGCTCAACCAAACTTTGGTCGAACCATAGACGGTGAACGAAAATGTGGACTTTCAGAAATCTACCAAAGTTGGTCGAGAGATAACCCAATGATTTCCTGCGAAAGTGTCTCTCCCCAACTCCCCCGCGTGCGTTGTGTCTACGTTCCTCCCCCCGCCGCCGCTGCGGAACACTGTTCGACGAAGTCGCGGACGACTACGTTTCTCGCCCACATCTCAAGCATTGGGCTTCCCGGGTGGACCCTACACCAACTGGCTTCGTGCGTTCCGGCGCGCCCCCCGGGTCTTCAGCGCTCTCCGCCTGGCTGAGGCGGATGATCTCGGGAGGATTCCCGATGTGTAAGGGCATTTTCTCCGGGCGTCATAGAGCACTCGATCTCTCCGGTAAATCGCCAAACCTCGTGCTACACCAAAAAGACAAGGTCTCCAGCGCTCTATCAACGCCTGTCCCCCATTCTCACCTCTCCGCCTGATTTGTTTAGGCCTGTTTCTGAGCCGCATACACGTGGATCATACGCCCCCAAAACCACTTGGACGTAGCTGTGATGCCCGGCGAGTTATTCCGACTCCTCATTCCCTCTCCCAAAACCCACAGAAATTTTTGTTTTCCCGATTACGCCAAGAGCTGTACGTTGGATAGAGAAGACAGTATTCACGTTTTTTGCCATCGCACGCACCTCAGCACATCAATCTTTGTGATCGTGTGCGAGGGGGGGGGGGGGAAGGGGTGGCTTTTTTCAAGGCTATACCATGTATACACAAGTCCATATGAGCGTCCAGGGACTTTTGAGGGAACTGTCAGGAGCCTGTCAGGGCATCGGTATTGTCTTCAAACCCTGCATCTGGAATCTCTACCCTACGACCTTTTAACTCGAAATGGGTTGGGGGGAATGTTACCATGCGTGTGTGCGAGACCCTTGAAGTCCCGACCCGAAACAGTGGTGCGCAAACCACCACCGAAGTGCTCGACATCCGTCCCTGCAGGTCCCAGCAGCGTGGGGGAAGTTTTGAGTGCACGTGGGCTGGTTCCTAATCATGATCGGGGCGCTTACAGCTCTGAACCTCAACGTCACCGACGGTCATGAGGTCGCATTACCTGTTCCTCTGGCTAGCGTTGCTGGTAGCGTGTGTGTCAGCGTGAGTCCCCGCAAAGTCATTCTCAGTTGGTTCGTCGGATATTCATGATGTACGTTAACCGATTCAGTTGGGAAAAAGTGCGTGGAGCGGGGATCTCAACCTCGAGGCGTTATACAGGACCTGACAGCCCGTATGGTCCTCCATAGGAAGATCATGAAATTTTCGATCTCGTGAGTGCCGTGGAGAAGGCGGAAGGTAGGTCCCCGTGGTTGTTCCGTTACACACAGGTTGTTTACGGCGTGTTGAAACGCTGGCAGGCAAAGGAACTACGTTCTATTCGTGGTTAGACGTGGCGTCAACGGCGACTACGGCTGAGATATCCAAGGCATATCGGAAGAGAAGTATACAGCTACAGTACGTGAACCTGTTCCATTCTTCTGATAGATATATATAGCCGTTACTAACAATTCTGATGTGGCCGTTAGTCCAGACAAGAACCCAGGCGTGGCCGGCATTCACGAACGGTTTGCGCGACTTGGCGTCATTGCAGCGATTCTCAAAGGTTCCGAGTCCCGCAAGAGGTAAGTGGTGTGATCGCGAGGCTCCCCTGTGGTCGACCTTGGTCAATCCTTCACCTTCGTTGGCGTACCCAAACAGATACGACTTTTTCTACAAGAACGGGGTCCCCAAATGGAGGGGAACCGGATATTACTACTCCAGATTTAGACCTGGGATCGGGGTAAGTGGACGTCCCTGTCTCACGATCCTCGTGCACTCATCACTCCCATTTTGCCAACCTCGTCATCGGAAAAATTATCGTGCGGGAACGCAGACGGTCTCGACATTCCTGGTCCTTCTCACGACGGGGTTACAATATATGGTTCAGAGACTGAATTATGCCAAGGACTTGGAACGAATAGAAAGGATCAGGCAAGATGCGAAAACGGCAGCGTGGGGAAATCGATTGGTTCCACCGGAGGGCCAAAAGAAGGCAAGTGCAATCTAGACTGGGTGGCATGATACAGGACTGACGAGATGATTGCGATGGTATCGTGTGCCGGATCCACTAGGTCAAGGTGAACCTCGGCGGAAGGATTCGGTACGACGAGGAAGGTGACCCGATCCCTGGGAAGATGATCGACCTGGTCGTGGAGGGAGAAAATGTCTACATCGTAAGCGTGCGGTTCGCACCGGTGATTCATTAATGTCCTGACTTTTTTTTCTTCTGCACAGGCGGAAGACGGAGAGCTTATCCTTTTGGACCCGTCGAGCGCGACCCGCGCCTCGTTAAAAAACACCTGGTTCATTGGGTTGTTCCGGAGGTTGGGAGGAAAATTTATGAAACAGGAGGAATCCGGGGGAAACGAAACTGCAGACGATCTGAGCCCGGAAGATAGTGAATCGGAAGCAGGCGGATACTCCAGCACCTCCAGCAAGAAGGCACGCCGGATGGCAGCGGGACGGGCGGGGGGTATGCGGCGAAAGGCCGTGAAGAACCGCAAACCGGTAAAGGCTGCATCCTGAACGCAGATGGGTAGATTTTCGTGGCTACAGTTGGTAGAAGAATATTTTACGATAAGCCTGGGGGCGGGGCGGAGTTAACAGAACGGGCAACTTTTCCCTTTCCGGGCTTCGTTTCACCCACCCCCACGGCCCGGCTCCCACCGAACTCGCACCGTTTTGTAAATCCTATTAAAGCCACAGCCCGCACGCTATCTCCTCCCTCATCCCCAACCCTCATCTCCTCCTCTGCTTCACAGTAGCCCAAATGTCCTACGCCTACCGTCCAGAACTCTTGGCCCCATACCTCACCCTCGACCAGGGCGAGAAAATACAGGCCGAATGTGTGTCTTGCCCCCCCCCCCCTTGCATCACATCTAGCCATGTAACTGATCCATATGCGCAGATGTTTGGGTCGACGGTGACGGCGGCCTCCGTTCCAAGACCTGCGTAAGCTCACTCCCCCGACTCCGCTGTTGTGTCATCTGACCGCTGCCATACAGACTGTTGACCAAAAAGTCACCGACATTGGTCAATTGCGTGTCTGGGATTTCGACGGTTCTTCCACCAACCAAGCCCCTGGTGGCAACTCCGATGTCTACTTGAGGCCCGCTGCCATCTTCAAGGACCCCTTCCGTGGCGGCGACAACATCATCGTCCTCGCCGAGTGTTACAACAACGACGGCACTCCCAACAAGACCAACTACCGTCACCATGCCGCCAAGGTTATGGACCTCGCCAAGGAGCACAAACCCTGGTTCGGTCTTGAACAAGAGTACACCTTATTCGACGTCGACGGCGCCCCATACGGTTGGCCGAAAGGTGGATTCCCCGGTCCCCAAGGCCCTTACTACTGCGGTGCCGGTACGTGCCAGTTTTCTCCAACCGGATCTCCTCAGATCTAAATCGTTTCATCTAGGCGCCGGCAAGGTCTATGCACGTGACCTGATTGAGGCCCACTACCGCGTCTGCCTGTATGCTGGTATTAAAATCAGCGGTATCAACGCTGAGGTCATGCCTTCCCAGTGGGAGTTCCAGGTTGGCCCTTGTGAGGGTATCGAGATGGGCGACCACCTCTGGATGGCCCGTTACCTCCTCGTCCGCCTTGCCGAACAGTGGAGCATCAAGGTCTCCTTCCACCCCAAGCCTCTGGCCGGCGACTGGAACGGTGCTGGGTGTCATACCAACTACAGTACCGCCGCCATGCGTGTCGAGGGTGGCATGAAAGTCATTGAGGCCGCCATCGAAAAGCTCTCCCAGAAGCACGACGAGCACATCGCTGTGTACGGAGATGACAACGACATGCGCCTTACTGGTCGCCACGAGACCGGTCACATCGGAACCTTCAGTTCTGGCGTTGCCAACCGTGGCGCTTCCATCCGTATCCCCCGTCACGTCGCCGCTAAGGGTTATGGCTACTTGGAGGACAGACGTCCCGCTTCTAACATCGGTAAGCCCCGCTCGTTCTTTACCTCTCTACCTTGAGGTTGGTCTAACACCCGGTGATCCACAGATCCTTACCGTGTCACGGGCATCATCGTCGAGACCACTATTATCAACGCTTAGACTTCTTAGACTTAATCTTGTCTGGCCCTGGGCGTGGGCGGGGATGAACTTATTCTTGTAATTACAGACCCTGTGTAGGCGGTAAAGTTAAAGCAGTCGTACACACACTTATCATGGAAGCTGGTTGGGGAATTGACTTTTTGTTTCTCCTTCTCTGTTCGCGATTCATCACATTCATTCCGCCGCAGCGATCGGTTTCCTGAGTCAGATCACCTGCGCCCTTGACGAGGGGCGACGATGTCGATGACCGACAAGATTTCGTTGCCAGACTTTCTCAAGCAGCTGACCTCCAATAAAATACCTCATTCAAAGGCCATATATGTCGCGTCAAAGATGTCTGTTTTTGCTCTACGGATTACCGATTAACTAGCAAAGCTGACTTATGGTGAAGATACAAGACCCATCACACACCAGTCGCATTGGCTAGGCTGACCGATGCTTCCCTCCAATCACTCGGAGTTGAGGAGAAAGAGTGCAGACGGTTAAGCTTGGTGACATTCAAGAAAGCCAACTGGAACTCAGCCAACACGAAGACCGCTGGCCCCACTGATGCGCGAGCGAGTACGCATCCCAGGGTAGGAGATATCAAGCCTGTAGGTTCTGCTACTTTGTCGCCTACCTCCGGGCCCGGAAATTCCAAACCCAAGGTGCGTGTGCATCTCGCCTTGTCAGGATGACGGTATTGAGCAGTCAACACCCTGAATACGTCCAGGTATCTAACCCCACCTCGTCTGGATCAACATCTCCCCAGAAACGGAAACGGAGGGCTGCGGATGATGAGCTCCCAGATCGACCTCCAGAAGAGGTGGAGAGCGCCAAGTGCGGAAACTTCGACTTCAAGGAGGTCCTCGACGAGGGTCTCCTGAGGTTGAAGAGTACAGTGATCAATCGAGCCCCCATCATGACTGCTTGGGCGACAGTCGTCGCTGAGCGGTTGGGGTTCGAGAGGGAGGAATCTCTTAGCATTGGTGAGTGAGCCGTGCATGGGCCATCCTCGCTGATGCGATTCCACGGGCAGCAAGCGTGTACACGGAGATGAACGCGGTCTCTAAAGGCGTTTCGATCGGATTGCGCAGCCCCAACAAAGAAGGAACACAGGAACCCACGGATGGGTCTCAACCGTACGTGGACCTCATGGGTCGTCGGTAAGTACTAAGTACCCGGCGCACGCACATGCGTACACATTCGACCATGGAGTAATCTCGGACCTGATTCGGGTAGGATTCCACTGTACCGCTCCCGACTCTCCCACGACAGATCGCAATGGAAAGCCTTATCTTCCGGAACAACAATCCCACCACTCAACGCCTACAAATACATCACGACCTCCATGAGGCAAACGACTCCGAACATCGTAGGAGCGATGAGGTTGTTGGCCGGGTCCTATGAACCGGAAGAGTTAAATCGGATAGGGTTTTCGTTGTATTGCCATTTTCGACCGGAGATCGAGCCTGGGAAGAGCGGATGGGGAAAACGAGGAAAGGTATCATGTGATGCTATTCTAAAGTTGAGGAAGGACAGGGTGGAGGAGGATGGTGGGGTCGGCGATATCAACGAGGGTGTGAAACCCGCTCCAACTGCCCAGCAAATCCCCAAGGTCGAAGATGACCTGGGAGACGAAGAACCTCGGCAGAAGAAGCCACGGGTTTACTATGACGTGGGGGAACTGGACGAGGACGAACTGTTTGGTGCCTGACACGGGTATAGCTAGATGGCCGTCGTTCGATGTGTTGTAAAGATGTAAATAAGGGATCATGTACATTACACCCACCTCGTCAAATCTATGATATCATCTAAGGGGAGATGCCCAAGACCACGCTGCTTTTATCCCTGTATCCAAGTTTATCCTTCGGGGTCCATCCAACGAGCGCCGGGGTCCAGGCGGGGGTAGGGCTTAAGAGGCAGAAAAAGAAGAGATGTGGAAGGAGTGGGGTTTAATTGAGATTCTTGATAATCTCTGCAGTGAACTCGGAGGTGGTGGCAGAACCTAAGAGCCGTCGACAGGTCAGAGAAGGACGTGAAAAAAGTTTTCGGATGACGTTACGTACCGCCCACATCGGCAGTTCGGACCTTGCCAGCGTTGATAACGTCGAAGGTGGCGGAGGCGATTTTATTGGCAATCGAGTCGAGTCTGGGAATGGTTTGAGTGGACTAGTTGATTTTGGTATACGGAAGCCGAATGATGGCACTTACCCAAGGTGCCTGAGCAGCATAGTGGCAGAAAGGATCATGGCAGCAGGGTTAGCCCTATTGGTCCCCATGATATCGCTTGCGACGTGTCGGCAGCCAGGCTCGAAAAGAGCATACTCCTGAATGTGTCAACACGTTTTAGCGCTGGGACGGAGAATTTGTGCCACTGAACGTACCGATCCGACGTTACATCCTGGTACGATGCCGGGTCCACCAACGAGAGCAGCGCCGATGTTGGAAACGATAGCACCGTAGAGGTTAGGCATGACCATCACGTCGAACTGCTGGGGCTTGGCGACCAACTGCATGGAACTGTGGGGAATGGTTTTAGTAAGAAGGCGAGCGTCGTTGTCCAGGAACGTACGTGTTATCGACGATCATGTCATTATAAGTAATTCCGGAGGACTTGTACTCCTCGGCAATGCGACGGAAGGTGTTGAGGAATAAACCATCACCGAGTTTCATGATGTTGGCTTTATGGACACAAGTAACTTTCTGTTTCGTGAATGTGAGTTCAGCAAACCTCGCGGCGCTGGTGGAACACACCTTGCGGTTATTCTTCAAGGCGAAATCAAAGGCAAATCGAACGATACGTTCAGCCTTTGCACGAGTTGAGATTTTCAGGCTCTCGACGACACCGGGGATACTTTGGTGTTCAAGGCCAGAGTACTCTCCCTCGGTATTCTCGCGGATGATCGCGAAGTCGACATCGGAGTGACGGGTGGGGAAACCCGGAAGGGACTTGCAAAGGACGACTGACGCATAAATGTCGAGTTGTTGACGCATGGCGACGTTCCATGACACATGCCCGCCCTGGGAGATCGGGGTGAACAGGATACCTATAAACCACAACCCGATCAGCTCCTACCCAGACAGGATGAGCATAAAATACGTTGAACTGACCCTTGAGACCGACGCGGTTGCGCTTCAAACTGTCCATGGCCTGTCTGAAGAGGTCCTCTCCAGCGGTGGACATTCCGGAGACATTGTACTGTTCCCACTCAATGGGAGCGTTGACGTGTTCGAAGATCTCCTTGACAGAGTCGGTAATTTCAGCTCCGATACCATCACCTGGAATCAAGGTGACCTGTGTCACATTTAACCTTGAGCATGTGTATGGGGACGACGCAGATCGTCACTTACGGTATAAACGCCTCCGTACTTGGTCGGAAGCTACACACGAGCGTCGGAATCAGTTATGCGCTGTCTCGGAGCAACCACGGGTCGTACTCTGTGTGTTACCCTCGGGAAACCGGCGGCGAGGGTCGTGGCAGATCTCTGAAAACAGCATACAATTCAGAAGTCGCCTCAAGAGGCGAAAGAAAGTGTTCGGGCTTACACCGGGGGTGAGAAGTGACCTCGAGGAACCAGCAAGAGCGTTGCGGAGCATGGTTAGGGCGGATGGTGGGGGTCAAGGGAAGGAACGATGAGGGGTATGCGACAAACCTGTGATCGGGAATATTCGGTCAGCGCGCTGTGAAGAAACACCGGGATCACATGCGAGCGGATCACTCAAGCCTCACTGAACTCTGACGACCCTCGTACGGTCCTTACGCCGGGCGAAAAACCCGTAGAATATTCCAGAGCGGATAATACCCCCGTTTGTGACCTTGTAAATGGTCAAGCCGTCCATTGTCCATAACCAAGATGGTCCTGAGGCGATCCTGCCAACCACACCACCAACCATTTCATATTATCTCACCTTGGCTCTCGTCGTCATTCCTTTCTGCGCGGTCACACCGGTTTCGTGGTGTTATGTTGTCCACTCTCTCTACACCGGTGCCATCTGGACCCTCACCTCAAGACAATACCTTCTTTTTGGTATCGCAGTAGCCGAGGTGGGCCCACTTCCGGTCTCGCATATGATATTTGATGATGAACCCCGTTGGCGCATACATCCAGGTCTTCTTCAGTGTATACCATTATAATCTGGCGAAATTTGTTTCTGGACCCTCCCCCTTTGGACCTCCAAACATCGTTGATTTACAGGCTGCCTTCCGCCGTGTGTTACAGGCGGGCCTGGCCAGTTTGCCCGAGGATGGTCCTTACGATGACGAAACGTTGGACTTTCATCACCCTGGAAGCCCCGCCGAAACTATCACAACCCTTGCTTTCGATGACCCCCGTGCCGTGGATTTCCGCTCATACCTGAGGACTTGGTAAGGACTGGTCACGCGATCACTTCATCACCTCTCTAACACCCACAAAGGTTCAAAAGGGTTCCCTGGTCAGCGATTCGCAAAGATGAGCTACGAAAGTGGGTGTACTGGTCAATATTCAACGCGCGCATGCCGGAGTCCATGCCAGCCACGCACAGGCATGCCATCGAGGAGGCGGTAGAGTTGATTGAGAGGCGATCTGGATCCAAGATACCAGAGGGGGCTAACCCATCCGTTACCCCAATCCTGCTCACCCTTGACGACGTCCACATCTTATTTCGCCCCTTCCTCTGGTACATTTTTGTCGCCGTCAGCCACGTTTTCGCTCACAAGTTCCTGGAACATCACTGGGGCGTCGAGTTTGATGTGCATGGGGATGTCGAGTACATGGTCCGCATCCCGGCGAACTGGGATCCCGAAAACCCCAAGACGCGGCCAATTGTGTTCTTCCATGGACTCGGGCTCGGTCTCCCCCACTACAGCATGCTCATAACCAGACTTCTGAAGAGGTTCTCAGACCGGCCGTTGCTCGTACCCATTCAACCGCACGTCAGCCAGCGGGTGTTCCATAACACGTTTGTTCGTCCCCTCGGCAAGAGTGCCATGGTCAAAGGTATTGTTGGCGCCATGAGGAGACACGGGTTCGTCCCAGAGGACGACGGAAGCCACGAAGCGACGATCGGCGACCCTACGACGGGTGTGGTCGTGCTTAGTCACTCGAAGTGAGCCGGTTACACTTGCAGCTAGTATTTCGCCTGCTGACCGTTCCTCAGTGGCTCGTTTACGCACGCTTGGATGCTCAAGGAGTTCCCCCACCTAATTTCTCGATCGTGTTTTGTCGATCCTGTAACATTTTGTTTGTGGGAAGGTGATGTCTGTTATAACTTCTTCTATAAGACCTGCAGAACTGTAAGTGTATCCTTCCAGCCCTGAACGACCCCCACTCACCACATCTCCCAGGGCTTCGATATGCTGATGTATTACTTTGTTTGTTCGGAAATTGGTGTGGCGAACTCCCTACACAGGCATTTCGATTGGTCCGCCAACTCGCTCTGGTATGAAGAAATCCCACACGCCAAAGACCCGTTGAAGTCGATGTTTGTTCTGGGCGGCAAAGATTCCATTGTGAACTCCGATGTTCGTAAAATGTCTCACTCGTTTCGACTGGCAAGGACCTGATCGAGCCCCTTTACAGCGTGTTGTCAGATACCTTAAATCCCATGGGGTCAAGAAAGGCCTGTTGTATACCCCAGAACATGCCCACGGCCAAGCGCTTCTTCACGGCTCTCGTGCCTTTGCAGAGATCATGGACTGGCTTGAGGAGCCCTAACGACCTATTATCCCCGCGATCTCTCGACTTTGGACTACTTATTGTACGGAGATCTCCCCCCTATTTGCACCTCACCGTTCTCTCGCTTTCTCACCCCAGGGACGCACCTGCGGAATATTGCATCATATCCCTGCCTTTGCAAGTTTTCTTGACGAATCGATACTTAATTGGCACAGTAACGACCCTTACTACACGTACTCTAATGAGCTGCAATAAGAACCATATTTGGCGATGTTGTCTCCCCCTTGGCAGACCCTGTTTGCGGGCGGAGGGCGTGTCACTCCATATTTACGAGGATCTTCGAGATGTTGTCTCTCCAGACTGGTGCGTTGGGGTCCGGGTGGAATTGGTTTGTCTGTTTGGTGTACCAGGCAGCCACGTCCTTCGAAACGGCTGCGTACAAAGGTGAGCGACAGCCGACTTGCCGGACCCACATGAAACACCCACCAGGGAAGTCGGTCCCAAACACGAGCTTATCTGGGCCGACGAATGATTGCATCGCCGTAAGAGTAGACTCGTGCGAGCTCAACGCAGTGTCATAGTAGAACGTCTTGAAATCGTGCAAGATGTCCTCTGGGGTCAACCCGCTTCCCATATAATTCGACAACACCGCTACCCGCGGGGCAAGGAATGGTGTGCTCCCCCCAAGGTGGGCCAAGACAAATTTGATGTTTGGGTATTTTCTTTTTTTGCCTGAGACCACGAGGGATGCGGCGGCTTTGAAGGTTTCGTGGGGAACTTCCACGATTGGTACGCCGAGGAATTCATGTGGGTCTGGTCGTTCTGGACGGGTTTGAGCGCCGTGGAGGAAGACTGCTGCTCGGCGGCTGTTCAGTTCTTCCCAGATTGGGTCGAACCCACGGTCTCCTAGGTATTCTGTGAGGAGCGAGTGAGTTAGATTAACAAATGCCAATAGGCTAGGTGATCCTGGCTCGCCTGCATTTCCCGCCTCGCCATAGGAGGAGGTTATGCTAACCCCGTTCGCCTTGAGGACATCGAATGCATATCTTATCTCTTCGATCACCTCTGGGGGGTGGATGGAATTAGCCTTAGCGCGTGCTGTACAAAGTCAAGCGCATTGGTACCTTTCGTGTTCCTCAGGTCACCAAGTACGGCCCAAAAGCCGAACCTTGTAGGATACCTATCACGCAGCCCCTTTAGTTCTTCGTTCGCTGCACGGACGTCCTTCTGATCAGGAGGGTATCCCGGGGGTAGAGATAGTATCGCTTTGTCGATTTTGAGTTTCTCCATTGCGCCGAGGCTGACCTCGAGAGACCAGTGTCGTCCCTCTGCGGCCATCTTCCATCCCAGGGCTCCAGAGCCGGCCGCTTTCGCAGCTTGTAACGCAGTGGGGAACGCGTGGTGGTGGACGTCGATACGAGTAAGGTTGCTCATGCTGGAGGTTGGTTGAAATGGTCAGAGGCTCCCTTGTGCTTCTCCGGGCGGATTTGGAGCATTGTTTGCCAAAAGGGGACGTGCACGAGTTCAGAGCCACAACACCTGTAGGTTTACGACACCTTCAGTCGAGGTAATAATTTACAAACGCGAAAGTCAAATATCGCTTCTACTTCTGTCATTTCTTCTGGTACTCTTCCAGCTCTGGGGCCGTGTTACTGATGAATTGACCATGTAAATCCTTCTTCGCCCTGAGAACCAACGATGCAATGAGGTAGCCGGAAGCGTTGGGAGAGATTAGGACCCCCTCCGCATGTGCCTTGATGAATTTTTGGTGGTCGTTTGGCGTCATCTTGTCTGGGGAATTGCGAAGCAAGGCTTGCATCTGTGGCCGGAATCAGTCGTACACCAAGCGGTCGAACGCATTGGAGACAAACATCTGTGTCTACAACGCCTGGACGGAGGGCGATAGCAGTGATGTCTGGCTCCTCATTCGCGAGTGTTCTAACCCTGGGTCAGGTACCTGGTCGGCATACGAGGACCGATCGGCATTACCTGCACAGCGAGTTCAGGGCAGCTTTGGAGGCGTTATAGGGCCCCCAACCGGCCAAACCGCCAACAGCAGCCCCAGAAGACACGAAAACCACCCTTCCCCGTGCTAATCGCAACGCTGGCACAGATGCTTGGAGTGCGGGAATCAAAGAGAAGAAGTTGACATCAAAGTGGGATTTCCAAGCAGCGAGGGGTGTGCTCTCGTCCACAATAGGACCGAGTGGTTCGAGTACACCAGCGTTCAGCACAAGACCATCGAGTCGGTTATGGGTCTTGATGACGGTCGAGATAACGTCGGCCAACGCAGCTTCGTTCACTCTAGACCCATGACGATCAAGGATATGCCTGTGCATCAGGGAAATCGACGGACATATCGCATTGGTACGTTTTGAGGGATTCTCCGTGGGCTTCCTCGAGCTGTACCAGCTCGGGAGGTTTGGATCTGGATATTGCCGCGACAACGGCGTTGAACTCTGTGAGCAGAGCTTTAGCTACACCCAATCCGATGCCCCTGCACAGACGAGATCAGGTAAGCTTCCCGAGGACTCGGGTTGGATAATCAAACCTGGATGCTCCGGTGACGATAACCACGGGTCTGGTCATTTTTGATACGGCCGGGTGAGTCGCAGTGGGCGCTATGTCGGAGGAGATCGAGTGAAACCACTGGGAAAATCATCCGGAATGTTCCGTCCAAGATTCCCCCCTTCGCGCTCCCCACCATTCGTCGACGTGCTCTTCCTTCCGATACCTTCTGCGATGGCTACCAGGTCTCTCTATCGCGTCGCTCCCACCCTCCTTAAGGCTCGGTCACAAGCCTTGCCTTCAAAAGCCTCTCGTGCCGTCCTCTTGGCTGCGCGGGGTTTTGCCTCCGAGGCTGGTCACACGGTCAGTCCATTTTGCCCCAGCTAAGCGACGTGCTAAAACGGACCCACGGGCTGGCAGATGACCGTGCGTGAGGCTCTGAACACTGCCATGGAAGAGGAAATGTTGCGTGACGAGAAGGTGTTTGTCATGGGGGAGGAGGTCGCCCGGTACAACGGTGCTTACAAGGTGTGGTAACTCCACGGACCCGGTTTTTGTATACCGAAGTGTCCAAATAGGTCACCAAAGGTCTGCTGGACAAGTTCGGTGAGAAGCGTGTCATCGACACACCGATCACCGAGATGGGGTTCGCGGGTATCGCGACTGGTGCTGCTCTGGCTGGTCTCCGACCAATGTACGTCCCTCAAACACACACTCGCGACCAAGAACTCACCTCTACTCGAATAGATGCGAGTTCATGACTTTCAACTTCGCCATGCAAGCCATCGACCAGATCGTCAATTCCGCCGGCAAGACTCACTATATGTCCGGAGGGAATGTTCCCTGCCCGGTCGTCTTCCGTGGACCTAACGGTGCCGCTGCTGGCGTTGGGGCTCAACACTCGCAGGATTACGCCGCTTGGTACGGCTCGATCCCTGGCCTCAAGGTCGTTTCTCCCTGGAGCGCAGAGGACTGCAAGGGGCTTCTCAAGGTACGAACTGTCCCCTTGCAGCCAAGGTCTCGCAACTCACCCGTTCGTCCTACAGTCGGCCATTCGGGATCCCAATCCTGTCGTTTTCCTGGAGAACGAGATGCTCTACGGTGTTAGCTTCCCCGTATCTCCTGAGGCCATGTCCGACGAGTACCTTATCCCCATCGGAAAGGCCAAGGTTGAGCGGCAAGGAAGTGATATAACCATTGTCGCCCATAGCAAGATGGTGACTCACTCTCTGGAAGCCGCTGAGGAACTCGCCAAGGAGGGAATCAAGACTGAGGTCATTAACCTTCGCTCCATCCGTCCCCTCGACATCGATACCATCAAGGCGTCCGTCAAGAAGACTAGCAGGCTCGTTATCGTTGAGGGTGGCTTCCCCATGTTCGGCGTTGGCAGCGAGATTTGTGCTCAAATTATCGAAAGCGAGGCTTTCGACTATTTGGATGCCCCGGTCGAGCGTGTAACTGGTGCTGATGTTCCTACTCCTGTGCGTTTCTCATCTCAATTGGCTCTATGTGCTACCTAACCGCTGCAATGCAGTACGCCAAAAATCTTGAGGACAAGGCCTTCCCCGATACACCCCTCATTGTCAAGGTCGCTCGTCGCGCTCTCTACCGCACTAACTGATCGTCCTGAACCCTTATATTCGCATGCAATTCCCCCTTTTACTCGCTCTGCATCTGGGATTACCGTAGACGTATAATACACTCATACTTAAACCTGGCCGACCCACGTCTAAGTGCTCCCCGCCGACGTGACAAGGCCAGGTCCTATGCTCGCAATTCGCGTAGGCGAATTCTGACCGCGTTAGCGTGGGCAACAAGTCCTTCGACGTCTGCGAGTGTGGCGACGATAGGTCCAAGGACTCTCAACCCGTCTGCTGTGAGCTCTTGGGAAGTGATATGTTTTTGGAAGGATTGGGTGTTGACCCCACTGAACTGGCGAGCGTACCCATTTGTTGGAAGCGTGTGATTCGTACCAGAGGCGTAGTCTCCACAGCTGTGCACAGCCGTTAGAGTGATTCATAGCCGCGGGTAACAACCACGCTCACCTCTCGGGGGAGTACTGTCCAACGAACACGCTCCCAGCGTTCTGAACCTCTTCTGCTACAACCTTCGCGTCGCGTAGATGCAAAATCAGATGCTCAGGAGCGTAATCGTTGCTGAAATCCATCGCTTCTTTGACTGATCGGGTTTTTACTATGATGCTCTTCGGGATGGATTGACGCACGATATCCGCCCGTGGAAGAGCCCGCGCTTGTGTGTCGACCTCTCCTTCGATATTGGTGATAAATTCTGGGGGAAGGTTGACCGTGAGGAGGACAACTTGGGAGTCGACGCCGTGTTCGGCTTGGGAGAGGAGATCGGCGGCGACGAATGCTGGGTTGGCGGTTTCATCAGTGATGACCTAGATCCACACGTCAACCAAACCCATTTGAGCGAGTGTTTGCCAGAAGCCACGTACCAACACTTCTGAAGGTCCAGCTGGCATGTCGATAGAAACCAGGGCATCCGTATCATTCTGCACCAACATCTTTGCAGCGGTAACCCACTGGTTACCAGGTCCGAATATCTTATCGACCTTTGGTACGCTTTCCGTACCGTACGCCAACGCTGCGATGGCTTGAGCGCCACCAGCCTTGAGGATCGCAGAAGCCCCGATGAGGTGAGCGACGTACACCACTTCTGGAGAGAGGGTGCCGTCCTGTCTGGGAGGCGTGGCGAACACGACTTCGTGACACCCCGCAACCTGTGCTGGGATACCAAGCATGAGAGCTGTGGATGGTAGGACTGCGGTCCCCCCTGGGATGTACAGTCCCACCCTGGCGATTGGTCGAGCGAACCGCGAACAAACAACCCCTGGCATGGTCTCGACAACAAGGGTGTCGCCCTTGGCCTGGGCCGCGTGGAATTTGTGGATATTCGAATATGCCTTGTCGATAGCCTCGCGAACATCGCCTTTAAGCGCCATTAACTCGGGTGGATACGGAGGAAGGAGTATCGGGGACTGAAGTTTGACTTTGTCAAACTTGGCAGTCAAGTCCAGAAGTGCCGCGTCGCCTTTGAGACGGACTTCTTCCACAATGGGTTGGACCTTGGCCATCATCTCTGCTGACCTGAGTACGGGCCGGCGAAGGAGTTCAGCGCGTTGGGAAGGTGAGATTTGGGAAAGGTCGTATGTGCGCATGCGGATAGGATCGAATGGGTCGATTTCAATCTCCTGCGGGGGTGGGATGGGTATCGGTTGCAGTTTTGGCGGGAGAGGCTTGATGACCTCTGGTGTGGCGCTAATCCATTGAGGTTTGGCGTCACCTCTTCTCCTGGAGATCTTTCTCGCCTTTGCGTCAATCGAGCGTTCGATGTCGGCCACGCTGACGCCAGCGGCAACGCACCGCGTGAGGGCGAAATAGACGAGGTCTGCTGCTTCGAAAGCAACTTCTTCCGGGGTTGTGGCTCGGCACAACTCTTCGGCCTCTTCCATGATTTTGGATCTGAGGAGAGTCGAATCGTTGAAGAGCCGCGCGGTATACGACCCCTCAGGAGCGGACTCGAGCCTGGCTTGTAATGTCTTCTCGAGAGCGGCTAAACCGGCGGGTTCTCCAAAACATGACGACCGGCCTAGGTGACAGAATCCTTCGCCATGCTGAATGACGCTGAATTGGAGAGCGTCGGAGTCGCAGTCGAGACGAATCTTGACCACCTCTTGGACCGCTCCAGAGGTTTCACCCTTCCTCCAGAGACCGTGTTTCCTGGATTGATAGACACCCTTCCCGGTAACAATGGTTTCCTTGATGGATTCAAGGGAAGAGTAGACGAGACCGAGCGTGGTGTCTCCCTGGGTGTGGGAGGAAACGACGGTGGGGAAGAGACCGTCAGGGCGATCAGAGGTGATGGACGCCAGGAAGGCGTCTGCGATGTGGATGCGTTGATCGGAAGAAGCGGACATGGATAATTGGTCTGTGGCGATGACCAAGGCGGCGCCAACGTTTGAAAGCTCCCGGATTGAGGACCGTGACGGCTGATATTGGCCTGTCGGTAGGACATAGATCGCAGATTTGGAGAAGAATTTTGAAACGGAGGATACGAGCCCAGGATCAAGCGTTGGGCTTTTGAGAAGCACACCAGAAACGCTGTCTTTCAGCGTTTCCGTGACCGCAGAGGCGTTTGCAACATCAAGGAGCAAGAGGATGCGGTGTTTCGGGACGGTCGGGGCGAGCTGTTTCGCGAGGGAAACAGGGACGACGACCTTTTGAATGCCACTATCGAGCAAATGGATGATGTGATCGGGGTCCGTTGTCCTTTCATCATCGATGAGGAGATAAATGTCCGACTGGGCGGGGAACCGATGGTTCGGGTAGTCCTGGAGGGGGACAAGGAGTGGGCTGAGACGGCTGAGGACGGCTAGGATGTCCTTGTCCTCTGCCCTGATTAGCGGAAGAAAACCGGAGGACATGGTCAGCGGATCTGCGGTGACTTGATCGTGGCTGGGGTCTGAGTGTGGCCGTTGTGGCTCGGATGCAATAAGCCGTGGCCTGAAAGGAAATAAAAAACATTTGACGGACAAAGCACGCGAAATAAAACACGAAAGCATGTAAGACATGGCTCAAGGGACGGCCATTGCTCCTTGGTCGTCGCCGCTTGGCTCGCTTGCCACGGAGAATGGAGTATGGTGAACCGGTGGACGAGTTGGGAAGGATGATTGCCCGCGCAGTGTGGCTGGAGTGGTTTTCTTTGATCGATAACCTATAAAGCCAGGCCATCTCTCCCCCCACCTTCTTTTCTCCCCACCACCAGATACCACTCACTCCTAAACCCAAAAACCTCTTCCTTCTCCCCTTCCCCATATCGTCGCCTAGATATCGATGGCACCACCTCGAGGAAACCCAAGAGGTCAACAAGGCAGCGCACGTGGCCGCGGAGGCGGCGTCGGCACCACCCAAGGTCGCGGACCCGCCCAAGGAGGTGCCCCCTCCATCGCAGC